>Ga0315312_1002969_pt1 | contig 11259 bp, 16 predicted proteins | sample TDP7_MG_FD_203629 | JGI IMG/M metagenome (GOLD analysis project Ga0315312, IMG submission 203629) | Freshwater sediment microbial communities from Lake Towuti, South Sulawesi, Indonesia - TDP7 | ecosystem: Environmental > Aquatic > Freshwater > Lake > Sediment | place: Indonesia: South Sulawesi... | reverse complement strand
TCCGCAGGGTGAAACCGGGGAGATTGGGGCAACTGGTCCAACTGGTCCTGAAGGGGCTACTGGTCCGACTGGTCCGCAAGGTAATACTGGCGCGACTGGCCCTACAGGTCCGCAGGGTGAAACCGGGGAGATTGGGGCAACTGGTCCAACTGGTCCTGAAGGGGCTACTGGTCCGACTGGTCCGCAAGGTAATACTGGCGCGACTGGTCCTACTGGTCCGCAAGGTGATACCGGGGCTACCGGCCCAACTGGTGCGACAGGTCCGACTGGTCCTACTGGTCCTACTGGTGCCAGTGGTGTCGATGATGTTACCATGACGAATGACAATGCGGGAAGCATTGTGATCTGTCAAGCAGTGTACGTCAAGGCTAATGGCAAGGTCGATCTTGCTAAGGCGAATGCTGCCGCTACCAAAGAAGCGCTTGGTTTGGTGCATGATGCCTCGATTGCTTCTTTGGCCACCGGCAATATTTTGGCGGATGGTGTCTTGACTGCTACAACGGCACAGTGGGATGCTGTGACGGGCGGCAGTGGTGGTTTGACACCAGGGACCATCTACTACTTGAGTGCCGCTACGGCTGGTGGACTTACATCGACGGCTCCGACAACGGTAGGTCAGTATGTTGCGCGTATTGGACGTGCGCTCAGCGCCACGAAACTGGACTTGATGATTATGGCACCGATCCTGCTGTAATCATCTTGGAACTACCCCGGCCGCAATTGGGCGACCGGGGTGGGGAGACTAAACTTGTTGCCAGCATAACAAAATGATTCTAAGAATCATTAGCTTTAATTGAACTATAGAGGTGAAACATGGCAAACTTTACGGCACTCATTGTTGATGCTGGGGGCATTCGTCAGTTGACGACGGGAGACGTTCTGACAGTGCCAGCGCTTCAGGTTGGGGATTTAACGAGTGGTCGAATCCCGTATGTAACCACAAGTGGTCGATTGGTGGACTCTCAGTATATGTATTGGGTGGACAATTGCCGGCCAGTATTTGAGCGGGGGGCGCGTTTTGGCTATAGCTATACTACACCGGTAATGGGCGCACGTATTTCGTCCTTTTGGATACCGCGTCGTTGTGATTTTGATTTTTTCTGCGACCGAGACTACATGGATGAATTATTCTGTGCTGATAAACGCGCAAGTTGCTCTATCTCACCGGCACCAAGCAGCGGTGCTTTTCTTAACATTTTCCGCGATAATTCGGACTGTGCAATTTGGAATAGTGGTACATCTCCAAGTCCAATTGTGATTGAAATGGATTTTAGTAGTAATCCACTTCTTCATAACAATGCAGCGGCTTGGAATTTGGGGACAACTACTCGTTTCGGCTCGCCTATTTTACATGTTAAGATTGAGGCGGCAAGTTCATCAGGTATCTACGCGACAATGTATGATGCGGACATCTCATTAGATACCGGTGGAGTTTGGCTGTCACCATCGTGGTATCCTGTTTCTCCCTATCATATTTATAAGTTGAAGGTGACACTTACAGTAGCCACACCACTGCCATCCGACTTTCGACTTCAACGATTGTTACTTTATCATATTGCTCCGATAACATTTGATCCCTGGCACCTTCACATCACCGGTGGAACTATCTATGGGAATGTGATACTCTCCGGGGCAGCCCTGCGAAGTGCTGCCAATGAAGACTTAACGCTAACGCCAGCGAGCGGCAAAAACATTAAGTTAAGTAATCTGAAATACCCTAACACTGACGGAAGTAGTGGGAATGTGTTGAAAACCGACGGGGCCGGGAATTTAAGTTGGGCACCAACGGTACCTGCCCCACCGGTCGTTGATGGTCAATACAAGTTAGTTGTGAGCGGCGGCGTGGCATCTTGGGTGACAATCTAAAGAGCCCGCAAAACAAATGATACGGATCAATGAGGGCATGGTGCGCCTTCACATCATTGTCATCGGTGTGGTGGTTGGATCAAAGGTGAACCGAACCGATTTGAGGAGGACACCATTACACTATTAGCTGGTCGCAAAGGAACAGCGATTCATTGCATCCGCTGTGGAAACGAGATCGACTTCTTTGGGATGTATTCATAGTGCCAATCGAACTTACAGAGTATCGCACCTACGCGATTCCGATTGCTCAAATCTGGGTTGACCCGGAGTTCAACTGCCGGGGCCAATTCACGCCAGAATCGGTCGCGGCGCTTGCCAAGAGCATCAAGAACGGGCGATTAGAGTACCCTGTCTACGTGCAGCCGTGGGACAAGAACCCTGGTTTCACGTATCGGTTGATTGCCGGCTTCCGCCGCCTTGCTGCGTGTAAACTGCTTCACATGGCCGAGATTCCGGCCATGCTGACTGACAAGAGCATGTCGGAATTTGAGGCTCACAAACTGAACTACCTGGAGAATCTTGAGCGAAGCGACTTGAACATGTTGGAAGAGGCTCAAGGGATTCGGAAGCTGTTTCCGCTTGGGGAGTCGCCGGGCGAGATTGCCCGAGAGTTGAATAGACCCCGCCAATGGGTATACCGCCGTTTGGGGCTCTTAGACCTCTCTCACGAGGTACAATTGATCTTCGCCTCGGGACGGCTGGCCCAAAGCGATCTGGATACCGTTTTGGCATACCGAGATGATCCTGAGAAGGCCCAGAAGGTCGCCCAGGAGCTTCTGGAGGCCCGCCAGGCGGGGCCACAGGAAGTGAAGAACGTCAGACGCCAATATCACCGGGGCCGCAAGGTGAAGGACTGTAGACGCACCAAGGCTGAAATCAGCGAGATGATTGCCTACATGTTTGAGGTGGGGGTCCACTCTATTGCCACCCGAGTGGCCGCTTGGTGTGCCGGTACGATTTCCACGGCTGATCTTCGGAGTGATCTTCGGAAAATCGAGAAGGCAAGACAGACCAGAGAGGCGAGGAAGAAAGTGCAAGGTTTGGTGACGCCTGATTCAACGATTTGACGATCTATAGGGTAGAGGAAGACTTTGACTTGGGAAAGGAAGAAAATGATGACTGAACCGATGAAAGAACTTGGCATTGACATCACAAAGCAGAAACCTGATACAATTATCACGGTTGAAACTGAAGATGATCGGCTCTTTGAGATCATCGTCAAGATGCCGGAGCGGGGAGTGGTAGAGGTATCAGGGACCGAGCCAAGGCTGAAGAATCCGGTTCTCGGGGTCTTGACGCATTCATTCTCGGGCGACAAGCAAACCCAAATCAACCACTGGATCGGTATGCTCTTGAAGATGTCGATTGTCTTCAAGAATGGCAACTTTGAGAGCCAACCTGTGATTCACGCGACAATTCGCGGCTCAGGTTGGTCCTATAACGTGTTTTGATTCCCTTTCCCTTCACAAAGAAGAGGTGTGACAATGGCGGAAACCATTCAGTTTACATTGGAAGGCGAAGTGACGCTTGCCTACTTCTCCGGGGAGCGTGATTCCCGACACATTCTCATCGACGACAATGGCGCTCGTGACGATGGCAACCCGGCCACGGTGCCGGCCAGTACGCGACGGTTGGAAGCGTACATTTGTGAGAAACTCGGCTTCCCGAATGATGCCGAGTATGATGAGATGTTCAAGAAACTTGAGGAATTGCGCAAGCAAGGATTGCGCCCTGTTGAAGGGCTCCCGGATGGCGTCCGCGAGAACGTCAAGCTTCGGATCAGTGTGGAAGTGCTACCGTAGCACGTGTCGAGTGGGTTAGCTCGACGGTGGTGGCGGGGTCGCTCCGGTGAACCCATAACAACCACGTGGCGGGTGACTGGGGTGGTTACGCCTTGAACCGTAACGGTATCTCGGGTTGGCGGCCCGAGCGTCACGTGTACTTCTGGGGCGACCCCTTGGCGGGGAGAGTTTTATGTCAATTCCGAAAGTCTACCTCGACTCTGAAAGCTGCGGGTTGCATGGAATGCCCGTGTTGTTTCAGTATGCTGAGGAAGACGGACCAATCACATTGCATGATGTCTGGCGACGACCAGTGCGTGAAACACTCACTCTTTTTGAGTGGTTCGCGGAACATGTTGTTGTCGGTTTCAATCTGGTTTTCGACTGGTTTCATGTTGCGAAAACCTACACGATCTTTCGATTGTGTAATCCCGATTGGATTCCCGGAGAGCACATTCAAGAGATAGCTCTTCTTGAACCACAAGGACAAGATGGTCCTTGCATTAAACCCTATTCTGCTTTGGACCTGTTGCTTCATTCTCGCAAAGGACCAATGCAGTCTCTTATGGGACGGGATGACGTGCGAATTAAGCGAGTCCCTTCGGTACTTGCTTATGCTCTTGCCGCAGAGTTAGAGAAACGAGTACAACTGGATAACATCTACTTTGCCAAGAGTTTCGATCCCGAGGCACCGAAGTGGCAAGTCTTTGATCGTCACGATAGGTTTGGCGATTTGGATGCTGATTTCAAAGATGTGGTTCTCAAGTTCAACCCGGCGGGTGGTCTTAAATTCTTAGTCGAGTACCTTTTGAAGAAGCCGCCGAAGTTTCACTATAAGGATGTAGAACCGAAAGTGCGGCCCAAGGAAGTCGGCTATGCTCCTACGGCTCTTGCTATGTCGAGCCCGGAACGAAATTGGGAGGTTTATGAGAAAGGCACTGATGGCAAACCACGTGTGGCTGGCTACGCATGGCCGGCAATCATTCACGAGGTGATTCAACACTGGGCAACGCGAGAAGACGCCCGTGAGTACGCGCGAGATGATGTTGTCTACACCCGTGAACTAGATGCACATTTCGGGCATCCTGAACCAGGTGATAATGACTCTACACTCGCGTGTATGGTGGCAGCGATTCGTTGGCATGGTTTCAAGATTAACAAACCAGGTATTCAGGAATTGCTTGAGAAAGCACAAACTGTTGTTGCTAATTCTCCAGTCAATACCAATAAGCCAGAAGCCGTGCGTGAATACGTGACCGCCGCAATGGATGATATGGAGGCAATTATCCTTCAAGACAGCACCAAGAAGACAAATCTTGAGGCTATTGGCACCTGGGAACTTGAGACAGAAGAACCTTGCACACGTTGTGCAGATAAAGTGAATCCAAGTTGCGTGCGCTGCGGCGGCACTGGAACTGTTTCTGTTGGCTCGCATCCGGCAGCAAAACGAGCACTTGCGGTCTTGGCTGTTAAGATTGCAGTTAAGGAAGTGGAGTTGTATTCTAAGTTGCTCCACGCTGGAAAGTTTCATGCCAGCTTCAACATTATTGGAGCCCTTTCTTCACGAATGAGCGGCGGCGATGGTCTCAATGCTCAAGGCATCAAACATACCAAGGAAGTACGCCGTATGTTTCCTTTGGCATGGGATGGAACACTTCTAAGTCTTGGAGACTTTAGTGCTTTTGAGGTGACAATCGCGGATGCAGTTTGCAATGATGAGGCGCTTCGAGCCGAGTTGATGGCGGGGCGGAAGATTCACGCCTTGTTTGGCATGGCCTTGTTTCCTGGGCATACGTATGAAGAGATTCGGGCCACCGAAGATACTGACAACGATCTCTATACGAAAGGTAAGCAAGGCTTCTTTGGAGCGATTCTTTATGGCGGTAATCATCAGACATTGATGAACAAACTCGGTGTCAAAGAGAAGGATGCTGTTGCCGCTATTGAATCGTTTGGCAAGAAGTATAAAGGGGTCGGGCGCTGGCGAAAGAGTGTCTCAGATCGGTTCTGTTCCATGACGCAGCCAGGCGGCATTGGCACTGAGGTTATCTGGAAAGACCCGGCTGACTACTGTGAAACGATGCTTGGCTTTCGACGTTATTTCACATTAGAGAATGTAATTGCTAAGACACTTTTCATGCTTGCACAAAAGCCTCCCAAGGAATGGAAAACTATTGGGAAGGTAAAAGTTTGTCGTCGAGACCGAGTGCAGACGGCAGGCGGAGCCGTTCAATCAGCATTGTATGGGTCTGCGTTTGCCATGCAAGCTGCTAACATGCGGGCCGCAGCGAATCACGAGATTCAGAGTCCCGGAGCCGAGATTACAAAAGCCGTTCAACGTGCCATTTGGGACTTGCAACCAAGTGGTGTCCATGAGTTTCTTGTGGCCCCAATGAATGTTCACGATGAGGTGCTCTGTGTGAATCAACCTAGTATCACGGAGCATGTCGCTGAAACAGTCGCACAAGCTGTGGAGAGTTTTCGTCCGAATGTCCCCTTAATTGGCATGGAATGGTGCAAGTATGCGCAGACATGGGCCAGTAAACACGGCGAAGGGGCAGATGGAGTTGTCAAGATTACTTACCAGAAGCCAAAGGTCTAGCTATGTACGTAGACAGTTACCAAGTTGAGGTGCAGTGTCTCGAAACCCTTGTATGGGAAGTCGATCAATGTTTTCGCCCAGTCTATAAATGGCGGTTTGTTCTACACCGCTTCCTTGGATTGTTGCGCCGGCGGAGACCTGAGATTGTTGGTGATCCTGAAGTCGCTGCTTTGATTATAAAGGCAGACGCTCACTATCGGGCACGCTGTATCTTCATTATGCGGCGTCCTCGTAATGTTCGCATTGTTCGTGTTGAACGTGAAGGCTCTCGCCTAGTGAAGTTTGTTGTCTGGTTTAATGGAAAGTGGCAAGAATGAAACGAGAAGAATGTCAAACTTTGATCTTGGAACTTGAAGAGCCAAAAGTCCGTGCGCTGGCTTGCCAGAATGGAATCAAAACGTGGGCTATGGATTCTGTTGGAGCCCTTCGGCGGGCTCTACTCCAATTGGACCTTATCAAAGGACTCGAAACCAATGAAACATTTGCTTAGCCTGCTCCTACTTGTTTGTGTTGGCTGTACTCCCCCACTACAACCGCAGCCAAAGCCGCAACCAATTGACGCCTACAAGTGTGTAGTTACTGATGTCAAGCGGATCGCTGTCAATCGCCCCACTGGCAGTGAGGCCAATCGGCAGGTTGCTGTCTACATTGAAACCGAGTTAAAGAAACTTGGATTGATGGTGCAGCGACAGGAGTTTAGAAGCGGTGTGAATATCATTGGTATTCAGAAAGGACAAACCGCCAACACGATTATCGTTGGAAGCCACTACGACAGTGTTTCCGGTACACCTGGAGCCGATGACAACGCATCCGGTTGCGCGATGACATTGTTGCTTGCACGACAATTGCATCAAGTCAAGTTGCAGCATACGATCCGTTATGTTTTCTTTGATGCTGAGGAACGTGGTCTTGTAGGCTCTTTATATTACGCGAAAAATATGAAGGAACATTGTGACTTCATGGTCAACTTTGATATGGTCGGCAATTTGCGTCCAACACATGTTGATCCTGACGAGGTGTTTGCCGAACTGTTCAAGAAGTATCCGTGGGCTAAAGCCATTTCTCATAAGCAAAGAGCCGGTCCAAGCGATCACGCTCCATTCCAAAGGCGAGGGATTCCTTTTGTGTGGATATTCACTGGGGCTCACCGCCGGTATCATAATTCCTCGGATACACCTAACACAATCAATTACAACGGCATGGTCAAGATCAATCAGTATGCCCGCGATCTGATTCTTAGCTTCGATAAGCACGTGGATCGGGTCTTACTTGAATCCTTGACAGTGATTCCATACCACCCATGAGCAAGAAACAGATACATGGTTCTGAATGGCACATCCGCCGTGACATCAAAGAGATGCTTGAGTTGCGCGGATGGCTCGTTGAAATCATGGCAAATTCAGCTTTTCAGATTGGTGTACCTGATCTGTATTGTTTCCATAGGAAATGGGGAGAGCGTTGGATTGATGTCAAAAATCCTGATCGTTATACTTTCACCAAAGCGCAACGATATAAATGGCCGTTGTGGGAGAAAGCGGGTCTTGGTATTTGGATTCTTACAGCCGCTACACAAGAACAGTATGACTTGCTTTTCAAACCTCCAAATTGGCGGCAATTTGTAAAAAAGTCATGGAAGTTGCTAACACAGGAAGAAATTAACAGGGCCGTTGAGGAGTTAGCAGATGAAAACATTAACTGAGGAGCAACTTAAAAAGAGGCGTGCATTAGCACGTAAGTATTATTGGGCTAACCGTGAAAAGCGGCGTGCATTAGCACGTAAGTATTATTGGGCTAACCGTGAAAAGCATCTTCAACGGATGAAACAGAGTCGTTTGAAACATCTTGAAAAGCGACGGGCTTACGATAGGTCTCGATACCGAGATAGACAAGAAGAGATGAGAGAGCGCCACCGCAAGTATCGTAAGGAAAATCCTGAGCGAGTTAAAGACATCAAGTTGCGTTCAATCTACGGTTTGTCGCTTAAAGATTTTCAGCGACTCGCTGATAAACAAAATCAATGTTGTGCCATTTGTCAACGTAAAGTGGCACTTTGCGTCGATCATAACCATAATACGGGACAGATTAGGGGTTTGTTATGCACCCGCTGCAATCGTCTTCTTGGAATGGTTCACGATAGTATTACCGAACTTCAAGCCGTCATTCGCTACTTGCAAACAAAGAGGTAATAGATGGGTCGGCAGGATGGTTGGAAACGAACTACTCGAATGCTTGACGCATCGAAACTGAAGAAATGGTACAAGAGACTGATTCATCGAAAGAATCGTCGCAAAGCGAAACAAGACCCTAACAGCAAAGATAAACCATTGGACCCGTGGGCTATTGATTGAGGAACCCAATGAAACTTCAACGATCACCTCGAAAGGGTCTTTGCTTAGTGACATCGTTTGCGATGGCACTTGATCTTCCTGTTGAAGTTCTCATGTCATTTCTCGGGAAGGGCCATGAGGTTGTTGCGTTTCCAGGTGTGCCGGCTCCCTATTGCTATCGTGGCTACCATATTCAAGAGATGATCTTGTTTGCCGTGGCTCGTGACTTTGCAGTCACACCTATTGAACTGTTTCCGAGAGTTGATCCACCTACGGCCCTTCATCCAAATACACGTAAACCTTACGAACGGGCCGTTGTATTCTATGGAGCATCAGAAGAGGCGAATCGAGACATCTTTAATCAAACAATTCTAACATGCCGAGGGGTACTTGAAGGTGTGTTAGCTCCACTGCCATCGAAACTACTTCAACGAGGTCATGCTGTCGCATTTGAAAAGGGCGTCATTTTTGATCCTGACAATGATGCCTTCATGTATTCTGTGCGAGAATGCGAGGCCCGTCATTTTTACGCCAATGTCGCTTGGCGTATTGATAGAATGGAGACATTGTATGCTATACAGTGACGAGAATGAGGCACTGGTTAGACGACTTCTTGCCGGAGATACAAGTGCCAGAGATGAATTGATTGCTGTAAATCAGCCGCTTGTTTACAGAACAGTGACTCATATTGTAAGGCGTTTCCCTGCAAGTCATCATTTTCGTGATGAGTTAATTGGAGCCGGATTCGTTGGACTTGTCAACGCTGTAGACAGGCTTATAACTGATGGAGATGCGCAACGACCAATTCGTAACTTTCTTATTACAACAATCCGAAATACCGTAATCTCTGAACTTCGGCAACAAATTCGTTATTATCAGACTCATCGACACGTTGACTCCTACACGAAACTTCCAGAGGAGTGTTTGGTTACTGAAGATAAGAGCTTGCAACAGCTTGAGAACACCGAGTATCTTTGGTCGCGCAACATGTCAGCACGGGAGCAGCAGGTAATTGAATTATTCCTTCAAGGTAAGAGCCGCCGTGACATCGCGGCCGAACTTCAGATTCCCTATACCGTTGTCTGTGACAGACTTGCGGCGTTCGTCCGCCGAGAACGGCGAAAATCTCAAGAAAAAGTCAGAAAGTGTGTCGCCTCGGGCTGATCTTTTACGATCTATAGATAGGAAGGGAGACTGACCACAATGACCACTGAGTATCAAGAAGTCGAGTTCATTCCTACCGAGTGGGTGGAGCGTGCCGCTTGGTGGCTGGCCTCCAAGTGCATAGCCGGCCAGTCAAGGTGCCAATCCAACACCCTCTTCGGCGGAAGACAGACAGAGTGTATGTTGCCGCAACCCCATTCGATGTTGCCGCAACCCCATTTGTTGATGTTGTGGAGCAACTGTTGCGGGAAGCTTTTCAACCCGCACAACCCGTACAATCCGAAGATTCGTTCCAGTCGATAGACGTGGAATTGACAAACTTGGGAAACGCTGTAGCTCAGTTGGTAGAGCGCTAAACGCGCTGGCCTCCAACTCGCCCGCCGAGGGCCGACTGGTCAGCGTTATCGACTGCTAATCGAGAGGTCACAGGTTCGAGTCCTGTCGGCGTTTCTTCAGGGCCGAAGTCAGACGGTTATCACCATTAGCTTTTCAATGCTACCCGATGTAAAGCCGTCAGACATCAACTTGCCCTGATTTTCACTTTCCGTTTCCTTTTACTTGAGGGAGAACCAGTATGGCGAAGCAGTTGAATCAGATGGACGCTTTGGAAGTCATTCTCAGCAACGGCCGCAAGTACACGATGGATCAACTTGTCGAGTTGGTCGAGAAGAAGACCCACCGGTCGGTCAACCGGGCCAGCTTGGCGGTTCGTCTCAGCCATCTGCGCGCGAAGGGTCTGAAGATCAAGACGCTTCGCGGCAAGGCCGTGAAGGATGGTGTCACTCGCTACACCATCGCTTGATCGAACAGCGCGAGACTTGGGGCCGAAGTTTGCCGGTTATCTCCATTTGCAAGGTAAACCCCGGCGGACGCTAACTTGCCCCGCTTGTACACTCGGGTCGAAGATTCAGGGTTATCTGGTTAATGATAAAGCCCTGAATCAACAACTTATCCGAGCCTTTTCTTGAAAGGACCGTTTCCAATGCCTAACTACGCAAGACACGTTTCAACGAAATGCACGTCGCAGCGATGTGCAGTTCGCGGCAAGTCGCAAGTCCAAAATGAGGCGGGTGGCTATGTGTTTCCCGTTAGTTGTTGGACTCAACTTCGTCGTTTCTTGATTCTCGGCCATGAAGGCGGTAGCTACTATGCTACTGAAGAGAAGCGCACATTGGAGACGGTTGATTGTATCGACCGAGGACTGGTTGAGGATGCCCGTCGAGTTGTCGATACCATCGTTGATGTCAGCAAGGGTGGCCGTGCCCCGAAGAACGATCCAGCGATTTTCGCTTTGGCGTATGTCGCGGGCATTGCCAAAGAAGCTTGGATGCGGAACTATGCTCTATCCAAGTTGCCGGAAGTGTGCCGAATTGGTACACATCTCTTCGATTTCTGCACCGCTGTGCAAGCTTTTCGTGGCTGGGGCCGGGGACTCCGCGAGGCCGTTGCCAAGTGGTACACGGGCCGGTCGCCCATGTCACTGGCAATGCAGGTCACAAAGTACCAGTGACATGGGCGA
>Ga0315312_1002967_pt1 | contig 11265 bp, 10 predicted proteins | sample TDP7_MG_FD_203629 | JGI IMG/M metagenome (GOLD analysis project Ga0315312, IMG submission 203629) | Freshwater sediment microbial communities from Lake Towuti, South Sulawesi, Indonesia - TDP7 | ecosystem: Environmental > Aquatic > Freshwater > Lake > Sediment | place: Indonesia: South Sulawesi... | reverse complement strand
AAGTCGAAAAACACTACAAAGGCAGTTTCACTGAATACTCTGGGCGCAAAAGATCCTTAAAGGTTGCAATGGACGCAGTTGAAAAATACGAAATGGAACTAGCTAGGGCAGTGCTTGCCGGGTTCGATGAAAGCAGAGGCTTAAATGACATGCCGAAGGTGAAAGTCTACGGAATAACAGATCTAAATCGTTTAAAGGAGAGGGATCCCACTTTTGCGTTTAAAGTAGAAAACGTGCCCGACGATAAGGTGGTTAAGCGCCTCTGGGCTGAAGGAGGCATCGCAACTCGTGCGGAAGACTTCTATTCGCGAGCTCCAAAATCGTACAACCAGCAAACCATGATCCGCATTAGCTTGGTTCACTACAATACTCTAGAGGAAATCGGCGTCTTCTTGAAAACATTAAATGATATTTACGAATCGTGATAACTATTTCTTGGTGGGTTGACTTGGCGCGAGGTAAGGCAGAATTCGGTGTGTTGTTGCCAACTCTAACGTCAACGTTTGACCTCGCTTCTTCGGCTGCGAAAGTTGCTGAACAAAATGGATTCGCCTCCGTCTGGTGTATTGACCATGTCATCTGTGAACCTGAATTCTATGCACTTCTCAACGCTAATTCGGGTTCGTTTAAGGTCCTTGAAACATGGACCACGCTAACTGCGGTTGCTACTCAAACGAGAAAAGTCATGTTAGGAACAGCCGTTAGCCCTCTGCCCCGCTACAATCCCACATTCTTGGCTAAGATAGTCACGACTCTTGACATTATTTCGAAAGGCAGAACCATACTTGGAGTTGGAGCTGGACACCACAAGCCAGAGTTTGAGACAAACGATTTTCCTTGGAAGACACTGCCAGAAAGGATTCAGATGATGCGTGAAGCTGTGGAGATCATCAAGAAGTTGTGGACAGAATCACGAACAACATATCTTGGAAGCTATTTCAAAGTGAAGGAAGCTCCGCATGAACCGAAGCCCATTCAGAAGCCTCATCCAGCCATCTGGATTGGAGGAAACATACCAATGATGATAAAAGAAACAGCGGAAATCGGAAATGGCTGGATTCCATACCATCAAACCCCACAAGAATATGAAGAAAAATGGGCTAAGATTGAAGAGATGGCGGAAAAGGCTGGAAGGAATCCGAAGGAAATGGTCCCTGCATACTTCATGGATACATGCATCGGTTTAGACGAAAAGCAAACTCTGAAAAAGGCTAAAATCTGTGTTGAAGCCGGGCATGGAAAAGCTTTTGAAAAAATGAAGCAACATGGAGCCTATGGGTCATCGGAAACTGTTGTCGATCAAATCGAAAAGTTCGTGGAAGCTGGAGTGAGACATCTCGTGTTGGTTTTGGTGCCTCAAGAGGACACTCTGAACTCGATTCAGCTTTATGGCGAAAAAGTGCTTCCTCAGTTCATCTAACATCTGAGGGCTTTTTCAGTGATTTCTTCATCGACCGAAAGTTATTAGCGCTTTCATTTACTAAAAGGATAACTGTCCCTTGTAGGTGGAAATCATTGTCAAAACCAGTTCAAAACACTGCTGACAAAATAAGACGACTTGAAGTTCAGGGTGCCAGAAACGTCGCCATAGCCGCTCTAAAAGCCATAGAAAATTTAGCAAAGGAAACGAAAGCGAAGAATAAAAAGGAATTTTTGAAGGAACTTTTGGATGCAAAAGAAATTCTTTTCCTTTCGAGAGAGACGGAACCACTCATGAGAAACGCTGTTCGATGGGTAATAAGTCAGGTAGAAAGGAGTAGCAAGCAAGAAGTTAGGGAGGCAACCGAAATAGTCTCCTCGGCTTCGCGCCAGTTTCTAAAAAATCTTGAAGACTCAAACGAAAAAATTGCTGAGATAGGAGCCAGAAGAATCAAAAATGATTCGGTAATCCTTACCCACTGCCACTCTTCCACAGTTACTTATTTACTGAAAAAGGCTAGACAGGAAGGAAAAAACTTTGAAGTTATATGCACAGAAACGAGACCCCTTTTTCAAGGCAGATTGACTGCGAAAGAAATGTTAAAACTAGGCGTGAAAACAACCCTGATCGTAGATTCAGCTGCACGCTTCTTCATGAACCAAGTTGATTTCGTGATTGTTGGGGCAGACGCCATAATCTCGCAGGGGAACGTGATAAATAAGATTGGAACAAGCACGATTGCCCTTATAGCTCATGAAGCCAGAACGCCCTTCTACGTGGTCACTGAACTTCTAAAGTTTGATCCAGTAACCATGTACGGTGACTACGAAAAAATAGAGGAAAGAAAACCAAACGAGATTTGGGAAAAACCTCCGAAAAATCTAGTCATAAGAAACCCAGCTTTCGATGTTACAAGAAGAGACTTTATTCACGGTATAATATGCGAAGAGGGAATAATCTCTCCCCACTCAATAATTGAAGTGATGCACAGAAAACACCCATGGGTTTTCGAGTAAAAACCGTTAAGCGCGCTGTCCCCACATTTGCAACGCTATTTCAAGTTCCCTATGCGTCTTAGCATACTTGCTTAAAGGCGTGTCTTTCAAAGTTGCATCCACTGCCTGTCGCATGGCTTTTGCCCCTGCAACTGTTCCCTCTCTGTGACCGTGAATGCCCCCTCCAGCCTGAATGACAAAGTCTTTTCCGAAAAATTCGATTAGCGCTGGGACTAGTCCCGGATGTAAACCGCCTGAAGCAACGGGCAAAACTGGTTTCAAACCATTCATTTTCTCTTTTAATGCTTCACAGTTCCCCCTCACTTCCTCCCTTGTTTCAAACATTTTTCCAACAACCGTGCCCACGTGAAGTTGATCCGCCCCTATCATTCTAGATATTTTGGCTATTACTCGCATCGAAATTCCATGCTTAGGGTTCTTGGTAAACGCTGCATGTCCAGCTCTGTGCGCGTGAATTACATGATTGAAGTCTTGTGCACGTAGCGTTTGCAAAGCAGCGAAACCACATGTTAGAATGTCAATCATAACGTATTCCCCGCCGCGGTCAAGCACGAACTCCGCCCTTTTCAGCATCTCCTTCGTTTCCGCCGTGATGTTAACCATGTAAACTTTTTTTTCACCAGTTTCCTCTTCGGCTTTATCTCTGATCTCTAGAGTTCTTGTGACACGTTCTTCAAATGGATTAAACCTTTGACTGCTTAAGTTCTCATCATCCTTCACTATGTCGCATCCTCCAACCCAAGCTTCATAAGCGACTTCTGCATGATCCAGCGTTTTCAAACCAAGCTTAGGCTTAATTATCGTTCCCACCAACGGACGGTCATAAACCTTCAAAAGCTTGCGGATTCTTTCAACGCCGTATTTTGGACCTTTGAAACTTTTGATAAGTTCCGGGGAAAAGTGAACATCGTTGAGTCTCAAGTTCTTAAGGGTTCTTAATCCGAAAACGTTTCCTGAAACGCTACTTAATATGTTGGGCATGTTTCCTAGCTCGAAAAGTTCTGCTGGATAAGCTATTTTCGCGTTGTTTCCTTCTATGTTAAAGACACGGGCGGCGAGTCTTTCAACGTAAGGCTTTACGGTTGTGAGTTCCGTCCATGTTCCTATCGAACTTTCGGCGGCAACTCCTCCAGCGGCTTCCTTCATGTTGACGCCTTTCGGTTCAACATAAAAAGCGCAAACAACATCTGTTTCTTTGGGTTCATACTTTAAATCCACATAATCCACGTATCTCAAACTAATCAAACCTCTAGATTTTGTTGATTGAATTAGACTCCTTAAAGGCTTTAAGTTTAATCTTGTTTATTGATTCAGATGTGAGTTTAAATGGAGCTTAAAGCTAAACTTTTAGACATTCAAGCTGGCGGAAGAAGAATAGCCATATTGGACGATGAAACCGCAAGTTTTCTAGGTGTGCACTCTTCGGACAGAGTGAAAATAACCTACAAAAACGAACATTTAATCGCTATTGTCAATGTAGCTGGCAACTTTCCACGCAACTATGTAGGACTTTACGAAGAAATCTCAAGCAAGTTAGGAATAAAAACTGGAGAACCCGTTGAAGTGGAACCTGCAGAAATCCCCGAGGCACTTGGTTATGTGCAAGCAAAAATAGGCGGTAAGAGACTGCGGGAAGACGAAATAAAAATGATAGTTAAGGACGTGGTGGGACGTCGCCTAAGCGACATTGAACTCGCATCTTTCATAACAGCTCTTTACATTCACGGATTAAGCATGGACGAAATTGAAGCGCTATCTAAGGCGATGGTGGAAACTGGCAACACCCTAAACTTTGATAAAAATCTGATTCTTGACAAACACGGTGTAGGCGGGATACCAGGCGACAAAACATCAGTTCTAATAGTGCCAATTATCGCAGCCGCCGGCCTAGTCATACCCAAAACCTCATCGAGAGCAATAACTTCTCCAGCCGGAACTGCAGACCGCGTTGAAACACTATGCCCAGTAGACCTAACCATCGAAGAAATAAAGGAAGTAGTGGATAAGACAAACGGTTGCATGGTTTGGGGCGGAGCCTTGGATTTAGCCCCAGCCGACGACCTTTTCATACAAGTTGAGTATCCACTAGCGATAGACCCTCTGCTTCTCCCATCAATAATGAGTAAGAAGAAAGCCATAGGCGCCACCCATGTGGTTATAGACATGCCAACTGGAAGAGGCGCAAAAATAAAAACAATAGGCGAGGCACATGCCCTAGCCCACGACTTCATAGATTTAGGGAAACGATTAGGAATAAACGTTCAATGCGCAATAACCTTCGGAGAACAACCTCTCGGATATGCCATAGGACCAGCGTTAGAAGCAAGAGAAGCATTGTCCACCATCATGGGAAACGGCCCAACTGATCTCAGGGAAAAAGCAACAATCATCGCGGGAATACTTTTAGAAATGGTTGGCATCGAAAATGGAAAGCGAAAGGCAGAAGATCTCCTACGATCAGGGGAAGCGGAAAGGAAACTCAGGGAAATAATCGAGGCACAGGGCGGAAACCCGAAAATAAGACCTGAAGAAGTAAGAGTTGGAGACAAAAAGGCAGAAATAGCGACGGACCTAGACGGCAGAGTTTTATGGATTAACAACAAGGGCATCGCCCAAATTGCCAGAGAAGCAGGCGCTCCAAAAGAAAAAGGAGCTGGAGTTATACTAAAGACAAAACTTGGAGAACACATCAAAAGGGGAGAAGTTCTCTTTGAGATATACGCTGAAACGAACACAAAATTAGAAGCAGCCACAGAGTTAGCAAAGAATCTTCAGCCGATAGGATTAAGCAAAAAACCAGAGGAAAAAATGTTAATGGATCGAATTCCAACACGAGCTGTACACAAGAAGCCATTCATGCTGGAAAGATAGTGCTCGGCTAAACCCTAGATATCGACTTACTCCATCCAACTTAATTATTACTAGTAAATTTTATGTCTGCGAGTTCGATGGTCCCCATAAATGTTCAGAAAGAGGAAATGAAATAGTGGTCCGAGAGAATCCAATGGTGGGCCGGGAGAGATTTGAACTCTCGACCTTTCCCGTGGCTTTTCCACCCATTTCGGTTATCAGCCGAACGCTCCAGCCATGCTGAGCTACCGGCCCTCGCATCAGATGTAGATTTCCGATTCGTTTATTAAAGAGTTTCTTGAAACACTTCCGAGCGCGCAAACACTTTAATCTTATATGTCTGAACAACAGACTATCAAACGGGAATTACATGCTTGATTTTCCTTCTCGTAGAAGAAGAGCGCGACATGATATAATTATGGAAATCCTGCAAATCGCCAAAAATGGGGCGAAGAAAACAAACATAATGTATAAAGCTACCTTAAGTTTCCGTCAGCTCGAGAAATATCTAAACGCTTTGAAAAAGGGAGATTTCATTGGTGAGGAACACGGTATCTGGAAGACAACTGAGAAAGGCCTTCATGTTATAGAGGCTTGCAAGATGTGTCACACTCTTATGAAAGAAGCCCAGTAAAAAGATTTAAGCGTCCTAACGAGGAGCGTGTCGTGCCCTTCTATGTCATTTCCACTTTCGAACAAGAGTTTTGTAACGAGATCAGGATAATCTAAATTAGTCTTTCGGAAAACCCTTTAATCACCTGTTCCAAATTCCTATTCATAAGGGCCCGTAGCCCAGCCCGGATTAAGGCGCCGAACCGTCCAAACCCGAACGGTGCGCAGGCCTTCGGAGCCGGAGAACCGGGGTTCAAATCCCCGCGGGCCCGCCACCCACGGAACGCATTTGTACCGTTGTTTCTTCGCGTATCAGCTGCTTTAGGGACCTGCTGAGAACAGTTAGCTGGTGGTTTTCAAGTTCTTCGGGGCTGAGGTAGAAGGCTGCCCCTTGAGAGAAGGCTTCTCTGGGGAGTATCTGCTCAGGGTTGAGTCCCCATGCGCGGATAATTTCTTTGATGGCTTCTATCTTGCTGACTTTGGTTTTGGGTCTGATGGTTAGCCCTGAGCCTGCGTAGATGTTTCTGAGGAAGTCTACTCCTTTCATTTGGATGTCGTGGTAAGTGTCAACGGTGTGACCCATCATGTAGTCCACGTAGTCGGGCTGAACTCCTAGCGCCAGGAGCTGCGTCTTGAAGTATTTGCGCAGGCTATGCACTCTCAGCTCATACATGCGGCCTCTAGGTGTCTTGAGGAGCCCAGCTTTGACGTAGAGTTGATGGATCAGTTTGCGTATCTGCTTCGGTCCTATTGGGCGGGGTGTGTGGCTTGTCTCATCCCGGATCAAAGGTGACTCATCTGTAAGGGCTTCAGATGGGTTTCTTCCGTCTGGAGATCCTCTTTTTCTCTCTTCTAGGTATAGCCGCAGGTACTCAGCCGCTTCGGCGCCTAGGAACGTGTCATAGTCGTGGTATTTGCCCTTCGTTATCTCTGCTTCAACATGTACATGTATGGGAACCAAGCCTTTCTCCAAGTCAGCGCGGACGTGGCGATACTGAAGCTTCGCCAGCGTCTCTTCTCTGAAGGCTCCAAGAGCCAGCATGGTTATGATGACTTTTTCTCTTAGGGCTGCTATTTCTAGGAGTCTAGCCAACTCTTCTGGTTTGGGAGCTCTGTCCTTGTAGGTTACTCTTCTGCTTACGGGTTGAAGGAGTTCCACTTTCACTCCGTTGACACGGTAGAAGGTTTTGACGTGTTTGACAACTCCATAGACGCGACCCGGCGCCAAACCATCATCCTGGAGAGCAGCCAAGTAGTCTTCTAGGAGGCCCACATGATTTTGGACCCGCACAGGGTCTGGAATATTGCCCACCGGCTTCACATCGCTGATGACCATATCTGGGCTGTATCCCAACCATTTCGAATAGCGGTTAATCGAGTCCGTGTAGCTGTAGAGTGAGCTTAAGCTGCCTGAACAATGGCGAAGAAAGTACCTAGCTAGTTTGATTAGGCTTTGGTTTTCGAAGACAAAGGGCAGAAGGCTAGGTCTCTCAGATGCGAAGGCGGAGAGGATGTAGAAGATGAGACCTTTTTCTCCGGCTGCCAGAACCTTTTCTAGACTGAGTTTTACTGGCTGCTTGAGTTTCCAACCTTTTAGGCTACTCTCGAGAATCAGTGAGCCGTCTTGAATTTTGAAACCTGTCGATAGAGTTTTGAGGTCTTCTGCTGTCAGCTGTTTGGTTTTGATGATCAGTTGGGGTTTAGCTGTGGCTTTCATGTTTTTTCCCTGAGATTAGGTTGCTCGGTTTTGCCGAAAAAATGGCTTAAGGATCCTTATTTGGATGAGGCAACGCGTTTCATCTCCAAGATGTCTGACCTGAGCACAGCCAGCCCAGACGCTTTAGGATCTCCACCTCGTAGGCTCGGTGGCCCAGCGTCTCTGTCCCATGACAATACAATGTAGTCCGCGTAGTCGTGGACAAGCCAGCCTACACATTCCCGCACCTGGGGCTTCATTAGGGCTGGTTCTCCTCGATGATAGAGAACATGGTCGCGGTAGCGCACGTAAACCACATGCTCAGGCTTAGCCACCCGCACCTTACCCACTCCGCTGACAACGTTTCGATTTGTGGTCTCATCGTTTTCAACTTTCATATCTTGTCAGTTGTAAGGCTTGCTTCCCTACAACTTCTTCAGACGCCTCTCGTCGCCCCCTCTGCTTCTTTGATAGCTTCTCTGATTTTCGCTCTGATGTATTCACTGACTGTCGCCCAACCTAGGGCTTTTATCGCCTGCTTACCCTGTTCATAGAAACTGTCCTCGACCTCAACATGGACCTGCAAGGTTTGTTTACTCCTTGTCTAATGAACCGAGAATATTTATGCCAGAACGTGGCTATTACTTTTGTTCAAAAGTATTTCTTTGAGATGACTTTCGATGGTTAAGAACTACAACACGAGTTGGTGGAATAATAATCCTAAACTTGAAGTAAAGATATTTCGAAGGCTTGAGGATGGTAGCAAAACATTCGGCGAGCTTCTTGAAATGTTGAGGTGGGGACCTCAAACCCTCACTAACTACTTAAAAAACTTGACGCAGAAAGGCTGTATAGAAAAGAAGAAACGTGGGCGAAGCGTCTCTTACACCCTTATCCGCTCCCACCCATATGTGAGGCAGATGTTAAGCTGGGATTGGCTGCCAGGCGCCGATGTGAGGATCCATAAACGCGTCGAAATGGACAAGTTGAACGAAGAACAATTCATCGCCTGCTGGCTCCACTCAATAAAATTTAGCTTTTTAAACATCATACAAGCCTACATGTTGCTAGGCAAAAGAACAAAAGAGTTCAGCCAAGAGACGGACTCAATTAGAAAGATTCGCAGCTTTCTAGAAGCGAGTGTCTCAGACCTGGCCGATACAGTTAGCTTTAACGGCGAAGTCATGGTTAAAGAAATAAAGCGTGGGATACTTGACCCCGAGAGAATATGGGAAGCTCGCAATAAGTTGTTGAAGCAGATAAAAAATGAGATCATGAATCTTTAATTCTTGACTCTAAATATTGCGCGACGCTTTTCGGCTTGGTAATCTTTTCTTTCAGTTCTTTGACTTCCTCGATTAACTCTTCTAGTTTCAGCCATTGCGTTTTAACGTCTCCAGCAACTCGTGTAATGGCTCCGCGAACAGCCTATGCACCAGTTTCCCCAGAAGATTCACCAGCCTCTTCGACAGGCGTTTCCAGTGGCTCTTCAAGAGTTACTTCTTCTTCAGCCTCGACTTTCGCGTAAGTTGTGTCTCGGATCAACCAAGTTTCAGTGTCGACCAGCTTTTCTTCGGGTGGCGGCGCTTCCTCAACTTTTGGGATTTCTCCCTTTTTCCACCGGTGCCCACACGTAATGCATTCAATCTCATCTACCCGAAAAAAAGAAAATATTTGTGCTCTCGCACTCGGGGCAAACTTTTGCAGGACAAATATTGTAATGTTCACTATACTGCGAAGGCGACCCTTCCCACCCGCAACCCCAATAACACTTCATTCGATTCACCTAAAAACAATTAGACGAGAATCGTTTATAAGAATACCATTATTTTGAGGTTAAAAAACTGAAATAGACATTTCTTGTCTATTTCTTGTCGAAATAACCTTAAATCATGCCTCAACACATTTTAGGTCGAACCAAACTTGACAATTGAAACCCTTGAAGACTTTGGATTTATTCGAGAGCAATATAGAGTTAAAGGCAGAAGCAACGCCCTCTTAGTGTGGAGGATACTTAAAACCGTGAAAGGTTATACGCGTTTAACAGTTCGGCAACTTTTTTACATTCTGATCTCAAGATTTCCAAGGGACTATCCTGCTACCAGAGCCTTTTATAAACGTCTAGATCGCTACCTTGCAAAAATCAGGCGCGTAAACCCAGAGGTTCATGAAAAATTCATCGATCCCACACGGCAATTCGTCATTCCGCCTTTACGCTTCCCTCGCATAGAACTCTGGTGTGAAAAAGATAGCATCAGAAATTTCGTAGGAAAATTAGCAGTCAAATACAGATTGGGAATCCAAGTTCTAAGAGGTTTCGCTAGCCTATCCATGTACCGACGCGCCCTCGAAAGAGCCAGAAAAAGAGGTGTAACAATGGTCTTATACATTGGCGATTGGGACCCCAGCGGCCTTCTGATCGAGCAAGTTGCTCAAGGAGAGATGGATCATGAAATGGGAATCAAGTTCGTCAGATTAGCGATTACGATGGAGCAAATCAAAAGATTCCGACCTCCTTCAAGAGCAGTCAATATTAAAGATTCTAGGGCAAAGGAGTATATTGAAAAGTATGGGGATCGTTGCTGGGAAGTTGAGGCGATCAGACCCAGAACCCTTTTGAAGTTGATAGAAAAGGGACTTCGAGAAAACGTGCCTCCCGAATTTCTTGTTGAAGCTGAGGCCCGGGAACGCGCTGCTAGAGTAGCACATCCAGTCACAGAAAAGTTGAGGAAAGCAATTGAAAGAGAGGTTCTACGGTTACTTGCCAAAGGCGTGCCTGAAGAGGAGATCCTGACGACGCTTTCCGAGAAATATGGCGTTAGGATTAGGAAGCGCAGTCCTGAAGGCTTGTCTACGCATGGACCCCAGAGGTGACTTTTCTGCCTGAAGAATGAAGGCCTTCAGGAACCGCTTTCCCTACCTGGGTTACAGAGAACATTCGAAAGATGCACAGCTATCGCTGGGTGCATGTAAAACTTATTCGGTTAATACTAAGCACAATTTCCTCAAATCTATTCCGTAACGCCACCTCGCCAAGGGGAAGCGTTCGGCTTTTTGCCTCGTCCATGAGTGGTATTGGCTGTAGGGGATAAAGCCGTGAAAAAGTTGTCGAAAAAAGACATTCTGACTTGTCAAGATTCAACTCAAAAAGAAATTTAGTTGATTTTTTGAGACTGCTATTTGCGTCCAAGTGACTGGTTGTACCTAATTTCGTACTTATTATGTCGCGGATGCTTGTCGCATAGGCCTGCTTATGTCTATTTGCTTAATTCAATCAAAAGTACAAAATGGGGGTGGCGCGCTTGACGCGCGCGTTTTGAGGTTTTAGGTGTACTCTTTTCCGTAGTTGGGTGCTAGGTAGGTGAATACGTCGTCTGCGTCGCAGTCGCCGTCGTTGTCCACGTCGCCGGGCATCTTAACCTTAACCTGACCATTTACGAATGTGTTGTCGGCTGGGTGGGGATCCCTAACGCCAAACGCGATGGTGGCTTTGACCATTAGGGTAGGCATATCACCGCGGGAGAAGCCTATGAGGGGCCAGTTGAACGTCAGGGTCGTGCTTCCGGCGATCCCGAGGCTGATGGTCTTCGTTTCGACGAGCCAGCTGGGTCCTATGACGTCGTAGTAGACTCCAACATCGAGTTTTTCGGCTACTGTTCCAAGGTTCTTTA
>Ga0315312_1002966_pt1 | contig 11267 bp, 17 predicted proteins | sample TDP7_MG_FD_203629 | JGI IMG/M metagenome (GOLD analysis project Ga0315312, IMG submission 203629) | Freshwater sediment microbial communities from Lake Towuti, South Sulawesi, Indonesia - TDP7 | ecosystem: Environmental > Aquatic > Freshwater > Lake > Sediment | place: Indonesia: South Sulawesi... | reverse complement strand
AATATAAGAGGGCGTCTTTCACCCTCACTAGTTCACCTATCCTGTGTCAAAGTTCTATTAGTGATTTTTCGTAATCAGCTACTACACATCGCTTGCCTTTCTGAATTACTTTATGTCCTTCATTCTCCAGAAGCTTCTTCTGTCCTTCAACTCCTCCAGGATACTTCGGGTTTATCTCACCATTAGTCTTCAATGTACGCCAGTACGGAGTAGTGTCTATGATGCCTTGTTGTCTCTGTTCTTCAGCAGCATTGGCAGCAATCCAGGCAAAAATGCCTGTTGTGATAGGACAACCGATGGTTGCCTTATGTCTTCTTGCTAATGCTTCACGAATCTCATTTATGGTGATGAGCTTTCCCTTAGGCACCTGCCTCATCAGAGCATCTACTTCTAAAGGAGCTGGAATAACAACAGTCCCAGTGCCCCACCTCTTACTCATCTTTTCAGTGATCTCCTCAACCATAGGCAGACCCTTGCGGTCTGACAACTTCTCAACCCAGCTCTTCTTTTTCTTAGCCATTGCCCCTATACCTCTACCGCAAACATGGAGTTCCATTTCTTTAACTTCAACTAGATATGATGTCCAAAACTATCCTTAAAACTTTGCCACAACATGCACTTCTCTAAAGGTTCAATCGTAATTCCTCGGTTACAAATTCAAGAAATAATGGATTGCTAATCCGTAAATCTCTAAGTGACTCACCATAAATAGAGTGTGAGGATTATAGAAGGTTTAAGGAACTAACTTCCATAAGACTCTTAGAACAGAGAGATGAATATTTTAGGTCTTAGACATGTTGATTGCTGGATTGTAAGTCAAAGCAGTTACCTAACATCCTTTGGAAAGAGTTTCTTTCCTTCTTCTGTGAGGACGATAAGACCCGTTTGTCTCAAGAGGTCCAGTTCGTCGTAGACTCCTTCTTGTTCCACAACCTTGCCTTCAACGATACGCCATATTTGAATTGATTTGACTGTTGACTTCTTGCCTGTAGGAGCTACCCTAATCCCTAACAAATTTAATTCCCCTGTATGCGTCCCAGTATCAATTCTCAAACGAACACATACTTTGTCTCCTTCAGCAACGATGTCCTCAATGGTTTCATGCCAGTAGGGGAAGGCTTGAAAAAGCTTGTTCAAGAATTGTTTGTAGCCTTCTGAACCCTTTATTTGATTGGGTTGGTTAACGTAGGTTGGTGAAATTAGCTCATCAATTACAGCGTAGTCTTTATTGTTCTCAGCTTCAACCACCTTACGAACAATCGCCTTATTCTCTTCTAACGACATGAAACATCGGCCTTCCTTTACTATCAATCTTATCTCTTTTAACGTTTAGATGGTTGTTACGAAAATTCGGATGGAAAGGAAAAAGGGGTTCATTAGTAAGGCTCATGCTTTCTGTTTGGACTTCCATGCGTACCAGACAATCAATGCTGTAGCCAAAAATTGCACAATTCCGATCAGTGTCAAACCAGCGAAATAAGCGGACTGTTTTGCCAGATAACCAATTGAAGAAATGAGCGCGAAACCTGCATAGACTATGCCTACGATGATGTTTGTCCAGCGATTTATCGAATCCTTCAGGGTCAGAGACAGGAAAGCCATGACTGGCGAAATCAATGACACAATTGCTAATGCCAGAATCAGTTCGGGCGTTATTTGACTCCCACCTGCTATTCCCGACCTGAGTTCCTCTACAAAACCTGGCAGATATAGCTCAAACGTAGGTGTCAAAATCGCACAACTTTCAAAAACTAACCACAGCACTGAAATCTTTATCCTCCAATCTTCCAGAATTTCACCTCCCTATAATAGTGTTTTAAACATCTGTGACTCCAAAGCATACAAAACCTACATTTTACCGACTAATGACATAATACATCCCCTTTATTATCAATCCTAATTATCTTCTTGGTGTTTAATGGTGATTGCGAAAATACTCCCATTTATTCAAATACTAATTTCAAAATCATAAACAATCACAAATATTGATATGAAAAAAGAGAGGGGTATGCTTCTTCTCTTCGATTGTCAGAGAAGTTTATTGAAACATTAGGGTTCTTGAAGTCACCCAGATGGCATTTCTTCGGCTGTCAGTAGAGTCTCTATCTCATTTGAATATCCCTCGATTCCAGCAAACTCAAGCTCATACCGATATACAAAACTCAATGCATCTGAGATCTTTTCTTTTTCCACATCATAAATCGCCACAGCTTTTATACCGCCTCTAATCCACCTGAGACCCATTTTCTTCAGCTTTATAAACGATGGCAGAGAAAATTTTTGTTGTATTTCCCCATATTTTTTCTGAACCTCCATTCCCTTTTCGGGTGGAAACAACGAAGTCACCATAATCAAAACCATGTCTTTCACCTCCTCTACAATTTCCTTTATTATCAATCTTAGACTACTGAATTATCTAGGGAGTTTCTTGTATGTATCCGCCCCAGCCTTCTACAGCCTTGCCGTTGACTATTCTGAGGATGGTAAGGGCTGTTGTATCCATTTTCTTGCCAGAAGAGGCTGTCCCGGTAACTTTCTCAAGAAACCAAACCTTGTCCCCTTCAGCGATAATGTCCTCGATAGTCCTATGGAAATCGGGATAATCCTTTAACACCTTAGCATATTCTTGTTTGGCATTTTCCCTGCCTCGAACTTGACTTGTATGGTCAACAAAATCTAATGCCATAAACTCATCAATCACTTCATTAATCACGGCTAGGTTTCTCTTATTAGACGCTTCAACCATCTTGCGAATAATAGCCTTATTCTTCTCTAATGACATAATACATTCCCTCTACAATAATATCTGTGATTTTGACTCGATTTAAAACTATGCTTTTGTCTTGGTCTTCCAATTCCGTTTCAGGCTTTATGAAACTTTAAAGATTACCTGCTACTGGAGTTTTCTTAGACCTTTCTTGCTTATGAAGTCTGTTTTTTAGGAACTTCTTTCAGGGTAAATGTTTTCACTTTCCAACCGAGAGTTTCGCTTCTTCTTGTAATAATATGCATATCTTGCAGAACTTCAAAACAGCGTCGTCTTTACCCATTTTTTTGGATGCTAGAAGTGCTGCGGTCTCGTTGGCGACTGTTTGAATTCTTGGCAAAATCTTGTCTACCCGTGGTATGCTTTTGTATCCACGTTTCGAGTGAACGTATTGACTTACGGCGGGTTGGGTTGTCCCAAGCCTCTCTGCAACCTCCAGTTGCGTGAGTTTATATTTTTCAATGAGTTCCTTCGCAACAAGTGATCTGAAGATGGGCAGAATATATCGGCCAAGGGTCTCGCATGGAGGATACAACTTTCTTCATCGAAATAATATAACATGCTTATACTTATAAATTAGTCTCTTTCGACCATTCTTATATAACTTCGCTTTGAATTCCAGAATTAGCTGAAGAGTTTCAGGTTTCGAGTTTCATGAGAAAAAGGTTAGGGTTAAAGAGAGGATTGAAAGAACTTTGGTTTTGAGTAGTCATAGCAATGAGTATAAATAGGTTGGTTTCAATATTCTATGGAGAACAATGACATTTGATGAGGTAGAAATTCTCAGAAAGAGGGCAGAAGCCTTCCTGCGAAATGCTGAGCACCTCATGAACGAGGGGGAATTAGATCTCGCCGCGTTCAATATGGAGCAATACTGCCAGCTAATACTAAAATATAAGCTTTTAATTAAAACTGGAAGCTATCCCCGAACACATATATTAAGAGACTTGATTAGGCAACTTACGCAATATAGCCCAGAAGTAGAAGCCCTATTGAGGGAAGAGACTAATCTGTTATTCGTAACAAAACTTGAAGATGCCTATATAGTATCAAGGTATCTGCCTAGGAGATACGATGAGACGGAAGTATCATCCGTGATGAGATTTATTAAAGGGGTGTTGAAACCTATTGTCGATAGAGTATAATCTCAAGAGACTTCATTACCTCAAGAATTATTTAGATGTTGCCAGAATGGTAAAGGAAATTGTGCTTAAGCATGAACCTCACGCCGAGGTTTACGTGTTCGGCTCGGTTGTTAAAGGGAATATCACAGCCATGAGCGACATAGACATAATCATAGTTTCTGAAAGGAAAGAACTTGAATACAAAATTAAGATAGAAGTATTAAAGAGTACCGATGCTCCACTAGAGCTACACTTCGCCACTCCCACAGAATATCTCAGATGGTACAAAAGGTTCATAGACTCCGAAATCAAATTGTAACCTGTTATTTCGCAAGAGGCAAGATTATCAGAGAATCTAATATTTAGAGCAGAACTTTCGACTTATACTCTATGATATAACAATTGATGTTGTCAAGTTTTTTAGTGAGTTCTTCTTTTTTAGCCTATTGGTGGTTTATGTTGAACCCTTTTCTGTTTTGGTGGATAGGGTTGAGAGGTCTGGAGTCTTCTGTTGGAACAGGAAACCCCTCAAGGTGAAAGTCCTATCCACCGTTCTCTACTACTCCGGACTCTCATATAGGGTTGTCGCAAAGGGTTTGAGGGGTTTAGCAAAATTCGCCCATGAATCTGTCCGCCTATGGTTCAGAAGGTTGAAGGAAGCGTTTCCGAAGCCTGAACGGAAGCGTAGGAGAGTTATAGCCATAGATGAGACCAAGCTCAAACTGAATGGAGAGCAGTTGTACGTCTGGGCTGCAGTAGACGTGAAGACCAAGGAGGTCTTGGCATGCCGTGTCTCATGGGCAAGAAACATAATGGTAGCTGAAGCCTTCCTCAGAAAGGTCTTAGAAGCATGCAGCAACAAGCCACTCATCCTCGTCGATAAAGGGCCATGGTACCCAGACGCCCTAATAGGCGTAGGCTTGAAATGGAGGCACGTAACCTTCGGCATGCGCAACCGCATAGAACGCTGGTTCGGCATCTTAAAGGCAAGAACAAAACGCTTCTACAACAACTTCCCAAACAACTCAACCATCCAAAGCACAAAAACATTCATGGAGACCTTCATAGCGTGGTACAATACACTACTCAAAACAAAAACTTGACAACATCTAACAATTTCAAAGTCCGAAAACCCGTGCCGAAAAAGATTCAAAGCAAAATGTGTAGAATACTACGATTTTTTCGCATGCTTCTTTCATTTTCTCTTTTGCTTGTGTTATCGAGAACCTCATGTAGCCTTCTCCGTGTTCTCCGAACCCCATTGCGGGTGATGTGACGACTCCGGCGTCTAACATTTTCGAGGCGAATTCAATTGAGCCCCCACCGCATTCTGTCCACAGTTGTAAAAGACTTATCCATGTAGAAAATTCGAATATGAGACTCTTTCTTAGAGGCGCGGCATCAAATCGGCCTAGACTAAAGACATATCTTATCGAGGCAACGGTCTTTTATTCCCTATTGGAATAAAATCGCCGAAATCTATAAATACCAGTTATGTAACTACACTCATAACTCCGTTGTGGAGGGGACGATGCTCGAGACCAGTCACGTCAAGTCGCTTAAATGTCGAGAATGCGACAGGGAATTTGCACCCACGAGACTTTACGCGTGCGAAGAATGTTTTGGACCCTTAGAAGTACTCTATGATTTAGAATCAATCAACCTTGATGAGAACTCATTCAGGAAGAGACCGAACTCCCTTTGGCGCTATCATGAGCTTTTGCCGATAGAGGATAAAACCAAGATGGTTGACTTGGGTGCTGGTTTCACTAGCCTGCACGAGTGCAAGAGGCTGGCAGAGACGCTTGGGTTAAAGAAGCTCTATGTGAAGAATGACACTACCAACCCAACAGGTTCCTTTAAGGACAGACCAGCCACAGTTGCGGTTTCAAAAGCCATAGAATTTGGCTTCCAAGCCGTAGGATGTGCTTCAACGGGAAATCTTGCCGCCGCAACAGCCGCTCACGCCGCGAAGGCTGGAAAACCCTGCTACGTATTCATCCCGTCGAGCATTGAGATAGACAAAATCTTACAAGCAGCAACCTACGGTGCCAGAATAATAGCGGTCAAAGGAACCTATGACGAGGCTAATAGGCTTGCAGCCCAAGTAGCCGACGAATACAACTGGGCCTTGGTGAACATAAACCTCCGACCCTACTACGCCGAAGGCTCAAAAACCTTAGGCTTCGAGACATGTGAACAGCTAGATTGGAGAGCGCCGGGCAACATCATAATCCCCATGGGCAGCGGGGCATTATTGTGCGCCATATGGAGAGGCCTAAGACAGTTCAGAGACCTCAATCTCATCGACGAGTTGAAGACGCGGGTTATTGGCGCCCAGCCTCAAGGCTGCTCACCTATCGTAGATGCCTTCAAATCCAATTTGGATGACTTCTCCCCTGTGGAGAGACCTGATACCGTTGCCAAGAGCTTAGCCATAGGCGACCCCGGCGATGGAATCTATGCCCTAAAGGCCATAAGAGAATCCAGAGGAACAGCAGAATACGCCACTGACGATGAGATAATGGATGCGATTAAACTCTTGGCGAAGACCGAGGGAATCTTCGCTGAGCCAGCGGGTGCAGTAACAATCGCGGTTCTAAAGAGGCTCTTGGAGTCAGGGGATGTTCCCAGAGATGAGGAAGTTGTCTGCTGCGTCACAGGAAGCGGGTTCAAGTCTTCGGAGACTATCTTGAAAAGTGTTGAAAGACCAGTGGAGATTGAGCCATCTATTGAGGAGTTGAAGAAATTAGTGAAAGGAGGGGACTATTCTGGGAAAGGCGAAAATAACTCTTTACGGTGCACTGGCAAAGAACATTAGAGATAAGACGACGGATGTTGAGGCTTCAACCCTCAAAGAAGCCATAAACGTGCTAGCCGAAAAGTACGGGGAACAGATTAGAAATAAGATTTACGATGAGAAAGGAATGCTTAGAAGATTCGTCAACATCTACGTCAACGGCAAAGACATACGCTTCCTCAAACATCTTGACACCCAACTAAACGACGAGGACCACGTATCAATAATTCCAGCAGTGGGAGGAGGTTAAAACCATCGTCAAACGCTCGAATGGCATCTTTGACGAGAAGACGAAACACCTTCTTAGCCCCGTCTAGGCGCCTGGGATATCGGCAATCACTCAGCCTTCGACTGGAGGTTCAACACAGCTTTGGACGATGTATTCGCCATCAGAATCACTGCTAAGGTAACCTTCGGCCAACCTGTTCCAGGATATCCTTCACAATGGTTGTTCTTACATACGAGTAGCACATCCATAATAATCTCAATAGCAAACTACTGGAAGTAGACACCATATAGAAACCACTTCAATACCCTTTTTCTTTTTTTGTGTTTCCTCATAGAGTGAAGATAAAATAGAAATAGTTGTTACCAAATATTACTGAGCAAAATAGAGGATGAATTGAATTGGTTAAACTGCCTGAAAATTGTCCTATCTGCGGGGCAAAGATGGAAAAAGGGAACTTTAAGGACAACTGGACGCGGAACTGATATTGAGTGGGGGCCTCCTGAAATGGGGTTATGGGCAAAGGGAGAAGCAATTGAAAAAGGATTTGTCAAGGTTGATCTGGTTGCATCTCTATGCACCAAATGTGAGATAATAATGTGCTCCTATAAAACTAAGAAAGAATAGTTCGAGTCGCAGGGGAAGGCATGCTGTAGGTTCATCCAATCAAGATGTTGTGATCTCGCATCTGCTCAAAAGGGTTGTCGTCGAGTACATTAGAAACCGCAAAGACGGGCAGAACAGAGGCGTATGCTTCAGCTTCTGCTACAAGCTCGCTGGTGTTTTGAGGGCGTTTCACGGCTCCTTTTCGGTTTGCATGCGCATTTTTAGCTTTCGTATACTTTCTTTCGATGTCCAACCATTAAAAGCAGGACTATCTTCTCCGCTTCATCTATTCGGTATACGATTCTGCAGTCGCCTATTCTTAGGCTTCTCTTTCCCTTCAGGTCGCCGTGGAGGGGTTTCCCAAAGTAAGGATTCTCTTGAAGCCTCCTAATCTCTGAGTCAATTCTTCTCTTTAGATCGACCTCTAACGGTCGGAAGCCTCTTTCAAAACTTGCTGTTGACTTAAGTCTATATCTCATCGGAGGACTTTAACTCCTTAACGAACTCGTCATAATCTCTGAGGCGTCCCCCTCTTACGTCCTCTTCGCCCTTCCGAATCTCTTCCATGAATTCAGTATCACTCATAATGTCTAACGTCTCAATTAGCTCTTCAAGCAGATCCCTCGTCCTCTTGATAAGTTCGATTTGCTCCTCATCCAGAACCAATGAAACCACCTCTTGCCCCACCGCCAACAAAAATACCCTTGTCCCCATATTTAAATATGCTCAAAAAGTAGATAAATGATGATTGAGTCCCCACTAATGATCTTGAAGCCTACCAACTGCAATAATCTTCTATGGAGAAACGGAAAAATAAGGAAGGAACCGTAAGGCAAACCAGCAGCGTGGTCTATGCTTCAGCTTCTGATACAAACCCGACGACGCTCTTTCAAATGGCGAGAAGACGAATCTTCTTCTCAGCCCTGTCTGAGCATCTAGGAAATCGGCAATTACTCAGCCTTATGTTGGCTCATCTTTAATTGATGAAGGCTGTCAGATAGCACATAGAAATAAGGCGCGTCTTCCAGTTTGTTCCTCCAGCCTTCGGGGATAGCGTTCACTCCCAAGTAGGCGCCGGATAGGGCACCTGCCATTGAGGCTATTGTGTCAGCATCTCCTCCTAGGTTAACGGCGTAAAGAACCGTGTCTTTGAAGCATTCACAGTGCGTTATGAAAGAGTAAATAGCCACTGGAACAGCCTTCTCAGCTTCAACATTGTTCCCAATCTTCTTAACAATTTTTGGCTTGTTACGAGACTCTCCGATCAGATCGCCAATCTTTCTCATTTGCTCTTTGTAAGCATCTTCGTTGACAAACTCTTTTAATCTAGCAAGAAAATCACTTTGCTTTAGTGTTCCAGCCTCAGCCTTAACCAGATAAGCAATCGCGTAGGCTTGTAAAGCGGCGCCTTCTTGAGCATAAATGTGCCAGTGAGTAATTTTGCTTGATTCGTAGCTGACTTGTCTCAGTTTCACGGGATCATCATAATAAAAGAGGCCAACGGGTGCAATTCTCATAGCAGCGCCGTTATGCCGCGCGATCCTGGACCTTTCTTCTTCCGACACCTCGCGTTGCATCAATCCCAGAGATACCTTCACGGTCCGTCCATATCCTCGTTTCGGATCGTAGTGTTTTATAAACTTCTCCCGCATGTCTTCAGCGTTGAAACCCTTAGATTCTATAAGAGACTCAGCCACCGCTATAGTCATCGCTGTATCATCGGTCCATTTGCCCGCTGGACGCTTCTTCCCCTCAAGCATATCTTTCACTTCGCCTAGTTCTGAACGTATCTTCTTGAGGCTCCAGCCTTCCACGGGCATGCCTAATGTGTCGCCAACTGCAGCTCCTATTAGGGCTCCGCGAAACTTGCTTCTTAAATCCATCAATGTTTACCCCTTCCAATCAAACTTTTTATCTAACGGGCTTCCATACCTAAATGAAGAGGCTCAATAAATGTATAACGTACACTCTGAAAGAAAATACTCTGCTGGCCTGTGGGTTTTCGGCACAGGCTCCGATCGCTTCTGCACATCGGGATACCATGAACCTTTAACAGTTGAGGCAAAAATTAGGCTGGCGGGAAAAGTGGAGAACTTAGAAGGCGTAGAACTCTCCTATCCCGTTGACGTAAATGAAAACAACGTTGACAACGTGAAGCGTTTGCTGCGCGAGTGTCGATTGAAAGCTGTAACCGTTAATCCGAACCTAAATAATCAGCCCAGATGGAAGTTCGGTTCTCTAACTTCACAAGACGAGAAAATAAGAAGGGAAGCTATACAGGTTGTTAAGATGACTAAGGATACAGCTGAAGAATTGGGGGCTGAGCAGATCAATTTTTGGCTCGGTCAAGACGGGTTTGACTATCCCTTTCAGGCAGACTATCAAAGGGCTTGGAAACTGCTAGAGGAGGGGATAAGAGAGTGCGCTGAGTGGAAGCCGAAGGTGAGGGTGGCGTTGGAGTACAAACTGAAGGAGCCTCGCACGCATTCCTACATATCGATGGCTTCCAAAGTCTTACTGCTGATTAGAGAAATAGGGTTAGACAACCTAGGCGCAACTTTGGATACAGGCCACGCACTCCAAGCACAGGAGAATATGGCTGAGGTTGCCTGCTTGCTGAATAGCCATGGCAAACTTTTTCATCTGCACTTGAATGACAACTTCAGAGACTGGGACCACGACATGATCGTTGGAACCGTTCACTTCTGGGAGTATCTAGAACTTTTCCTCTGGCTCCAATTCATAGGCTATGAAGGCTGGTACTCCCTAGATATTTTCCCTTACAGGATTGACCCAGTTCAAGCATGCAACCAAAGTATCCGCAACGTAGAAGGAATGAACAAACTCGTCGAACAACTGGGCGTAAATAAGCTCATTGAAATGATTAAGGAAGGAATGCTCGCAGAAATCCAAGAAACCTTAACTAAAAAGCTTATTCCAAGTTAATTCCTAGAGGCCTAAGTTTACGACCCTCACTAATCCCAATCTATAACTCCTCGTGTCACGACACGAGCAACTTCAGATATCATGACGTTTTTGCCGTAAAGGCCACATCTTGCTTGTATGGATGGTGCGGGGGGTGGAATTTGAAACCGCGAATGCCTGTGCCCCATCGGCTAGGTACGGGATCTATGCCGGAAGCTCGGTAAGTTTATATGTCTGAATGTAAGATTTGAAGTAAGGAAGGTTTATCATGTCCGAGGAGGTTCTTGAAGGAGTATACAAGTCAAGAGTTACGAGCAAGGGACAGTTAACGTTGCCGAAGAACTTGAGAAAAGCCTATCATGTGCATGAGGGCGAAACAGTGGTTCTAGTGCCTGTGAAGGAGGGCATTCTGCTGAAGCATAGCGAGGATGTCCGGTTATCTGGCTTGTGGCGTGGTTTATGCACACCCGAGGAAGCGGAGAACTGGGTTGAGGAGCTGAGGTCTCAGTGGAGACTAAAGAAGTCTACGTCCTCGACACCATAGGCTTTGTCTCCCATTTGCTTGACGCCTTACCACAGAGGCCTGAGAGGGTCTTCGAGAGAGCTCAAGCTGATGAGTGCGAGTTGGTTCTTCCATCGATATCGCTGGGTGAAGCCATCTATGTCTTCATGAAAGCCCGTGAGGTGAAAGGCAGGGTCGTCGATGAATCCGTGATCTGGGAGATGTTCGATCGACTGGAAAGGGGGGCATACATCAAGGTTGAAGACCTAGACTTCAAGGACTGGAAAAGAGTCGTCAATCTACCGTATAAGGATCTT
>Ga0315312_1002965_pt1 | contig 11268 bp, 9 predicted proteins | sample TDP7_MG_FD_203629 | JGI IMG/M metagenome (GOLD analysis project Ga0315312, IMG submission 203629) | Freshwater sediment microbial communities from Lake Towuti, South Sulawesi, Indonesia - TDP7 | ecosystem: Environmental > Aquatic > Freshwater > Lake > Sediment | place: Indonesia: South Sulawesi... | reverse complement strand
GTATCTCTTCACCTCCCTCAACGGAACGGCGACGCTGCTGCCTGATTTTGATGTTATGATCAATCTTCCCTTAATGTTGACCTTGACGACCTCGCGGGGGTCGATTCCAAGGTGCCCTTTCACCAGTGCCTTCACGAGTCCGTCATAGGTGAAGCATTCGCTGCAGAAGAGACCGATTGCGAAGCTTAGGGCCTCAGAATACTTCTTTAACGGAAGGGCTTGAATCTTCCTGACGGCGTGTATCTGGCAAGGCGTCCCCACGAAGGCAAGATTCTTCCTTTTCTGCGCAATCCCTTCCCCGACTGCAAGCATGTTCGGGGAGTACGTATACCTTGTCCCAGCGCACTGTAAGATCTCGCTTCTTGTCAGGGCAAGTTTCGGAACGGATTTCAGCGGCTCCGTTTCACTAACGCCTGAGAGAACAGCGCCGTCAATAATACCGCTATCTAGAGCGTAAGCAAGAAGGGTCGTGGCGATTCCGCCGTCCTGACAGACCTTCCTTATGACCTCGTCCTCGGTCTGAGCTATAACTATCCGTCTGAAGATGCCGAAGTCTTCTTCTTCTCTTCGTGTTCTGCCGAAGATGAACTGCTCCAACGCGGGCATGGAAGGTTCATACCTAGGACAGATTTGGACACATATGCCGCATGATCTACATTCCTTTGTCAGAACGGGTTTCCCGTCGACGTATTCCAAGCAGCCAATAGGACACACAACTACGCATGAACCGCAGCCTATGCAAGTGGAAGGCAGAACTCGTCTTCCTAGGGTCTCTTCGAAGCTAGCCTTCGGGATAGCGGGCAAAGATTCCACCGCTTGTTTGTGCTTGCCGTGAAGCTTTATGAGTTGCCTTAGGCATTAATATATGCTTCTCGGAACCCTAAACCGAGGAACATAAATGGCGAATCTTTCAGACCTCATCAACGAGGCATATGAGACAGATTCCCAGAGGTTTCTCAGCCTAGTTACCCGAGTTGGTCGGATCCTATCAGCAGAAACGGGCTCTGGAAAGCCGCGGATCACGGGGCGCATGGTTCACGTGCCTCCTTCAGGCGAGGCAACGATGATAGGCGACATACACGGCGACCTGAACAGCCTGCAACATATCCTCGATGAAGCGGATTTCCAAGAGAAAGCCTCGGGCGATCAGGAAGTGTACCTAGTCTTTCTTGGAGACTACGGTGACAGGGGAGCTCACTCGGCTGAGGTCTATCACATTGTCTTGAGCCTGAAAAACATGTATCCGAGTAAAGTCATCCTTCTTCAAGGGAACCATGAGGGACCAGAAGACCTCCTTGCCCATCCCCACGACTTGCCCTATCATCTGCAGGCGAAATTCGGAGCGGACTGGCGCCCCGTATACATGGAGCTCAGCCGATTGTTCCGACGTTTCCAGACAGCGGCCATTGTTGAAGGAAAGTGCATATTACTACACGCAGGGGTACCCAGCAGAGCGAAAAGCCTAGAAGACGTTGCCTACGCTTACGAAAAGCATCCAGCAGAGAGTCATCTAGAGGAGATTCTCTGGAGCGATCCGGTTGAGGGTATCACTGGAACGCAGCCGTCGCCTAGAGGTGCGGGAAACCTCTTTGGCCAAGATGTGACGGACGCCTTCCTGAAGATGCTTGGTGTTCGTTTCGTTGTTAGAGGTCATGAACCGGTCAGCGATGGATGCAGGTTCGACCATGGCGGCAAGGTTCTAACTATCTTCTCAAGAAGGGGTTCGCCATATTTGAACCGTTACGGAGCCTACCTTACATTTGACCTGTCTGAGACCTACCAATCAGCACTTGAGCTTGCATCTTCTGTCCGGAGATTCTGACGAAGAACTTCTCTCCTAGAAGTCAGCACGGAACCTTTATTAGTAACTCGACAACAATTGTTCAGAGTTTACGCACTAAAAGGCAAGGCAAGAATCTTGTTGACAGCTTGGCTGGGCTTCTTCCTGGCAATGGCTGCCCTGCTCATATTGTCCCAGAAGAATCTGGCCTTCGCAATGTTTGTGGGTGCAACAATTCTCGGCGTCTCAACGATACCTGAGCGTTTCCCGAGTGTTCTGTGGTTAGCGGTCACGAATCCCTCTACAGTCTTGCTGGCGGTGATCGTGGGACTGATCCCGGTGATAGGAGCTATTCTGAAGGCCTCTGGGCAAATGGACAGTTTGGTTAACAATATGAGAGTAGGAAAGCAGGCCTTTCTCATGCTCTCTCCGGCACTGGTGGGGTTGCTTCCTATGCCTGGAGGGGCCCTTCTCTCAGCCCCGTTAATAGAAAGGGGTGGAGAAGACCTACCTAATGAGAAGAAAGCCGGACTGAACGTTTGGTTCCGTCACGTCCTATACCTAGTCTACCCCCTATCCCCAGATCTTATGATTTCAGCTCAAGCGGCACAAGTGAACGTCTACCAAAGCATCCCCTACCTTGCCCCAGTGCTCCTTTTCTCGCTGTCTCTGGGATACCTCTTCTTTATAAGGGATACCTCGGGAAAAATGGATTACCACGGCCAATTCTCTGCCCGAGGCCTTATATTGCCTCTGACCGCATTACTTGTAGCACCAGTCTTGGATGTACTAATTAGGACACTTTCTCTTTTGCCTATTGAGGAGGCCGCAACCCTGACAGGAGTACTTGCCAGCCTACTGATTGCCCTTGCCATAGGCAGAAAGAGACTGAAAAAGTGGAGCACGGTTGCTACGGACGCGAGGCCGTGGGATTTTGGTCTAACGATGATGGGAATAATGGTCTTTCTTAACGTCTTCAAGAGTTCCGGCATTCCGCAACTAATGGAAAACACTGTTGTCACGCCGGAGTTGCTTTTTGCCGCGGGTTTCCTTCTGGGCTTTGGCACTGGAAGGATCATAACTCCTGCGGGGATAATCTTTCCGATATTCCTTACGAAGTTTGGAGCTGTGCCCCTCCCAACCTTTGCCATCATGTATTTTGGCATCTTCCTCGGATACGTGGTGACTCCGGTACATCCCTGCGTCTCCTTCTCGGTTGAATCCTTCAAGACCGGAATCAAAGCCTATCTCAAGGCGATGCTGCCACCGACAATGATTGCATTTGCCCTCAGCTTGTCTGTTCTGTACGGCATGAACCTGTGGTGAACACTAGCAGCCGTCGCTGTGACGTGTGGATTTCCATATCGGCACTGCTCCCAGTTATTGAAGGAGGCTCTTGGGGTCAGCGAAGATCTCTCGCAACTTGGGGGTGACTAGGTATATTTGGGTCTGAGCATTAGATCGATGAGGTTGAAGGAAGCGACGGAACAGGCGCTGAAGTAGGAAGCGAAGCTCCCTCCATTTGGGATAGACCAGAATTCTTGAACGGCACTTTCACTGTGAACGTTGTGCCTTTGCCTACGCCAGTTTCGACCGAAATGTTACCCTCGAGCGCTTCAACTAGACGTTTGCAGACGGCTAGTCCTAATCCCTGTCCCTTAGCCTTAGTAGTGAAAAGTGGTTGGAAAAGCTTGTCCAGGTTCTCTTCAGCGATGCCTATGCCAGTGTCCCGGACGCTTATGAAGGCTTGGTCATATTTTCTGGATGCCGTTATCTTCAATTGCCCTTTCTCGCCCATAGCCTGCAGCGCGTTTATGATCAGGTTAGTGAGAATGCGCTTCATCAGTAAGGGGTCAACGAGAAACCTTGAGAAGTCGTCTTCAATCTTCTCGGAGACTTCGATGCCCCGGGGAACTCTTATCGTTGAGAAAGTCTCGTCCAGCAGCTCCTGTAGGTTTGTCTCAACAAGATTGGGTTCGATGGGCTTTGCGTAGTATTGTAGATCAGAGACTATTTTGTTCATATAGTCCACCTGTTCATTTATTGTCTCGAAGATCTCCCCTAGATTGCTGTTTGGGGATGACTCCAACTCTTTCTTCGCTAAGTACAGCGAATATATGATGGCCTGTAAGGGATTTCGAAGGTCATGACCGACCATTGCGGCGGCTTCTCCGATGGCAGCAAGTCTCTGAGATTTGAGGAGACTCTCTTGCGCTTTCTCTAGCTCTCTAGTTCTCCCATCAACCAGCTCTTCTAAGTAGTCAGAGTACAACCTGTGAATCTGCGTCTTTGGGATCTTTGTTGCCAATGTTCCTAGGAGCCTGGGGTAGATTCCAAGAGCGTCAGCTTTTTCTTTGTTCAACCTCAGAACATGCTTGAGCTTCTCTAGTATCGGATCGGTATCTACGCTAGATCTTGTGAATAGATCCTCAAAAACCTCGCTTATGATCAAGTTGAGCCTATCGATGACTGTTGATGCCCGCTCGTCTTTGGGAAGCTTTAGGACGCGTTCTCTTACTCCTTCAATTGAGATCTCGCCGTACTCGGAGATTTTCATGGCTCCACTGATATAATGTTTTGAGAGTATCTTTTGAAAGTCTTCAATCCTTGCCGGAGTATCACCTACAATTGACAGTAGAATCCTCTTGTAGATCCTTAGACAAGCGTCGATATCTTCTAGCTCTCTAAGGGTTTCGTCTTCTTTGATTCTCTCAAGGAGCCTTCCGCCGGAGAACCCGTATATTAGATCGGATGCTTTCAGAAAGTCCTCATTCGCCTTCACAAACTCATCAAATCTGCTGAGGAGTCTTTGCTCAGCCACTTTCAGAACCCTCAGATAATAGTCCGTCACTTCCTGACCTACCCGATCGTTCTTGAAGATTTCCAGATTCCTAGCGATCAACTCGGCAAGGTCAAGATCTTCTCTTTCTCTGAAGATTATTTCGTTTCTATTCATCGAGACTTGGTCATCTATCTCTGATTTCCTTATGAAATCTGTAAATCTGAAATACTCTTCTCCAAGTTGACTGCTGATCATAGAGTTAAAGAAAACAGTCAGAAAGGATGAGTAAACCTGAGAAAAATCCTTCCCCGCAATGGATAACAGAATTCCTTTCTCCTTAAGGGATAGTGCGTACCAGATTGACAGAAATGCTAGAAACTGCATTATGCCACCCATTTGAAAGACAGGATTTAGGATACTCGTAGCTTGCAGAGCATTAACCATAGTCGTTCCGACAAGCTGAAATAGAATGAAGCTGACGAGAAGGATAATGTATTTTTTTCTTAGCAGTGGAAGACCGGTCTTTTTGATCAGAACCAGTAAGGCAATGACTATTCCTATCAAGTAACATATAAAGACAGCACCTACTACGACCAGTGGAAGTTGATAGCTGGATACCCTGTAGACCCAACCAAGTTTTATGTGAAAGAACTCGTAGTTAGCCCAATAACTCTCAAAGAACATCAAAGCTACTTGAAGTACCATTGGAATCAGAATTAGCAGAAGAATCTTAGTATTTCTCCTCTCTCGAATGTTCAGAATAGTCAACAGGTATAAGGGAAACCCTATATGGCTCGTCAATATCACTAGTCTAAAGTAATAGGCAGCTATAAGCTCGTTAGGGGCTGTCCTGTAGAAGAATGTGGAAACTTCCCATAGCGAAATGACCAAGCCGAAAACGAACAGGAACCCTAAAGCCAAAGTTCTAGGCCGTCTAAGGAGCACATACACAGATACAAAAAGCGAGAGAGCTCCGCCCACCAGATACTGATACTCATACATATTGCGCATCTCTTGGTATTCATCTCTCGATACTTCGTTTATTCCGATTATGAACGTGAAATACGTATCGTGGTACTCATCTAGGCTCTGATCGTTAACCAACCATGGACAGATTGGGAGATGTAACAGTGAGTATGAACCGTGCAAAAATCTTATAGGCGAAGTGTTGCCATATGTTAAAGCGGCGACGAAGGATTTCAAGACACTCATCTCATGAGTGGTTTGAGGTAATCTGACAAGAAAAGGTTGATTATGAGTGGTTTGAGTGATCGGTGAATGAAGGGAAATGACCTCTGGGAGAGATACTGCAGTTTTTATGAGATGGATTTCTCGGAGCAGATCGCATTTAACAAGGAACGAATGGAGCGATACTTCCCTAAATGGAAGAAGACGAACCTTGCCAAGGTACTATGCCAAGGCAACATAAGAAGATTCCAAGATGTGCCCATCACTACATATGGCGACTATCCTATGCTGAGCGAATTTGGTCGGAGAATAATTGACGCAACAAGAAAGAACCCCAAAAGACAAGGAGAGCTCTTTAGGGAGTACTACGATCGTATAGGTCATGAGATTGGTCCATCCCTTAATGGATACATGACTGAACCTTTCTACCTTTGCATGAAGACTACCGGTACGACGGGAGAATACAAATGGATTGCTCATGGAGAAACGTTTTGGAAAAACTTTGCCCTAGGAGCGGTTGCAACTGCTGTAATCTCTTGTAGTGACGGGTGGGGAGAGACTGATCTGAGAACCGGAGACAAATGCTTAAACCTGACGGGTTCTATACCGTTCATTTCGGGATGGGGAGCATGGGCATCCCAAACCGAGTTCAGATTGGTTCCACCTATAGAAGTTACGGACAACCTTAAAGATATGAGGGAGAGGTTCAACCTTGTTCTTAAAGCCATCAGCAAGGGTGAGAAACTATCGGTAGCCGGAGGAATAGGTTCGATTTTCTACATGATATGCAAGTATTTCGTTGAGCCGCAGGAATTCTATGCGGAATACTATCGTTCCATGAATTTCGGTCTGAAGAAAATGCTTCTTTACTTGAAGTTGCTTCAATGCAAAGTGAGCAAGAAAGAGAAAAAGAAGATAATCGATTTCATGCCCTTGAAAGGCGTACTTGTTGCGGGAGTGGAAGCGCGACTTTACATGGACTTTTTCGAAGAAGAGTTCAACTTGAAGCCGTTGCATGTCTATGGATCTACGGAGGCTGGAACTTTGATGAGAGGAGATCCGGATAGAAAACAAGAGTTGGTTCCTGATCTGAGAACCAGCTACCTGGAATTTAAGACCGAAGACGGAGAGATAAAGGATCTGGACGAACTAAAGAAGGGAGAAGTCTATGACATAATAGTAACTCCCTTTGGCTCCATTCTTTTTAAGTACGACATGGAAGATTTCGCAAGAGTTATCGATTTCAGAGATGATGGGATGCCCATATTTGCCTTCGAGGGCAGGAAAAAAACAATCGTGGAGCTGTATAGCCACTACAGGATTACTCCTAGCATAATTGTTCAAGCCCTTTCCAGAGCGGGATTGAGGTCATCTGACACTTGGGCAGTTGTCAAACTTCAAAAGCCGAGAGAGCACCTTTGTTTCGTAATGGAAAAGACATGGCCATACTCTGAAAGGGAATCCGAGAAGATTATTTTCAACTCTGTTATGGAAACATACAAAGCTTTGCAGCCCGTGGGTGAGGGTCTACCCGATTATGTATCTCACCATAGGATAAAGGATCCGTCGGAAGTGGTCAAAGTAGAATACTTGCGACCTGGAGCATTCCTTAGGTATTCAATAGCAAAGGCAAAGGAGGGCTCTCCGATGGGGCAATATAAACCTCCCCAAATAATCCCTCCCGAAAAGATGGAAATCTATGAGATGTTGAGGAACGCATAACCAGTAAATTCATCTAAAATTGGGACCATTGTGAACTGAGAATCTCGCCAGCCACTTTTGAGGCTACATCTTCTGCAGCCAAGACTAGGCAAAAGATGGCCGCCAACGCATAGAACGGTGCAAGCATCAGGTGTAAGTCCGGTGTCCATGTGAAGAATCCGGAAGCCTCTGCTACTACCCTAACTACCAACCCTCCTGCCAATATCACATACAAGGCGTAGTTATCCACAAACACAGCAATAACAGGCAAGACCAAGTAAGCCATATATATGATTAGGTGCCACGAGGGAATCGGCCCCATTGAGATCCCATTTGCAAAAGAGCCGATACTAAGCAGTGGACCGATGTAACTGTAGTTGAATAAGCCGAGAAGAACGATGTAAAGCTTGGCCAGGGCAATCGATCTGCTATTCAACATTCACTCCTCACGGTACGATTCCTCAACTCCGCAACGGACTCCCAGAAACCGCAGCCTTTCCTCGGCTCAGATTCGAGTCCCATCTTGGAATACAAGGTTTCCAGTATCAAATCCTCAATTATGACAGAGCCTACTCCCAAGAGCTTTGGCAAGGACTCTGCGAACATCCTGACTCTGTCATCCATATTCCTAGAACTATTCTTCTTTAGGTACCCCAGGATGATCTTGGCTGTCTCGTCATCGAATACATTCTTGATGACTTCGTCTACTGTGTCCAGAAATACGGCTTCAAGCTCTGGCATCAACACTCGCCGCGTTTCAGCTTTCGGACCCGAGTTCCTATCCATTGTTTCACTTTCTCTTGCGTCATCTCCTCAGCTTTCTTCTGTTCAGCCAGTTTCTCTTCCATAACCTTAAGCAGGTTCTGAGCACTAACTGGTTTGATGAGGTACGCATCAGCCCCCATATTCAGAGACCTGACAGCGTTATCCAAGTCTGGATAGCCCGTCACCATAATCTTCACCATTCTTGGCAATGTCTCGTCCATTTTTTCAAGCAGTTCTGTGCCCTCCATGTCAGGGAGCTTAATGTCCAGCAGTGCGATGTTATAGAAACCAGTCTCCGACTTTGCTATGGCTTCCCGTCCAGTCATCGCTGTTTCGACCCGATACCCCTCAGAACTGAGTACCTTCTCAAGATTTCTCAGAATAGATTTATCATCATCTACGATTAGAACGCTGGCTCCACCCAACAATCCTCACCACTAAGAGATTTCACGAAGGTCGTTGAAACTGTGTTGAGATGGAAATCATATTTGGTTTGTGAACCAAAAATATGGATTCAGAAATCTACGTTGAAATATAGTATAGTATTTGGTCTTTCTGACGATAGGAGCCATCCGTCCTAGACAGAGCTAATATAGACTTGTGATTCTTAAACCTTAAAAAGCCATTGCGAACATTTCCTTAATCGAGTCTGGAAAGAGGACGAGAAAAAATGGGGCAGGTGTCAGCATTCAGGATTGATCTAAGCAAGGTCGAAGGAGACGGAGAGTTTCCTTGCCCGTCCTGTCGGACAGTTATCTCTCCTGATGACGAATCGGATGCTACCTATGAGATTGTGGACGTTGAAACAAAGGAAGACGGCGCGATAGAAACGCTGACCATTCACTGTAAGAAGTGTGGAAGTACCATACGTCTTGAGGGATTTGAGCTTCTAGACCAGTTGGGCGGCTTAGACGACTCGGACGAGTCCTAACCAGACTCCCTCCACCTGCCAAGAACGATAGGTTTTTCTTTTCGCTCCTAGAATATTTTTTCTGGGTGGCGGGCCTGAAACCAGAAGGCGTTTACACATCGACCATCGGAAGCTTTCCTCTTGATGATTCCGATGCCAATAGGAGAAGATGCGTAGACGACCTTCTGGACATCGCGATAGACTTCCCAGCCTATCCACAGCTATGGGATATGGGCAAACAGTTCTTAGCAGATTTGGCTAAGCAAGACGACAGTATCACTATGGAAGGAGGCAGATACAGACTTGAAGGCAGGGAGATAAAGCAAGATGTGGCGCCGCTTGGTCTAGACCCCTTCCTCTGGACCCTACAATACCTTGAAGAAAGAGGCATAAAACAAAAGGTGAGACTGAAGGCAGCCATAACAGGACCCTTTACTTTGGCGTCATATACCGAGATTGGACCGGGCATTTTCCCCTCTAACACGGCTCTTTCGGATTTGGAGCTGGTTGAACAGCTTGCACGTTTGCTCTCCAAGAGCTGCGAAACAGTCTCAAAAGATGCAAGCATGATATCGATCGATGAACCTGTGCTGGGGATGCTTGTAGGATCCAAAATAGCTCTAGGATATAGCGAAGAGAACATAGTCGACATATACAACAATCTGGCGAAGTCATGTGGAGGCAAGTTCGTCGGAACGCATATCTGCGGAAGGATCTCACCACGGTTGGCAATGATCCTGTTGAAGACTGATCTCAACTTCCTAAGCCATGAGTTCTATGACACAAGGGAGAACGTCAATGTCTACGCACCTAAAGAGGTAAGGCGAACGGGAAAAGTGCTGTCTGTCGGTTGCGTATCTAGCAGAAGCCCCAAACTGGAAAGCCCAGAAGAGATTCTGGCAGCTATGCGGAGGTTTCGGGAATATGGAGACACCTTATTCTTCACTCCTGACTGCGGCTTCAGAAACCTAGTTGTGAACGGCTCAAAGGAGAAGGGGTATGAGATCTCGTTGAGAAAGCTTGAGAACATGATCAAAGCGGCGGAGAGGTTCAAAGTTGGAGGATAGTCAATCAGAAGTCCGCTGCGCGGTTTCTAGATTAGTCCTGTCTCGCGAAGTATTCTTCTGAATTCCTCTTCTCTTAGCGATGCCCGTCTTCCTTTGGCGTAGATCTCCTTGACTTTCTGCACAACGATATCGAGCTTCTCTTTGCTCGGCGTTGTCCCAATGGTCTCTTCAATCTTGTATTTCACAATGGCCTTCCCAGACTGTTTGCCTATGGTCAGCCGGCGCCTATTCCCGACCAGTTCGGGGGGGTAGGGCTCATAGGTCAAAGCATTGCTGAGAACGCCGTGCGTATGGATGCCTGACTCATGTGCAAAGGCATAGTCGCCGACTATAGCCTTGTTCGGCGGAACTACATAGCCTGTTGCGCGGCCTATGTAGTCAGCCACCTGTTTCAGCTTGTTTATCTTCCCTTCAAACTTGCCCACGCCGTGATGCATGAGAAGGTTCATGATGACCTTTTCGGTCTCGGCATTTCCGGCTCTTTCGCCGATCCCGAGATATGTTGTGCTCGCATAGACTCTGTCCCAGATGCCTGACGCGGCTCTTATGGCTGCTAAGGTGTTTTCAACCGCGTTCCCAAAGTCGTCGTGGGCGTGAATTTCGACATCTTTAATCTTCGTCTCAGCCTTTATTGCCCTTACCTTTATTGGAATGCCGCTGGGCAGAGGAGCGTTAACTGCCGACAAGCCAACACCAACGGTATCGCAGATTCGGTAGCATTGGGCGCCTGCATCAGCCACGGCATTGATGAATCGCTTCTCGAATTCCCAGTCGGCTCTGGTGCTGTCTTCGCCGTGAACAAAGACTCTGAGTCCGTGGTCCTTCGCAGCGTACTCGACAGCATCCACTACTCTTTCCAAGAGTTCGTCCGCGGTCTTGTCGGGCCATTTCGCTCTGAAATGGATATAAGAAACGGGATGCGAAACTCCGATGTCTTCGAACCCGCAACTTATGGCGTCGTCAATATCCTCTCTCACAGCTCTGCACCATCCCGCTATGCTGGCGTTTAGACCCATGCCTTGGATCAGCCTTGCTGCTTTCTTGTCGGTTTTCTGGTAGTGGTGCAGCTCGATTC
>Ga0315312_1002964_pt1 | contig 11274 bp, 11 predicted proteins | sample TDP7_MG_FD_203629 | JGI IMG/M metagenome (GOLD analysis project Ga0315312, IMG submission 203629) | Freshwater sediment microbial communities from Lake Towuti, South Sulawesi, Indonesia - TDP7 | ecosystem: Environmental > Aquatic > Freshwater > Lake > Sediment | place: Indonesia: South Sulawesi... | reverse complement strand
GCTGACGATGGTGAAGGAATTTCTTGAAGCTTCTCCAGACCCTTCGTAAGTCTTATATCGATTCGATGTAACTATGACTTGGGGTTGAGTGAAATTGATGCCGAGAAACAGATTGAGGCAACTCATAAGAGAAGGCAAGCCAACTATTGGAACCCACTATTCTTGCATTTGGGCCAACTTAGTTGAGATAATAGGTAACTCCCAACAATTCGACTATGCAGAGTTCACAGGCCAATATGGCCCATACACACTCCACGACCTCGAGCACCTCGCACGCGCGTGCGAGGTCACAGGTATGGACGCTATGATAAAGATCGACCAAGAGCCGAGAACCTTCATAGCCACACGCGCCATCCAAGCGGGCTTCACAGCAATGCTCTTCGCGGACTCCCGCACCGTCGAGGACGTCAAGAAGTGCGTCCAATCCGTCAAACTTATCCCACAGGGCGGAATCAACGGCGTCCAATACGGCCGCGTGATGGGCTATGGAACTGTCAGAGGCCAACCCGTGACCCTCAAGGACTACGTTAAGCATGTTGACGACATCGTGATCGCCATCATGATCGAGACTGAGACCCTCGTGGATGACATTGAGGAGGCACTCTCTGTTCCTGGGATCGACATGGTCCAGTTCGGCCCCAGCGACTTCTCAATCTCCATAAACCGTCCTGGAGAAGGATACAAGAACGCCCAGATCACTGAGGCGATGGAGAGGAGCTACCAGGTGGCGAAGAGAAAGGGGATACGCATCAGGGCTGAGTGTGGCGTGGAGGACATGCAGAAGTGGATTGAGCTGGGCTGCAAGGATTTCTGCATAGGAAGTGACACTGGAACTATTGCAAGTTGGGCTCGAAACGCCGGAAAAGCCATTAGAGACACGTTGGCTAAGGCGAATCTACTCTAGCAAACCCTTATGCTGGTCTTAGGCAAGTCCGAAGCACCCACCTTTTTTTACTCTATATGCGTCCTTTTATCTGCAACTGTGCTGTTGGATAGTAGGGACGTTCTGTTAGAGTGTGAGCCATTAAGGCTAGCAAGGAAAGCAAGACACTTTCATCAACTTTTGGCACAGAGGATATCATAAATCTTTTTGACGAGTCTTATGTTCAGACCATCATGACTGAAGTAGAAGCCACCAAGATACTGGGTTATGAAGCCAATTCCGAATGCTTCTAGGGAAGTCGATGGAGGTAGCAGATTCATTGTTCGAGAGCGACGAAGAGGCTACAGAGCCGGTTGAAAAAGATAAGGGGGCAGACTTCAATTCAGGGTTCAGAGAGAATTCCTTGCTCTTCTCCATGAAAATACTTCATTGTGGTCGATGGCTTCTATCGAAGACGGTTAAGGCGTCCATCAAAATCATAGTCTGAACTTTTCCCCTCTCGTCTATGCCGTAGTAGTATCCTCCAGTGATGTTAGGGATCTCTAATAAGAGGGAAGTTGGTTCTAGCCATTGCATGTTCATTTTCTCCGCGACTGTCTTTTGGTAAACCCCAAAAGAGCTTTCTCGAACCTCGTGGGAGGGGTTTATGACGATGGTTCTGACTCCTTCTCGAGCCAAGAGATAAGCTGAGTCAATGACATCGGCTTGAGCCACGTTCATAAACCGGCTGCGTGTGAATGGGTTCAGAGGCCTTTCCAAGGGAACGTTAGCGATCCCGTCTGAGACTATTATGAGGATTGGTATGATTTCCTTATTCCTGAGCTTTTCATTCCGCAAAATCTTCCATGCCTGAACCAAGCCAGCGGCTAAGGGCGTGAAGTCGCTGGCTCCTACGCTAAACAACTTCTTCACTACAAGGTTCAGGTTTGTCGTTGGGTGTTGGAGGGTTGAAACACTCGAACCCTTGAAAATCACTAATCCCACGCGATCCCTTTTTTTGTAGGCAATCTCGTGCAGACTTAGAACAGCGTCTCGAACATTGTCTAGTGAAGCAGCCATGGATTCACTCATGTCTAACAAGAGAAGAATTGTGAAGGGAGTGAGCATTTCCCTAACCTTAACTCGGATGTCTTGAGGCTCAATTCTAACCATCAGGTTTCCATGCTCTCGCTTCAACTGGTAGGGCGCCGACGCCCGAATCGTCGGAGCAAAGGCGATGTCCCAAGGTCGCCTTTTGGGGAGCTCATACCACACGTAGCGGCCTCGGTGCGTTGTAGTCACTGTTTTCACGTGTTTTCCTGTCAGATACCTTTTCTTGGAGTCTTGCTTTTGGCTAAGGGGAAAATCGATTCTTTCGCCTACCTCTCTTAGCTGCTGAAGGCTTTCCAATATCTTCGGTCCGCGGCCTACGATGGCTCCACGCAAGCGGTCTAGGAAGGCGTATAATGGGATGAGTGTTTCCCTTGAATCACCTAAGCCACTGGTTTCCTTTGGTAGATAGTGTTGTTGAATTATTCTTCTCCGAAGCTTTCCATCCTTTGCCTCGTAGAAATGGACTATGGGCTCCACAGTTCTGCGCTCAGATTTAATTGATTGGTATAGAAAAAGGGAAAGCATCATTGCCATAGAAGCCACCACTAAGGGCCATATTTTCTCAAAGGATAAGGATTCAGCTATGTCTGTAAGCGGTCGACCTGAAAAAACTAGGAAAAAGACGGAAAGGAACACACTAAGCATGTAGGAAGCCGCTAGCATCAACAAGAGCATGACGAGCATTGAAATGCTTCTTGGGAGCGGTTTTCTCTGGCGAAGTCTCGCCCTTCTTATTTCAAACGGTTTTGCCCTCTCCAATACCTCCTCTTCTGTAGAAGGCCCCATCTCAGGCCACTCTTCCCCATAGAATTGTTTGACAGCCTCCAATTTCTGAAAAGCCCTTCTTAGTTCATCATGAATTGTTTGGGAACCTGTTGGGGGTTCTGAACCAGACCTTCGAGTCCTGTGGCTGAGGGTGAACCTTGAAACCGTAAACACGTCCTCTGGTTGAACAACGGTTCTATCATTCAAAGCAGCCAAGGCCTTGGCAGCCTTTATGGTCACGATGTCAGGTCTGTGACCGTCAACTTCCAATTCAGCGCAGACCTTTGCAACACTTTCGAATATGTATTCTGGGACATGAACCTTTGACAGAAGCTCCCTAGCCCTAATTATTCGTTGACGCTGCCTCTCTTGCTCATCCTCATACTTCTTCCTAAAACCCATTGGGTCTGCTTCATAAGCAATGTTTCTCTGAATGATTTCCAATCTTTGGTCGAGGTCGTCCATTGTTCCGGTTTTGACGAGAAAGGCGAAGCGGTCGAGAATTTGAGGCCTAAGCTCTCCTTCCTCGGGGTTCATTGAAGCCATCAAAGTGAATCGAGACGGATGGGTCAATGAGACGCCTTCCCTTTGAATCACGTTCCAACCAGAAGACGCGGGGTCGAGGAAACAATTCACAAGATAGTCCGGGAGAAGGTTTATCTCGTCGATGTAGAGGATGTTCTGGTTTGCTTCTCCTAGGACTCCGGATTGAACTGCCTTAATGCCCTCTCTTAGAGCGGTTTCGGCGTCGAGGGTGCCGATCAACATATCCTCTGTTATGCTTAAAGGGAGTTGAACAACCCTCATCTTCCTTCTCTCCCTCGGAAGGACGCCCTCGTTTCTGAGACGGAAATTGCAGGATTGACACATATTCGTCGGGTCGGTTGGGCTACAGTTAAATTTACAGCCGCTGACGACCTCGATTTCGGGTAGGAGGTCGACGAGGGCCCTAACAGCGGTGCTCTTACCAGTCCCCTTAGCACCGCTTATGAGAGCTCCGCCAATCCTAGGGTCTATTGCGTTAAGCAATAGGGCTAGTTTCAATTCCTCTTGTCCGACAATCGCTGAAAATGGGTAAGAGTCTTGGTTAACAGACATATCCATACTTCAAAAAATGTTAGAGAGTTGTCCGATAAAACTGTTGCCCCAGCCTGATTTCAGAAGCCGTATTTTTTCTGGACGACCTTAAGCGAGTTGTTGAATTCTTCCTCAATTTGTCTTGGAGTTGCTGGTAACTCAATTCCAAGGTTTCTTGTTCTATGACTTAGCGCCAGAAAGGAGCAACTTAAGACCTCATCGGGAGTCGTCTCCAGCAGTCCGTTGAAAGCTGCCATGGTCTTCGAGCTTTTTACGATGATAATGTCTGGTCTGTGGCCGTCAACCCTTAGGGAAATGTTCATTCTCGCTACAGCCTCAAACAAATAGTCTGGCATTTTTACGTTCGGGAGGACCTGTTTAGCTCTTAGAATTCTATTCAAGATTTCCTGTTGTTCGTTCTGAAAACTCTTTCGAAAGCTGAGGGGGTCTTCCTCGAACTCGATGTTTCGCTTCATAATCTCTATTCTGGATTTTTCGTCAAAAATGCTTAAAACCTCTACGTGGAGAGACATTCTATCCAACAATTGGGGTCGAAGCTCCCCCTCCTCAGGGTTCATGGTTCCGACAAGAATGAAACGAGAGGGGTGACGCACCGAGATCCCTTCCCGCTCAACTACGTTCCAACCCGACGCCGCCGCATCCAATATCACATCCGCGATGTGGTCCGGAAGGAGATTGATTTCATCAATGTACAGGACGTTTTGGTTAGCGTCTGCTAAGATACCCTTCTCAAGGGCCTTAACCCCCTCTCTAATCGCCTTCTCAATGTCCAACGTTCCAACCACCCTGTCCTCAGTGGACCCGATGGGAAGGTCGATCACGCGCATTTTCCTCTTCCTCACGGGCAGATTTTCCTTGCTGTTCACTCGCGTTCTGCAGATTTCACACATGTTGGTAGAATCGTAGGGGTTACACCCGAAAGGGCAGTCTCCCACCACTTCAATTTCGGGTAGGAGGTCGACAAGGGCCCTAACAGCGGTGCTCTTACCAGTCCCCTTAGCACCACGAATTAAAACTCCACCAATGCGGGGGTTTATGGCGTTTAAAATGATAGCGAGCTTCAAGTTTTCTTGGTTCACTAAGGCCGAAAAAGGAAACGCCGGTCTCCAATCCTCAGAAACTGCGGACAATTATTCCACCAAATAACTAACTGCTCAAAAGAATATTTATACTATTACCCTTTATAACCACCTGATCATACGTGTGCAGACCCGGTGAGGCCCCAACCCGAAGCTTAACTTGCTCAACTCTCCCAAACTCATAATACTTCACTTGAGGTCACGGCTTCGAACTTAACAACCTTCAGTATTTTGGCGAAGACCTTGCTACTACTCGATGATATGCCTATACAATTACGTAGGATTAAGCTTTTCCTCCCTTTTCCCTGATGAAGTGCATTATCGGGATGCAAAGAATAAGGAAGAGAGCTGAGGCGTAAAGGCCTTTCCAAATTCTTCCCACAAGTAGCCACCTATGGCAGGCCCAACAGTAAATCCAAGCATTATCCCTGATTGGGTTATGCCTGAGGAGACTCCTCGCCTGTTTCTTGGCGTGTGTTCCATGAGTAGGGATATGAAGGCTGGCCAGGTCATGCTCCACAAGCCATTAATCGCCATATTAACCAGTAGCAAGAGAAGGATGTTATCAACAACCGTCCACAGAAGGAAGAGAGGAGGGATCAAAGCCAAGCAGACTGTTATAAACCTACCCTTACCAAATTTGTCGGCCAGCATGCTCGCTGGGACCTGGGTTAAAATAGTAGTCAAACCGAAGCCGACAGAAATAAACAGACCAGTTTCCGCTGTTGTGGCATTGAATCTGTCCGTCAAGTAGATAGGATTTATAGAGCTTACAGTACCCATTCCCAGACCTATAAACAGGTCGAGGAGGAAGAAGGCTAACAACGGACGAAAGAAGGCTAGGTCAAGCCGCCCCTCTTCAGCAAGCGATTCTCTCCCTTCCTCAAAGTCTTGTCTGGACAGCTTCGGTAGCAAGAAACCTGGCATTAAACACAGAATGTAGAGAAACACGGCGACGAAGAAGACCGCGTTCCACCCATGAAAGCTTTCAAGCAATCCTCCTACAGCAGGACCTACGATACTTCCAGAAGACCACGCGAGATTCATGATGCTGTAGACTCTTGTCCGACGCGCCGTAGGCGTGTAATCGGCGACCATCGCCATTCTAGAAGGCATGAACAGCGCGAAGGCGATGGAGTAAACTATCCCCCATGGAATCAGTTGCTCCCAGCCAACGCTAAGGGCGTAAAGCAACGGCGGGAAGGCGGCTAGGAGAATGCTTGTGATAATGATTTTTCGTCTACCATAGCGGTCGGAAACGTATCCGCTGGGAACACGGAGTAGCGTGCCCGCCGCATTCATTAAGGATATGACGAAGCTTACTTGAAGCACCGTTGCTCCCAAACTCTTGACGTAAAGGGGCCACAAAGAGTTCGTGAGGTTCATGCCGAGGGACATGAGTACGTTGATCAGAAGGAGAAGAATCAGTTCTCGACTGATGGGGAGTCTTCTGACACGATCTGAAGCCATGTCAACCAAACCTTAAAGAGGACTACACATCATGTTTAAAAACAAATTGCCTCTGGCCGACAAGCACAATCATGTTCTATTCTCAACAATTCCAAATCATGCCTAAAATAATCAATTATCTGCAGCCTATTCTCGACCAGATGGACACGCAGGCTTATATACACATAACCTTAGCTTAACAAGAGAGGTTATAGAATTTGAAAGTCACAGACATCAAGCCTTTCTCAGAACCGGTCATCGGCAAGGTCCTTGGGAAGCCCCTCTTTAGGGATGCCATTAATCAAGGCGGGAGTTACATCCAATGGTCGTTCACAGAGATTCTCACCGATGAGGGAATAAGTGGGATAACCCCCTACGGTATGTCGCCGGAGATGCTGGCTCTTCTGAAGCCCGCTGTTGTCGGCGAGGACCCAATGAGCATTCAAAGGATTTGGAACAAGATGTATTGGATGTGCTTCAACCAAGGCCGAAAGGGCTTGCCCATCATTGCTATGAGTCAGATTGACATCGGCCTCTGGGACATAATCGGGAAGAAGCTGAAGACTCCTGTATACAAGATTCTAGGCGGATTCAGGGATCGTGTTCCGGGATACGGGAGCGGAGGTGTCCTCTCCCTCAGCAAGGAGCAGCTTGTGAAGGAGCAAATGAGTTGGGTGGAGGAGGGGTTCAAGGCGGTGAAGATGAAGGTTGGTCTCCGCGACTCAAGGGAGGATGTCGAACGGGTTAAGGCAGTCCGAGAGGCTGTTGGCAACGACATCGACCTCATGGTGGACGCCAACAACGGGTGGTCTGTCAACACCGCCATTCGTATGGCTAAACGATTCGAGCGTTTTGACGTAAGATGGCTCGAGGAGCCTGTGACGGCAGAGGACTACGAGGGCTACGCAAGAATCGCGGCTGCGACGGAGATCCCTATCGCTGGAGGTGAGAGCGAGTACACCAAGTTCGGGTTCAAAGAGCTACTTCTTCGGCAGTGCATCGACATCTGCCAAGCCGACATCGGTAAGGTCGGAGGAGTCACAGAGTACATGAAGGTAGCGGCTATGGTCGAGGCCTTCAACATTCCGATGTGTCCCCACGGTTTAGCCCTAGTCAGCGCCCATTGCGTCGCAGCGACACCAAACGGTATGCTCCTGGAGTTCTTCGACGGGAACCGCTACCCAAACACCACCATTCGAAAGTTCCAAGAAGAGACCGGGCGTAGGTTTATGCCACATAGCATTCACCCAATCAGGGGATGGGTGGACTTGCCAAAGGTACCAGGTCTTGGCTTAGACCCGGACTTAGAAGCGATTGAAGAATACCGGAAGAAGTACAAGTTCAAGCCTGAGGAGATGGACCGAGTGGCGACAACGCCTCCCCTCAATAACAACCTATTCCTGTCTCTATAGAGGGTCTGAAAGCTTAATAAGAAGTTTGGAAAACCGAATTCGCCTTTTCTTCCAATCTTTCCGTAGCTTAATCTTCGCTCATCCTCGGTCATCAGTCTCTTCGAAGGAAATCCTTTAGGGAAACCCAAAATCTAGTCTTTTACAATTATCAGAGCGAGCACTTTCGAATTTTTCTATAAAAATGCTTTTTCAAGAACTGAATGAAGGGAGTTAAAAGGCGTCAAAGCAAGTTATTCTAACCCTGTGCAGTAAGACTTAAATCACAAAGAAGAAAACCCATATTCAAAGAGGAACTAGTTATGAGGATCCTGCATACTTCGATAACCGTCAAGGACATAGATGAGTCCATAAGATTCTATCGCGATGTCCTAGGTCTTGAACTCCGAAGTAGGAGAGAGATTCCGGAGAACAAGGCGGAGATCGCCTTCTTCGGAGATAAGGAGAGCGATGCACAAATAGAGCTGACCTACTGGAAGGAGAAGGAGGATTGGACCTCGGGTGACGAGCTCGACCACATCGCCCTCGCTGTCCCAGACATGGACGATGCCATGAAGAGGTTCAGGAAGCAGAAGGTAGAGATAGCTCGGGAACCCTACTCGCTGAGGGGCTCGACGACGAGGATAGCCTTCATAAAGGACCCCAACGGCATCTGGCTGGAAATCATCGAGAGAAGATGACAAGCTCCTTTTACTGTCCCACTCCTTTTGTTCTGGTAAGGTCATTGTGAGACCTGACTTTGAAGGCGACACTCTTCCCCCTCGCCTCTTTAAAGTTGGGTGGAACATAGACGTAGACTAAGTATTTGGTATTCACTTACTCACATCAATTATTTGAAGGAACGAATTCAAGGGATGATTTCCCCTCCAGATTTCACCGTCCTGTACCAATTATCGCCAAGACCATATAAGTTCCTCGTTCTTACAAATGTAATGTGACCAGAAGTCGGGTACTGGAAACATTTACATCATGTAAGAAAGATCGAGGATGCCTGCGAGGGCAAAGACCTCAATTTTGGACGGTATTATTCTTCAGGTGTGAGGATGAATTGGAAAGGGAAAGACATGTTCGGAAAGCTCTGGACGAGGGAGAGGGCATAGTTAGGCTGGCCCCTGCGTGGGTTCCAAGGGCCTTCCTCTCTCCGGGTGCAAGGCTTGCAGCGGATGATGTCTTCGCTCTTGGCGCTCAGAGAGGCGGTCTGAGTGAACGTTGGCTTGCATCTACCACCCGAGCCGACAATGAGGGAGTTCCGGAGGAATGAGGGCCGGAGTTATATCGTTGTGGGAGAGAGACCCGGGGTGAGAAAGTTGCTTCTAAGGGCTGTCATCCAAGATCACGGTGATAACTTTTTGGATAAGCAAGTAATGTCGAAGTATGGTGGATTGATCACAAGTACCAACTGGTTGCGTATGTACTTCTTATCGAGGAGAATTTCGGCACTGTTGTTAAACAGGGATTTGTAAATCATATTCCTGAAACACTGATTCTGCAGTTAGAGATTATGCCCACTATAAAGAGTTATGTGAAGCGTGTGTTGGGACACATTAAAAGAATTATAAAGGAAGAAGAGCTACCGCCCATAAGAGTGATAAAACAGAAATGTACAGGAGGATGCGGACACAAGCAAACATGTTAACAATGATGGGGAAAAAAGGGTTATCTTTTTCACCCCATTCTTAGAAAAAGTTTATGTGGGTAAAAAATATAAATATATTGTGGGTGAAGAATAGTGGGAAAGACCAAAATGGACGAAAGAGGCAGAGTTTTGATTCCTACTGAGGAGAGGGAGAGACTTGGTCTGAAATCTGGAACAGAGTTCGAGTTGATCGAAGATAAGGGAGTTCTGCTCTTGAAGCCCATTGTTTCAACGCCCATTAGAGTGCACTCTAAGAGGGGAGCGTGGGGAAAAGAAGCGTTCTTGGACTCGGGAGAGGCTACTTTTGGCGAGTGAGATTACTAGGGAGAAAAAGGTACTCGATGTTAATGCTTTAGCAATCTTTCTGGTTGACGATCATCCAGGGAACAAATATGTGTCCCCTGTTGTTGAAGAAGGGTTGAGAGGCGCGTATATTCCACTTGTTATGGATATTCTTCCGGTGAGAGCGTATTGGGTTATGACACGAAGATGGAGATGCTCTGAGAAGGAGAGCGCAGAGGCGATTCTACATTTCGTTAAAGCGTATGACCGACCACAGTATCCAAGCCTTAAGAAGGAGACGATGGTCGAAAGCTTCAAGCTGGCGGAGGAGTTGAAGCATGATGTGTTCGATTGTGTCTACCTTGCGTTTGCATTGCAGGAAGGCGCCAATGCGATCATTACCACGGATACGGATTTTGAGCGACTGTGCAGACGCGTGAAATTAGAATATCTCAATCCAGTTCCGATGGAAGTGCTCAGACGCTTTAAAGAATAAGATGAATGAAGTCTTGACATAAACACGTTACCAATCTTGAATAGAAGTTTCGACACGACTGCTGGGTTTTGAACTTGGCCTTGTCCTTGAGGCCACCCGCCACATTATCATGCTATTGTGCAAAATTTTGGCTAATATATGCCACCATAGAAAGGTCATTCTATTGTACAATACCGCCCTGAATAGGACAACCCCCTCCCTACCCCTTTTCTTTGGCGGCTTTCTTAGGACGTTCTAATGTAATACCAACGTGCTCAATCCTTTTAGGAAATGGAACTTTCGATGAGTCCTCGACATCTTTGCTTTCACTGAGTTCTTTAACTACTTTATCAAAGTCGGTTAAACTACTTGCGCAAGTGTATCTTACCTTCATCAGTGCAGAATAAGGGTTAAGTCGAAACTGGTTGAGCTTATGGGAAAAATATGTTTTGATGATGGACTGCACCTCTCAAGAGACTAAAGATTTCGAGGACGAAGGAGGAGGAAGATGTCTGAAAGCAATTGACCAGAAGAGGCTGGGGAAGACTGGAGAAGAGATCCTTATCTTCACTGAGTCTATGGCACGCTTGCTAATCCCCATCTCCGCAGCCATTTAGGATTACACGTCATCATATTATGTAAGCATTGTTCAAAACAAAGTTTCGATTCGCGATGCTAGTATCGGCGCATGTTTGCACTGCTAGAGTTTTGAAATATAGTTTTCTTTAGTCAGGTATTCTGCTACGAGAACCGCTCCCTTGGCCGCGCCCATCTTTGTGTTATGGGAGACCAACACATACTTTATTCCATTCTCAAGGGCGTTGTCCTTCCTGATCCGCCCAACGGTCGTAGCCATCCCACCACAGTTGTCCCTATCCAGCCTTGGCTGAGGTCTGAAGGGATCATCGTTGACGACTATCATCTTCTCTGGTGCTGAGGGAAGCTTCAACTCATCCAAGTCCTTCCCGAAGCTCAGGAAGGCGTTCTTGATGTCGTCCACGCTACACGCTTTGTTCGTGGACAGGAAAACGGCTTCAGTGTGACCTTCCAAGACATTGACTCTTGTACAGGTACAGCTGACAGCAATGTTAGCGGGCACAATCTTC
>Ga0315312_1002963_pt1 | contig 11276 bp, 8 predicted proteins | sample TDP7_MG_FD_203629 | JGI IMG/M metagenome (GOLD analysis project Ga0315312, IMG submission 203629) | Freshwater sediment microbial communities from Lake Towuti, South Sulawesi, Indonesia - TDP7 | ecosystem: Environmental > Aquatic > Freshwater > Lake > Sediment | place: Indonesia: South Sulawesi... | reverse complement strand
CCGCCGCGCTGAATCCGTCCTCCGCCAGGCCGCAGGAGAAGACCTGGAATCCCTCTCCCTCTTCGACGCCTACGAAGGCCCCCCGCTCCCCGAGGGCCAGCGCAACCTCGCCTTCTCCCTCACCTTTCGCCGCGCTGACCGCACCCTCACCGATGAGGAGATAGCAGAAACCATGAATACCATCCGAGCCACCCTCCGGGAGCAGCTCGCAGCCCGACTCCGCGAGTGATTCACTGTCTGCTCATACCGTGCCGCAATACAACCCGAACGACGATTACTACGAAATCCTCCAGGTGCACCCGCGGGCCAGCGCGGCGGTGATCAAGGCCGCCTATCGCGTCATCCTGCGCGAGCTGCGCGCCCACCCCGACCTCGGCGGCCGCGAGGACTTCGCCAAACTCCTCAACGAAGCCCATCGCGTCCTCACCGACCCACAGCTCCGCCTCGCCTACGACGGAGCACGCCTCTTGCTCACCGCCGCCCCGGGCCAGGAGTCCCAGCTCCAGCAGGTCCTCGACTGCCCCCGTTGCCGCCGGCCCAACACCCTCCCCCTCGGAACTGACGCCCGCTCCGCGCGCTGCTCCTTCTGCGCCGGCCCACTCCATCTCCCCCCCACTCCCCCATCCACCCAGCCGCAGGAGAACATCTTTCACCTCCTCGCTGACGACTACCAAGTCCTCTGCCAGCAGAGCCAGCTCGATCGCCGCCTCTCACATGTCCAGCCAGGCGATACTCTCCGCTGCCGCTTCTGCGGCAACGAGTGGAAGGCCAGGAAATCAGGCAGGCCGCTTCCGGCCTGCCCGCTCTGCACCCGCGCCGACTGGCACGCGTTTCGCATATTCAAATGCCGCGCCTGCGGCTACGAATGGCGATCAACTCGCCTCAGCAACTGGCCCTACCGCGATCACCCCCGCTGCCCCAACTGCGCCCATCAGCGCTGGAGCAGCTACTGCGAGTCCCATCCCTTTCGCTGGTTCTTTGGACTTCTTCAGCGCTAGCAAACCCGAACCCCTACTCTTCTGCTTCCTCCTCCTCTTCCTCTCCCCGGCGTAGCAAGGTCCGGCCCCGCTCCACCGCCGCCTCCTTGAGCTTGCGCGCCTGCTCCGCCACCCGCTCCCGCGTCTCCTCTCCGGCCTCCGGAGCAAAGAGCAGACCCAGCGCCGCGCCGATGAGACTCCCCACCAGTACGCCAGCAAGAAAATCGCTAGCCTTCATCTTAGTCCTTGCCTCCCTCTTTGCTGAGCTGAACGCCAACCACATGCGAATTGCCTCCCGATTCTAGCCAGCTCCCGCCCTGGCGTCAAGCCGCACCCCCCAGTAGGCAGGGCCATTTCATTATCGCCTTGAGGCGGTGCTGTAGGGCGGGCACACCGATGCCCGCCGGCCGTTCTTGTCCTGCTCCCCGCCCGTGTGGTAAACTCTTCGCGCGCGCCAGTAGCTCAGCGGATTAGAGCGCCGGACTTCGGATCCGGGTGTCGGGGGTTCGAATCCTCCCTGGCGCGCCAAGCACCCGGCCCCGCGAAACCAACCTTCCCGGCCCAGGCCACAACCAATCGCTCTAAAGCTATATAGCCAGTCCGTAGGGCAGGAGCGACTGCTTAGGTCGCTAGTTAGCCTAGCAAACAAGCCAACGCAAGATCAGCAACCCTCGCCGAGAGCATTGTCATCAAATCCCGACAATGCCAATCACCCGGTCACTTCCGGCCAATCAGGCCCTGAGCCGCGGACACTCCAGCCCTGCGTCATGACCGACCAGTGTCCACTGCGGACAGCATCCTGTTTCTACAAGCGAACATCTCTCCCCCAGCGCTTGGTATCCCCCCAAGCGTGTCATCGGCAGAGAGGGCTCGAACTTGATACACAGGCCTGCCACGCGTGTGGGCCGCCCGGACATACTGACCTCTGCGGCGGCCTTCATGTCCTCCCATGTCTGTGAACATGTCTCCTCAGTGAGACACTATTCATACCCCCGATAGCCGCCGCCTTGCAGCGTCAGCGATAGCGCGCATGATACCTATCAATAAAGCGCTAGCTTAACCAGCCTGCACGCTGAGCAGCGTACGGACAAGCAACCTCTGGGCAGTCATCTGGCTGCCTTCTTCGCGCCCGCGGCGGACTCGTCGCGGCCTCCTCAACCCCCACCGCTTCGGCCGCCTCCCAGGCTCGCACCTACCCTGTTGGCCTGCTTGACTTTTGGTGGTGAGGGGGATAGAATCCGAGGTGTCCAGGGTGGAAGAGCGGCGAGCCTGACACCTCACTGGATAAGTGGGCAGGGCGGCCTGTCCCGCGGCCCGCGGGCGGGCCGTTCGTGTGCTTTGTGCTGGCAGCGACCAGTTGGGAGAATGGTAGGAGAAAAGGAAAAGGGTGATGCGAACATACGGGGCCCTGATTGCCATGGTGGCAGTGATTGGGATCGCCGCTGGCTGCGGGCGGGAGAAGACCCAGGTGATCGCCCGCGTCGACCAGCAGCCGATCACCCAGCGCCAGCTCTGGGAGGCGCTGGAGAAGGCCGATAGTGGAGACGCGGGGCGGCGGACGTTGGATTCGCTGATCGTGCGTCAGCTCGTCCGCCAGGAGGCGAACAAGCGCGGTATCCAGGTGAGCCCACAGGAGCTACAGGGCAGGCTGGAGGGTATGAAGGACTATGTGCTGGCTGGCACGGGGAAGGACTTCCAGAGCTGGCTTGCAGACACCGGCCAAACAGAACAGGATGTGACTAGCCACATCAGCCTCCAGATGCTCACTGCCAAGCTGGTGATTACGGAGGCGGATCGGAAGAAGTACTTCGAGGAGAACAAGGAGCGGCTGGCGGACTTGCCTCACAACAATGAAGCGGTTATCTACCGCCAGATTGTGGTGGGATCCAAAGAGGAGGCGGAGGGGATCTATCGGGAGCTCACCGCTGCGCAGCCCGGCAAGGGGAAGAAGAAGGCCGACTTCACGGAGATCGCGGGGGCTCGCTCTCTGGATCCGATGACACGATGGCGCGGGGGGATGGTGGGGTGGATGGTAAAGGGCAAGAGTACGCAGCCGGATCTTGAGAAGACATTGTTCTCGCTGAAGCCTGGGGGGATCAGCAAGCCGCTACCTTTAACGGCACCCGCAGGGGCCGCAACGGGGGCTGGGAAGGAGGAGAAGCGGCCTGAGTGGTGGCTGGTGTTGAAGGTGGAGAAGCATATTCCTCCCCACGAGATCACGCTGGAGGGGAATGCGGATGTAATCGAGGAATGGATGATGAACGATCCTCGATTTCAGACGCAGCTTCAGGAGTTCTTCGGGAATCTGCGGGCGCGGGCAGATGTGGACATTGTATCGCCCCGATACCGGATGTTGCAGGAAGCTTACCAGCGGGGGCGGGAGGCGCGAGAGCGCCAGTTGAAGGCAACGCAGACAGCTCCTGCGGCGCCCGGGGTAGTGGAGGCGCCCGCAGCACCAGCGCGCGGAGAGAAAGAAAGACCGCGTGCGGCGCCACCCGCCAGGGGGAAATAGTTCCTCCGCCGCAGTGCCATGGCGGCTGAGCACAGTGGCGAAAGAGACCGAGCGCCGAGGCGTGTGCGCTCGGTTCTGCTTCGCGCGGGGTGGCGGCGGAGTAACGCGGATGAGAGAAAGCACACGTCTCACACAGGACGCAAGGTTTTCTGATCTGGTAGGCCTGATGGCTCGACTGCGGAGTGCGAGCGGCTGCCCGTGGGATCGAGAACAGGACCACCGCTCTCTGCGGGGCTGTCTCTTGCAGGAGACCTACGAGGTGCTGGAGGCGATAGATCGGGGTGATCCGGAGGCACTGTGTCAGGAGCTTGGGGACCTATTGCTCCAGGTGGTGTTCCATGCTCAGCTTGCTGCGGAGGCTGGGCGGTTCGACATAGCGGATGTGATAGGGGGCCTGCGCGAGAAGCTGGTGGCTCGCCATCCGCATATCTTCGGCGACAAGTCGCTGGCGACTGCAGAGCAAGTGGTAGCGCAGTGGGAGTGCCTGAAGCAGCAGGAGCGGGGTGAGGGCGCGCGCGGTGCGCTGGGGGATATACCGGCCGGGCTGCCGGCTCTGGCGCGGGCTCAGATGGCGCTGCGAGCGGCGGCCCGGGGCAGCCTCGTGCGCTCGGCGAAGGAGGCGCAGAAGGCGCTGGAGGCCGCGCTGGCGCGGGTGGGGGAGGACCAGGTTCGGGGACCGGAGGTGGAAGAGGCGGTGGGCGAGTTGCTCTTCGCGGCCGTGGAGGTGGCGCGGGCTTGCGGTGTGGACGCGGAGCAGGCGCTGAGGGAGAGGGTGGATCGGTTCATCGCGGAGTTCCGTCAGGAGGAGGCGTAGCAGACGGATAGCCAGTGCTCTGTGGCATGACAGCAGAGGGACAGAGTGAGTAGGCTCCCGCCGATAGGTGTGAAGGAAAGGAGCGTTTGTCCGGTGGCCGAGAAGAAGAAGCGAGTCTATCTTTTCCATGAAGGCAACAAGGACATGAAGGATCTGCTGGGGGGCAAGGGGGCAAACCTTGCGGAGATGAGCAACCTGGGGATTCCGGTGCCTCCGGGATTCATCATCACGACGGAGGCATGCAACGAATACCTGAGCCGGGGGCGGCTGCCGAGCGGGCTGATGGAGGAGGTGCGAGCGGCGCTAAGGGAGGTGGAGCGGGAGAATGGCAAGGGGTTTGGGGAGGCGAGGAATCCTTTGCTGGTATCGGTGCGCTCGGGCGCGAAGCTTTCGATGCCGGGGATGATGGAGACCATCCTGAACCTGGGTTTGAACGACGAGACGCTGGAGGGCCTGATTCGACTCACCGGGAATGAGCGCTTTGCGTATGATGCGTACCGGCGGTTCATCACCATGTTCTCGTCAGTGGCCCTGCATCTTCCGCGGGCGCACTTCGAGCGGATGCTGGAGGGGATGAAGCAGAAGCTCGGAGTGCGGCAAGACACCGAGATCCCCGCCGAGTGGCTGAAGAAGCTGGTGGCACAGTACAAGGCGTTCTTCAAGCGGAAGATGAAGCGCGATTTCCCCTCCAATCCGATGGAGCAGTTGGAGACGGCGATTCGGGCGGTGTTCGACTCCTGGAACATCCCGCGGGCGGTCTCGTATCGGACCTTCTACCAGATTCCGCATGATCTGGGGACCGCTTGCAACATCCAGACCATGGTGTTCGGGAACATGGGGGAGGATTCCGGGACGGGGGTGGCGTTCACGCGCGATGTGGCCACTGGGGAGAAGGTGATCTACGGGGAGTTCCTGGTGAACGCGCAAGGGGAGGACGTAGTGGCCGGGGTGCGGACGCCGATGAAGATCGCGGACATGGAGCGGGAGTGGCCGCGCATCCACCGCGAGTTCCGGCGACTGGCGGAGCGTATCGAGCGACATTACCGGGATGCGATGGACATCGAGTTCACCGTGGAGCGCGGGAAGCTGTATATCCTCCAGTGCCGGGTGGGGAAGCGGACGGCGCGGGCCGCGGTTCGCATTGCGGTGGAGATGGTCAAGGAGAAGCTCATCACTCACGAAGAGGCAGTGATGCGGCTTGACCCTGAGCAGATCAACCAGTTGCTGCTTCCGGCTTTCGATCCCCGGGGCAAGGCGGCGGCCGAGCAGGAGGGCCGGCTGCTGGCCAAGGGCCTGAACGCGTCGCCGGGTGCGGCCAGCGGGGCGGCGGTCTTCGACGCCGATCGGGCCGAGGAGCTGGGGAAGAAGGGAGAGGCCGTGATCTTGGTGCGGCCGGAGACGACGCCGGATGACGTCCACGGGATGCTGGCCTCGAAGGGCATTCTCACTGCCCGCGGCGGCGCCACCAGCCATGCTGCAGTGGTGGCCCGGGGCTTGGGGCTGCCGTGCGTGGCGGGATGCGAGGCCATTCGGGTGGACGAGGAGAAGAGGCAACTGAGTGTGAACGGGAAGGTGGTCAAGGAGATAGAGCCCATCTCGATAGATGGGACAACAGGCGAGGTTTTCGCCGGTCTCATTCCGACCATCGTGCCGAATCTGGAGAAAGAGGAGGAGTTGATCACTCTGCTGGGATGGGCGGATCGCCTCCGTCGCCTGGAGGTGTGGGCCAATGCCGACTACCCGCGCGATGCGAGGCGAGCCCGCGCCTTCGGCGCGCAGGGGATCGGGCTCTGCCGCACGGAGCATATGTTCATGGAGACGGAGCGGCTGCCGATCGTGCAGCGGATGATACTGGCGAAGACCGCCGAGGAGAGGAAGAAGGCGCTGGACGAACTGCTTCCCTTCCAGCGGCGAGACTTCGTGGGGATCTTCAAGGCGATGGACGAGCTGCCGGTGGTGATCCGGCTGATTGACCCGCCGCTGCACGAGTTTCTGCCAAACCATGACGAGCTGCTGGCGGAGGTGGTGCGGCTGGAGACCAGGTCGCCCAAGTCGCGCAAGCTCAACAAGCTGCAGGAGATGCTGGCCGCGGTGGAGGGCATGCGGGAGATGAACCCGATGCTTGGTCTGCGGGGATGCCGGCTGAGCATTGTGATGCCGGAGATCGTGGAGATGCAGACGCGAGCCATTATCCAGGCGGCCTGCCAGTGTGCCAAGCAAGGGGTTGATGTGCATGTGAAGATCATGATTCCTTTAGTGGGGCATGTGAACGAGTTGAAGTGGATCCGGGGACGGCTGGAGCCGGTGGCCCAGGAGGTGATGAGGAAGAAGGGCGCGGAGATAGACTACAAGTTCGGCACCATGATCGAGATCCCGCGGGCCGCGCTGACGGCGGACGAGATCGCGCAGGTGGCCGAGTTCTTCTCCTTTGGCACCAATGACCTGACCCAGACCGGGTTCGGCTACTCGCGGGATGACGCGGAGGGGAAGTTCCTGCTGCGGTATGTGGAGGACCGGATTCTGCCGGACAACCCGTTCCAGACGCTGGACGAAGCTGGTGTGGGCAAGCTGGTGGAGACGGCGGTTCGGCTGGGCCGACAGACGCGGCCAGACTTGGAGCTGGGTATCTGCGGGGAGCACGGGGGCGACCCGCGATCCATCGAGTTTTGTCACCGGGTAGGCCTGGATTATGTGAGCTGCTCTCCCTTCCGGGTGCCGGTAGCGCGGCTTGCGGCGGCGCAGGCAGTGGTGAGAGGGAAGGTGGCCGCCAGCGATTCCCGGTAGCAGGGGCTAGCCGTTCGGGGGGATAGGCTGTTTCGGGACTGAAGTCCCGAAACACCAACTCCGGGATCTCACGCGCAGGACGGGAATATGGAATGAAAGCTATACATCGTCTCCTTCTCAGATAGGAGAAGCGGGGAGTGAAGCGGTCTCGTGTCGCCGGGCCGATTCTTCCCGCTTCTCGCTATTCGCGGGAGTTTCGGAGGCGAAACTGGCTCCAGAACCCCCTCGGGGTCGAGATGACCCAGCGGGTTCTGGAGCCAGTCCAGAATCGCGTGGTAGCGGGGGCAGGAAGCGCAGCACTAGAGAAGATGCGCACGCGGCGGTGGGTGTGGGCATTGCCCTTTTAAGCCGTTGGAAGACTGTAGTCCGCAAATACTCATCGGCGCGTCAGGATGGCCGCCTTACAGGCACTGGATTCGGAAGGCAGGCCCGATCTCCTGCATTCCACCTCCCTTGAGTCTCGCAGAAACGCGTGGGTCCTGTTTGGGGATCGCGCGGGGACGCCCTCAGGCACGCGCGTAACTGTGGCTTCCCACTCGAGATCAGGCGATCGAGCCGCCGTGCATTGCTCGCGCGTTTAGGCGGCCGCCCTGCTGGCGCTGGAATACCTCCAGCTGTTGCCGGAGCGCAATGATCTGAAAGCACTGCTCACGTCGGGCTGAGGAAGAGCAGGGGCGCCAACCACAACAGCACCTGCACGAACATCCACTGACTCCCGAGTCTGGAATTGCAGGTCTGTGAGGTTCGGCAGGCCGGTCACCGGCACCTTGTCACCATTGACTGCGTGGGGGCACCGACAGGGGTCAGCTATAAGCCAGCCGAACTAGCCCTCTGGGGCCCGCTGAGGGCGCCGATGAGTATTTGCGGACTACATCAGTCCCTGTCCTCGGGAGCTCAACGTTCAGTACTCTTGATGGCAAGCTGTACGTCTCCGAACAACCCGTAAGGCAGAAGGTTGCGCGGCAGCACCCACTGGCTAAGTAGGAAGAAGTTGTGGGGCCCAGTCTTCTCCGGCCGCCTCTCTGGAAGATGGTTCGGACCCAGCAAGTTTCGGGGGCTGCCACAGACCTCAAGCTCAACCCAGTTGCGGCCTGCCCTCAGCCGGCGGGTAAGGTCGAACTCGTAAGGGGGCCAACCTCGTACTCCTGCCAGCTTTCCGTTGACGTGGGTGGCAAGACAGGCGCCAAAGTGCGGGCCAACCTCCAGGATCGCCTTCTGGCCTGGCTTAAGGCGAAGGCCGAGCTCTTGTCCGTAAAACAGATTGCCCGCATAGTAGGGATAGCCCTGGTCGCACCAATCGCCGATGCCAATACGCTTGGGTTCAAGGGTGATCGCGTCCGTCTGCCGGACGACGCCGAACTCGCCAACCAGATAGCAGTCCTCAAGCTCATATTCGGGGGCATCCCGGTAGTCGCAGGCGAGGATCAACTCGTTCTCTCCCTGTCGGAGGTTCGCCAGAGGGACCCGATCAATGCTCTTATCCAGCCACCAGCCCTTGGCCCTGCTCTCCACTGGCTGGCCGTTCACTTGGAGGCGAAAGAGTTCCGCCGACTCGACCGCTAGATCAACTCCGGATTGCGGTGCCCGATCCACCCGAAAGGTAAAGCGCAGTTCCACGCTGCGCGGCGGCACGGTGCTGGGCTCGGCAAAGCGGACCCAGGGTTGAGGCACGTAGTCGGTAGAGATGTCTCGCAATCCCATTTCCGTCCGCAGCTGTTTCTGGGCGAGCCAGACCGGCATCTCCTCCGACCACTCTCCACCCGCAAACCGCCACTGAGAGCGGTCGAGAAGCAGGCTGTTCTCCATGGATCGGCGCACCTGCCAGTCCCGGCGGAGAGCAATCCGTCTGATGGTGTTCTGGCGAGGCGCGGGACGGGCCAGCGGGCGTTTCTTCGGGTCAAGGACGAGTGCGGCAGAGCCGGTGGGAGGCAGTTCCACTTCAGTGACCGTCTTGCCTTCGGCCAAGTGAGCGGCATGGGGCGCAATCTTTCCTGTCTCCAGGTCCCACTGCTCCACGGCACCTTCACCCGGCAACTCGAGTCTCAAATGATAGCCCGCTTCCCGATCTCTGTTGGCAAGTAGGAAGTAGCTTCGGCCCTGGTGGCTGCGTTCCTGGTAGATCACCGGCGCGACTTCCCGGCCGGCGCCGGCAGTTATGGAAACATGCCGAGGCAACGCCACCCGCAGCGCATCCTCTAGCTCGGCGCGCGCTGGGCTGATCAAGATCACATTCTTGTGGGCGAACAGCGCATCCAGCTCCGGGGACAGTTCGCCCTCGATCCGCGTCGGCCGACGGCGCATGGCAATCACCTTGCCTCCGGCGGCGAGGAACTGGCGAAGTAGTTCGGCGGTGGAGCGGAAGATGCTGATGCTCTCGGGGACCACGACCACGTTGTAGGCGGCCTTACCGACCGACAGGCGGCGGCCCTTCACGCTCGCGTGACGAGACAAGATGATCTCATCTCCCAGGTCGAAATCGTAATGAAGAGCGAGCAGGTCCTCCGCCACTTTGAGCAGGTGCTCTCCGTGGCGGCGTCGCGTGGCATAGTCGGGAACATCCCCCCAAGCCGTCGAAATGTTGTGCAGGAGCAGCACCTCTCGCACCGGCTTGCCGATGGCGCTGAAGAAGCAGGCTCGCGCGTAATACTCTTCGATGACAGGGAAGTACTTCCACCAGGGCTGGTGGAAATCAATGGCCGGAGGCCAGTCGCGTTTCCGTGCACCTCGAAGCGAGTAGAAGACTATGGACTGACAACGGGTATTGATGCCGAGCACGGTCTGCCAGTCGCCCGACCACTTCTGTCCCTCAAAGGTGAGGTGCCAGCCGGAGCAGGCGTAGGTTTCGGAGAGGGTGCGGGGGTGCCCCATTTGATGGGCGACGCTGGAGGCCTGCTTACAGGTAATGGTCTCTCGGACTTGCTCGGCGAGGATGTCTATCCCTGGCCGCTGCATGTACTCGAGGCCGGGCATCGCCGCTCCACTGACCAGAATCAGGTCTTCGAAGTCCTGTTCCGAGAGCATGTGGCCTGTGAGTTCCAGGCCGTTGCGCTCACACCACTCGCCGAGCTGCTTGCAGTAGGCTTCAGTGAAGAGCTCCGTAACAGTTCGCCAGTAGTCGTGACGCGTCTTGAAGAAGTCTGGATGTCCTGAGTAAAGCTCCGGAAGCCGGTCAAGCAGGTCGTAGCCGTGACGCTTCTTGAACTCGGCGGGCAGACGCCACGTCCAAGGAATCCGCTGACCATGGGGCAGGTTGTGGACACAGTAAACGTCTGGCTCGTCGGTAAAGATCCCGGGAACGGTCTTGCCGAACTGCTGAGAGAAGCGACGGTAGGGCTCAAAGCAGATATCAAGGAAGGCTCTGACCGACTCCGGATCCATATTGTCGGCGTAAGGCAGGTCGTTGAACCAGGGCGCGGGTGGGGCGATTTCCGCCGAGAAACTCTCTAGGTCCTCCCTTACTCCGGGCTGCTCCCCATCTTTGAGTCTCCGATAAGCCTGCAGCCGCCCGTTCTGCCGCTCGACGGCGAAGCGGTACTTCCCCTGCCCATCGGGCTTGGGCTCCAGGTACTTCATCCCGAAGTCTGGATTGCGCCTGACTACGAGGCCGCCTGCGAAGCCGCTCGGCCAGCGGTCTTCATCGTAGAGCCAGGCCTGGAGTCCTTGCTTGCGGGCTTCCTCTACAGCGGTGGCGACACACTCCATCCAGCGTTCGCTCATGAAGGGGGTGACCAGCCCGTTGCGGCTGTGCATGAAGAAGCCGCCGAATCCGCCGTGCTTTATCTCCCGCACCTGCCGAGACAGCTCCGAAGGGTCCAGATCGTCGTTCCAACCCCAGAAAGGCGCCCCACGCCACTCGTTGCCCGGATCGCGAAAGGTCTGCTTTGTACGATCAGTCTTCACTCTTTGCTCCTTTCAGCGTCGAGATACTGTGTAGTCCGCAAATACTCATCGGCGCGTCAGGATGGCCGCCTTACAGGCAATAGATTCGGAAGGCAGGCCCGATCTCCTGCGCTCCACCTCACTTGAGTCTCGCAGAAACGCGTGGGTCCTGTTTGTGGATCGCGCGGGGACGCCCTCAGGCACGCGCGTAACTGTGGCTCCCCACTCGAGATCAGGCAATCAAGCCGCCGCCGTGCATTGCTCGCGCGTTTAGGCGGCCGCCCTGCTGGCGCTGGAATACCTCCAGCTG
>Ga0315312_1002961_pt1 | contig 11286 bp, 11 predicted proteins | sample TDP7_MG_FD_203629 | JGI IMG/M metagenome (GOLD analysis project Ga0315312, IMG submission 203629) | Freshwater sediment microbial communities from Lake Towuti, South Sulawesi, Indonesia - TDP7 | ecosystem: Environmental > Aquatic > Freshwater > Lake > Sediment | place: Indonesia: South Sulawesi... | reverse complement strand
CCTAATAATGGCTCTTAGTGTGCCTCGGTCGAGCTCCTTGTGGTCGGGAACAACTACTTGCGTAAAGGGATTATCTCTGCGTAAAGTTATATGGCTACCTTCCCTGCGCTTGAAATAAAAGCCCGCCTTACCAGTATTTTTATACACTTTCTACCAGAAACCACGGGAATCTTACTCATACTGCTACCACGATAACGTCAAAGTTTTCCTTTGGTACAGCAAGACCATCCTCTTCTAAGGCATGTATGTAGCAGGAAATAGCCTCTTTGATATTCTGGATCGTCTGTTTTTTTGTCTTTCCCTGGCTTACACAGCCGGGAAGACTCGGACATTCGGCAACCCAGTAGCCATCTTCTCCACGATATATTACAACTTCTCTCATAATGCGTTTGCCTCCAGGCTCAACTGGCCGAACCACGAAATCTAATTTTAATTTACATAAGGACCATAGGAAGAGGCTTCAGTTCTCTTCTAATAGGATCAAGAATCATTCCCAAAGCCTCTATTGTTGTAGCACCTAACAAAAATACTCCCTTATCTCCAAAGATAACCGGCGCTGCTCTGACCTTACCTTTGTATTCAAAATATGCATTACAGATGGGTTTTTTGACGAACTCGCCATTGGCCAAAATAACCTCCTGGAAAGAGGTGGGCTTGATACTCAGCTTCTTTAAGATATTTTGGGGCACCACTGAATATAGTACACCTGAGTCTACGAGAAACTCACATTCCTGGGATTTCTTGGGCTGTTCAGGATTTATCACCTTTGCCTTTAGAAATGTGATGCTCATAACATTACCATTTCCCCATGTGCTTTTTATTTGTTCAATACCAGTGTATATCGCTTCCGCCAAAGGCGCCTCTGCCGACGCAACGTCAATTATATTACATTTTCCCATTAAATCATACCGGAATTTACAAAACTTACAAACTCAAATCAACATGGAAACACTCATTCTTTTCATCATCGCTAGCCGTTCTATTCCGAAGCCGAATGCCCAGCCGGTGTACTTTTCGCTATCTATTCCAACGGCGTCAAAAACATTCGGGTCGACCATGCCACAGCCGGCCATCTCTTTCCAGCTTTCTTTGCCATCCTTATCTACCAATAGCAGGTCAACTTCGGCGCTAGGCTCAGCGAACGGGAAGAAGCTCGGCCTGAACATCACCTCCGCAGGATACTTCTGCTCGGTGCCAAACTTCTACGAGTACAAGGGCGCAACTTACGCGACCATTGACCTCGCCTACATCTGCAAAGTGGAAAACGCCTTCAAAGCTAAGGCGGCGAAGAAGTCCAACGCATTTTCTTCGTCAGGCCGGTTGAGATCGATTTGAACAAGTTTTATGAATCCCATGCTCTAGGCAAACCCCCAAATAAATTTGGGGGCTAACCGGTTAACCCCGCCATCACCATGGCGGGGTTTCCTACGCCGCCACTGCCGATTTGATCAGGACTAAACACTTTCACCATAACAGCTTCCAGCACAAGTTATCAATCCCTTCTGCCTTAAAAACCGGCGAAAACTGGCTCGGGTGAGTGGCAAATAACATAGGTACATCTGAAAACGTAAAACCCAAAGCGTAAAGCTACGGAATTCAATATTTTTCGTTTTTAGCTTTAACTTTTTAGCTGTACGTCTGCTCTCCGATAAGCCGGACCTAAAATAAAAATAAAACTCACTCCGAGTGCCCATCAGGCCATCAGGAAATCAGGCAACCAGGATGAAGGATATCAGTAGCTCAGGCCGACAGGAAAAGCTATATTGCCCTTAACTGGACTAACCTGATATTCTGATACTCTGATATCCACCTTCTGATAACCTGGTCATCTGATTGCCTGAGCAGTCCCGCGCAAGTTCAGTTGGTGCGGGGTTTGGCCTGCCAGCAGTTTTTTTGTATGTTTTAGTTGGCAGCGCCGGCGGTATACGACCGCACAGAGCAGGTGAGAGAACCTGCCGCGAAACCGCACGAAGGAGAACCCCCCAAATAAATCCGCCGTGTGTGTGGCGGATAAATTTGGGGGCTAAATATTTAGGGGTTGTTCGTTGCTTAAAGGTGTATTCAAGATTCTTTTTCGGAGGATAAACCATGAAGGTCATTCAAGTTTCAGATGAGCTTTATGATAGACTTAAGAATTGTGTGGTCGACCCTTTCGATGATACCCCCGAAGCTGTCATCGGCCGATTGATAGAGATAGTGGATAAGGCCAAAAGCAGGTGGTCGCCCTTCGATGCCCATGTAGAAAATGACCAGCAGCAGACAGATTCTCAGCGCAAGCGGCCTGAACGGTCCTCGCATTGGAAGGAACAAGCCGAGGTCGTGTTGTAGACCGGCCGGTGCTACATTATTCCTTAACGCCGCGACTACAATTCGTGAAGCATTGCCACTGCCTGTTTGACTACCATGCCGGCTGCGGCAGGCGCGAAAGGACTGCTCTTGATTTCGTATCCGTCTTCTATATATAGGTGCTCAGGCACCAGGTAGCCGGCTCCGCCGTTACAGTGCGTGATGACAAACGTGTGTTTATAAGGTGACGCGGCTTTGATAGCCATACCGATTTCTGTCAGCACCTCACAGCCGATCCCTACAAACGCTACATCGCCAACGCGTCCTGCCGTTACAGCCAACGGCGTGGGTGGCAAATCTTTCGCCGTAGCAGTTTCATCTTTTTTATCTTTAGGCTTGCTCGGCAGATCGAGTATGGCAAAAGCGGTTTTTATTTCTCCGCCGCTCTGCGTGCTTTTGATGTCACGGAAAACGTGAACAACTTCCTCGCCGAGCATTGTTCCAAGCAGGACCGGCTCTGGAATCCAGCCAGACTCATCATTGAATCCGGGAAGTACTCTGAACCACGGGTCGATGTTGCCTGATGCTCCGGCAAATGCCGGTGCAATTGCACCTTCGCCGAGAATCCTCTCGACAAACTGCTCAGCTAATCCCAGGACGTCGCCGCTTATGACATAATTCTTGCCGCCCAGACAAGTAGCATGTGTGGCGTAGTCAAATAGTACCGCCAGGATAGTGCCATCGGGCTTTGCCAGCTTCATGACCAGGACTTCCTTGTCTGTAGGGCCGTATGGATTGCGTCCGAGTCTTACTGAACTCTCGCCGGTAGGGTTGATATTTAGCTCCCGCCGGTTGGCACCGATAGGACAGTAGCCAACGCCCCCGCCTACCTGCGCCGGCCCCATGCCGTTCAATGCGCTGCGGATTGCCTCTATCAACTTAGCTTTTAGTGTCTCTGTATATTCGAGGTTATTCGGGTGTCCTTTTTCCTTGTCAACGGTCGGGCTTGGTCCGCTATGTGTATGTATGGCAGTCAGGAACAATTCGGATGGTTCCAGTTTGAATTCGTCCAGGATAGCACTTCGCAGTCTCTCAGCCGTTCCGTTGTAAAAGCCTATCAGATCCGTTGACACCAGCAACAGCCGCTTGCCGTCGCTCTGAAATGCAACGACCCTCGCCGATAACGGGTCGTGAACGCCTTGCGACAGTCCAGTTCGAGCCGCATAGCCAGCCATCTTCACGGGCTTTTCCGGCGTTATGTCAATCTTTGCAGTGCCGGCACGCAGCCCCGCACCAATTCCAGTCGTTGCCGGGCTCTGAGTCGCCGGTAAGGCTGTGCCTTTCACCGGTGGAGAATTGGTGCGGGGCTCAGCTTGCAGAGCCGATGCGGCCAGAAAAACACAAACAGCAAAAACTATTGCTGCACCAACCCTTTGCCCATGCAACCCCCTCGACTGCGCTCGGGGCAGGCTTAGTGACATTGTTTTCATTGCTTTGCTCCATTTCGCTGGTCTTGGATATATTTGCCAATCGTTTCCACGGTATTGAGCCACAATCTGTTAGCAGGGTCCTGGGCATACCGGCAAACGGCTTCAAGAGTAGAAGTAGCCGTAGTCTGGTGCGCGGGCTGGCCGATCTCGTGCCCGAAAAAAATAAGCCAGCGGCCCTCGGCTGCTGCCTTATCAATAAGTTGCTTGGCCCGGTCAAAATCCAAACCATCGAGCGAGATGCCCGTTGCCTGCGCCAGGTCACAAAAAGCAGGGTCGTTGGCAATTTCATCGAAAGCGCTGCGGCCCACGATAAATCGCTCCGCCACCAAAGGGACGTAGCTTCGAACAGCCAGGCCTCTGCCCACAAATTTTTGGCCGCAAGGATAGGCAAAAGTTGTCGGCTTGACGCCGAGCAATCGCTCAATGGCTGTGTTCGCTTCGTCCAGCTCGCGGCCCATCTCTGCGAGGCTGTATTCTTCCAAAGCCTTTTCGCGGGACCAGGAGAAGTTGCCCGAGCAGGGATGTCTGAGGGTGTGATTGCCGACTTCGTGACCATTAGCTACGGCTTTTTTCCAGCCGGCTAATCGCTGCTCGACGCCAGCAGGAACAACGTAAAAAGTAGCTTTGACGCCGTAGGCATCGAGGATAGCCAAACCACGGTCAACCTGGCTGACCCGAGCATCGTCGAAAGTAAGACTGATCGCCGCCTGTTTGCCGTCAAGCCAGCGAAACCTGTTCGGTTCTGCCGGCAGGCTTGCCAACTGCCGCTTATTCTGTTTGGTGGCTGAGGTGGCTTGGCCGGGCTTATAGGATTCTTCTGCATTATTAGATGCGCGACAACCTGTTAGACCAGCAATGGGACAAATCAGTAATACCCCTATGACAATTTCCACGATCCGCATCGACATCCTTTCTGAATGCGAGTGTTCTATTTGGCGACCCCGCACTAATTGCCGCTATACGGTGTCCGCCCCTCGAATCTGAGGGGCAATTAGTGCGGGGGCAAGGCCAAGTATAGCGGTTCTTGGACATATTACAAGAGCAAGCAGGCCTGTTCCGAGCGAAGTCGAGGGATTGCGCTTTTTTAGTGGAAGTGACGATGCCTGATTTGGTATCATTTATACTATGATGATTTCAAGTTTTGTTATCTTATGCGCTGCAACAGTGTTGGCACGAGCAGCATCCGGTTCCGTTTCGGGCAACTACGTTCCGAATGAGATAATCGTAAAATTTCGTGAGCCCCAAAGATTAACCGCAGAGAGCGCGGAGACCGCAGAGGCAAACCCCCAAATAAATTTGGGGGCTAACCGGTTAACCCCGCCATCACCATGGCGGGGTTTCGCTGCGCACTCGGCGGTAAAGACTTTCTGGACTGTCCGCCGGATCAAGCCCCTGATAGAAGGCTTTCAGCGCAGGGCTCAGCAGCTTGAATCGCTTCAAAAGAAAAACGCCGCACTTCTAACGGAAAGACAAAAGCGTATTCTCACCCGAGGCAAGCGGTCTGGCAAGGATGCAAGTGTTCCCGATCTTGGTAGGATATATAAGATCGAGCTTGATTGCAGGCCCGGGCAATCAATTCAGGAGGTGCTCCAGGCGTACCGCAGCGACCCGAATGTCGAATATGCGGAGTTGAATTACATTGTTTCGGTCCGGTCAGAGCCAGCAGACCGGGTCCCCACTGCGTGGGAGACCGAGCCCGGTACGCGGGAACCCAATGATCCTTTCTATTCTGCTCAATGGTCTTTGGACAAGATAGATGCTGCGGAGGCCTGGGACATTAGCACCGGGGGACTGCCGACCATAGTGGCAGTAGTGGATTCAGGCGTGGATTACAATCATAGAGACTTGCGCGGCAATATGTGGGTAAATGAGGCAGAGGCAACCGGCCTTGCGGGCGTTGATGATGACGGCAATGGTTATGTTGACGATATATACGGCTATAACTTTGTTTATAATAACAGCGATCCTATTGACGACCACGGCCATGGCACGCATTGTGCTGGCATAATTGCCGCCCAGGGCAATAATGGTCTTGATATTGCCGGGATTTGCTGGAATACAAAGATAATGGCCGTCAAGTTTCTTGGCTCGCGCGGGGAAGGCACTACCGCCGACGCTGCACTTTCCATATATTACGCCGTGGCAAACGGCGCCGACATCATCTCCAACAGTTGGGGCAGCGGCGAGGAGTCCAGAGCAGTGCAAGATGCCATTGACTACGCTTACAGCCAGGGCGTGTTTATAGTAGCTGCGGCCGGCAACGACAATTCCGACCAGCCTCAGTATCCAGCGAGTTATCCGCATGTGATTTCGGTGACGGCAACCGGTTCAGATGACAAGAAATGGGATCCTTCTAATTACGGTGACTGGGTTGATATCGCGGCACCGGGAGCCGACATCTTATCGCTAAGGGCAGAAGGTACTTCTGAGGGCAGAAGCTACGGACAATATACTACCCTGATGTCAGGAACATCCATGGCTGCCCCCCACGTTGCAGGTGCTTGTGCGCTTTTGCTGTCAGCCAATCCATTACTGACGTATACGAAATTATATGAGATACTAACTAAAACCGCTGATCCGATTGCTTCCGGGATTTGTGTTTCTGATGGCCGGCTTAACCTTTTTAAGGCCATGCATGCGGTCTTGCCCTCACGGGGCTACATTACTCTCGACCATGATTACTACGCCCGCAACAGTGCGGTCGGTGTTCTGGTGGCAGATTGGGACATCAGAGGCAAAGATACAGCCGAAGTGACTTTCATGACCAAGGAGGGTGACTCGGAAACGCTTATCCTGAGCGAAACAACTCCGACATTGGGCATTTTTATGGGGACCATTTCCATCGACTCGGGCCAGCCCATAGTAGAAGATGGGACGCTCCAGATTTCCAATGGTCAGGCAATTGCTGCCATTTATTTTGATGCCAATGATGGTGCCGGCCGTGCCGCTGTGGTAATGGATAGTGCGGTTGCAGATTACCAAGCGCCAGCAGTTTCGCACGTCGAGGTTAAGACGGTGGGCGGGGTGGCCACGATAGAAATTATGACTGACGAACCAACAAAGGCTAAGGTTCGCTGCGGTCTGGCCACCGGCGGACCGTACACTCTGACCGGACAAGACATCGTACTGAGCATCTACCACGTCATTAAGCTGGCGCTTCTGTCGCTGGCGACTGACTACTTTTTTGTTATAGACCTGGTCGATGTGGCCGGCAACAAAGCCACGGCGGACAACCAGCGGCTGTGCTATTCGTTTACTACGCCCGCAGAATTTGCCGGCTTTTGTGTGCCGAGTGTCTATTCTACCATTCAGGCAGCGATAGACGACGCCTCCAACGGTGATACGGTCTGGGTAGCAGACGGCAGATACACCGGCGAAGGAAACTACGATATTGATTTTAAGGGAAAGGCTATCACTGTAAGAAGTGAAAACAGCCCAGAAAACTGTATTATTGACTGCAATCAGCAGGGCCGGGGATTTCATTTCCATAGTGGCGAAGATCAGAACTCTGTCCTGGATGGCTTCACAATCACCAACGGCAACCCCGGCAGATATGGCGGCGCGATCAGATGCACCGCAAGCAGCCCGACGATTAAGAACTGTATTCTTGTTGGAAACGTAGCCAGTGACTACGGCGGCGGCATGTACAACTGTTACCGAAGCAATCCGACCATTATCAACTGTACATTCAGCAAAAATTCTTCTGAATCTACCTGTGTGCTGGGCAACGGCGGCGGAATGTGCAATGCGGTGGGCAGCAACCCTGTTCTGATTGACTGTAACTTCGTGCACAACGTCGTTAGCTACAGTGGCGGCGCAATGCTCAATAGCCAAAGTAGCAGTCCAATCATTACAAGGTGCACTTTTATCGATAACTCTGCAAGGTGGTCGGGCGGCGGAATGTACAACGATGATGGCAGTAGCCCACAAGTCTCCCATTCTACTTTTGCCAGAAACTGGGCCGAAGATGGTGGAGGTGGCATATGCAACTATTACAGCAGCAATCCAAAGATTACTAATTGCATCTTTAGCGACAACTCAACGGCTGATAATGGCGGAGCCATGAAAAATTACGAAAGCAGACCTATGCTGGCCAACTGCACGCTTTATGGAAACTGGGCAGAATCAGCCGGTGGGGGTGTATGGAACGGACCCGCCAGTAGTGTGGACCTGGCTAACTGCATTCTCTGGGACAACAGCGACAGTAATGGTGTGCATGAAGCTGCACAGATTGCGGATACGCAGGGCGAGGGAACCTCGACCATCAGTTATTGCTGCGTCCACGGCTGGACAGGTACTTTGAACGGGACGGGCATCATCTCCACGGATCCACGCTTTGTTGACCCCGAAAATGACGACTATCACTTAAAAAGCCAGGGCTGGAGATGGGATAGATTGCGCCGCCGCTGGCATTATGACCAAGTGACCAGCCCGTGTATTGACGCAGGTAATCCCGGCTGGCCGTTGGGGGATGAGCCGGTAGCTGTGCCTGACGATCCAGATAATGTATGGGCAATCAATCTGCGGATCGATATGGGTGCGTATGGCGGCACCGCCGAGGCGAGTATGCCGCCGCACGATGCGACAGTGCTGGCGGACATAACCAACGATGGCTTTGTCACGGCAAGAGATTTCGCCGTTTGCGCTCAATTCTGGATGACGACGGGCGACAAGCTGCCCGCTGACTTGAATCGCGATAAGCTGGTGGATATAGCAGACGTTGTGCTGCTAACAAAAGATTGGCTGAAATATAGGTCCGGCGCATCACCGGTAGTTAGTATTATTAGCCCTGCTAACGGCGCGTTGTTACAGAGAAGTGCGGGCGACTCGATAGAAATCAAGGTAGACGCCTGGGACTTTGACGGCACGGTGTGGATGGTAGTGTTCTTCGCTGATTCTACAAGGATTGGGCAGGATACCGATGGCTCTGACGGCTGGAAGATCGATTGGCAGGATTTTTTCATGGGCGAGTATATCCTTACTGCTGGAGCCACAGACAATAGTGGAGTAACGACCGTCTCACTACCGGTCAGAATCACTGTGATACCGCCGCGGTAAGTAAGCAACACACGGACAAACACGGACAAAATACTGACGAACACAGACCAATCCAGCCGTCCGTGTCAGTCCGAGTATTTCCAGTGCCCGAGGTACCCTAGCCGACAGGCGGGGGCTAAGAGCAGAAAGGACAGGTATTGTACTGATGCCGCTTGAAAACATGAAAAACATGCTGGCCAGCGCCATGGCGGGCAAATATGCAGTTGGGGCTTTTAACATCCTCGATTACAACTCGACCAAGGCGGTGGTTAGAGCCGCCGAAGAAACAAGTGCCCCAGTCATTATTCAGACCTCAGCCAAGACGGTTATTTTCTGGGGCAGTGGCGCCATTATGTCGTGGGTGAAAGAGCTTGCCAACTCATCCCGGGTCCCGGTTGCTTTGCACCTTGACCACTGCAAGGATTTGAATCTTATCAAGGAGTGTATCGATGCTGGCTGGACTTCCGTAATGATTGACGCATCGTCAAAACCATTCCAGGAAAATCTTACCGTCAGTCGTCGGGTCGTGGAAATGGCCCGGCCAAAAGGTGTCACCGTAGAGGCCGAACTTGGTGCTATCGTAGGCGTTGAGGACGACATTCACGTTAAGCATCAGGACGCTCACTTAGCGGATCCGAATCAGGCGATTGAATTCTGTGCGCAGGTCAAGCCGGACTGCTTTGCGCCGGCTATTGGGACTGCTCACGGCATTTATAAAGGTGAGCCGAAAATTGCCTACGATAGGCTGGAGCAAATCGCTGCCAGGACCAAGATTCCTATAGCCTTGCATGGCGGGACTGGCCTTTCAGATGAGGTATTCAAAAGGTGCATCGCTCTGGGTTGCGCAAAAGTAAATATATCCACGCAGCTTAAGTACACATTCATAGATGAATTTGTCGCTTATCACCGCGCAAATAGCACCCAATACGACCCTCTCAAAGTGATCGAGGCTCAGTTCAATAGACTCAAAGAGGACATAATCGAGAAGATAAAGCTTTTCGGCAGGACCAGTAGGGCTTGAGGCCACAATATTTAGCCCCGCAATTTATTGCGGGGGTCCGTCGCCGTGCCGGCGACGGCTAAACAGTAGCGCAAAAGGTTAGGGATGGAAAAAAGGCTTAGGGCGCTGATCTTTGATTGTGACGGTGTTTTGGCTGACACCGAGCGCGACGGGCACAGAGTCGCCTTCAATCGGGCATTTGCCCAAAAAGGCTACCACATCGAGTGGGATGTCCAGCTTTACAAGGAGCTGCTCAAAATCGCAGGTGGCAAGGAGCGAATCAGATATTATTTTGATCAGACCGGCTGGCCGAAAGATACCTCCGACAGGGACGGCCTGATCAAAGAGCTTCACAAACTAAAAACCGACCTGTATATGAAAATCGTCGAGGCGGGTGAACTGCCGATCCGGCCGGGCGTGGCACGATTGATCGATGAAGCCATAGCCAATAGAGTCGGGCTGGCTGTGTGCTCGACCTCAAACGAACGGGCGGTGAATCTGCTGGTCGAAAGGCTCCTCGGTCAGCAGCGAAAAACAAAGTTTGATCTTATTCTGGCAGGCGATGTGGTATCGAAAAAAAAGCCCGACCCGGAAATATACAATCTGGCTTTAGAACGGTTGGCGGCCTCTGCTGCCGAATGTGTGGTGATTGAAGATAGCCGCAATGGGCTGCTGGCAGCAAAAGCAGCAGGCATGTGCTGTATTATTACTACCAACGGCTACACAGAGGACGAAGATTTTGCCGAGGCGGACCTTGTCGTTTCGCAACTCGGTGACCCACCAAATGTTCAGGTAAACTTGGAGACGATCAGGAATATCATCAAAGCAGCGAGTCGTTAGTCCCACCCCCCTGCTTTCTTGCGAAATGCAAAAGCAAGAAAGGGGGCGAGGGGCCTTCGGCAATGAAAACCGCTCCTGGAGCACCCCAAGTGCCTAAAGTGTCTAAAGTGACACCAAAGGGGTCATTCTGAGCGCAGCGAAGAATCTCTTTTTCATCGGCCAGGTCCTTCGGCTTCGCCTCAGGATGACACAAAAGTGTCATTTTAGGCACTTTATTTAGCAAGAGACAGGAATAGTCAGAAGTGGCAAAAACGGAAGTCAGCACAGCCTGCACCCCGCCCAGTGCTGGGCGGGGCTCCCCAAATTCTGGGGCGGCTCGTCCTACAACAGCAATTAGTGCGGGGCGCACCGGCCCTTATCCGGAGTTTACGCTGACGGCAGTCTTAGTCGGCTACGCATTAGGGGTTGTTATTACCCTGAGCATCGGCTATGCCTGCTTGATACTGGGTTTTTCCATCGAAGGCTCAGAGGTCGCTGCCATATTGGGCTTCGGGATACTGCGCGGTCTTATGGGGCGGACAAGCCTTATCGAGAATAACATAAATCAGACCATCGCTAACACCGTTAACGCCGCATCCGCGGGCATGATGTTTACAGTGCCGGCTCTTTTTATCTTGGGCCAAACGCAGTTCA
>Ga0315312_1002960_pt1 | contig 11286 bp, 8 predicted proteins | sample TDP7_MG_FD_203629 | JGI IMG/M metagenome (GOLD analysis project Ga0315312, IMG submission 203629) | Freshwater sediment microbial communities from Lake Towuti, South Sulawesi, Indonesia - TDP7 | ecosystem: Environmental > Aquatic > Freshwater > Lake > Sediment | place: Indonesia: South Sulawesi... | reverse complement strand
GGGCTGCGAGAGACCCCGCTCCGCGGGAACCCAAAGCAGGGGAATTTCCCGGCCTTCAGCCGGGCTGATGGAAGGAAATCAGATAATGAAAGAGCAAGCAGCGCCGTTAGGCGTCCCCGAGTGGACAACAAGACGCAAGTTCCTACAGCGCGGCGTGGCAGGCGCGCTTGGAACCATTTTGCTAAGGCCCAAAATAATATCTGCAGGGGCATTTGAGCCGATAAGGATTGAAGAACCTTTTCACGGCGCGGTTTTGAACCGAAGACACGGCGAACAGATAGATGGCGGCTTGAAAATACGGGTATCTGGCCACGCCCCCATACGCGACCGAGTAACGGTCAATGGCGCTACCGCCCAGCGGGCAGGTGCCAGCTTCAATTCTGAAATTATCCTGCGCCAAAAGGAGACTGAGATCATCGCCATATCAGAAGGTATCGCTGGCAGAAGCGAGCATCGGGTGCGGGTCGTGTGGGACAAGCATTCTCAGCCACGATATCGTTTCTCGATTGATGATAATAGCTTCTTTTTGCGCGACATCGCGCAGAAGAGCTATGCGTCGCTTTTTGACTGCTTTTACCTGAAAAATCTTCAGGGGCTACATTCTAAATACGGCACACGTTTTGTCCTTAACATCTATTACACGACAGAAGACGGATTTGAACTACCTCAATTTCCCGACCGTTACAGGAGCCAGTGGCAGGACAACTCGGACTGGCTCAAGCTCGCTTTCCACGCATATGCGCATCAACCTGACCGACCGTATCAATATGCAGCATCTGAACGGCTTATCGCGGACCTGGACAAAGTAGCTGAGCAGATAATGCGATTCGCCGGCGAGCAGACGTATTCACCTCCGACAGTCATCCACTGGGGAATGGTCCAGCCGACCGCCCTAAAGCCCCTTTATGAACGCGGGGTCCGTGTGCTCAGCGGTTATTTCCGTCAGCAAAACGGCATCTGGGACGTGAATTACCTGCTGGATGATGCCCGGTCTGAGTATCTGTCCCGCCATGATGCTCTGATGGACTTCGGTAGCGGCATAGTCTTTTCCAAGGTTGACATAGTCTGCAATAGCACGCCGATTGATAGGATTGTGCCGACACTTGAGCCGCTCGCTAAAGACCCCAACCAGGCAGAGATCATGGACCTTTTTACCCACGAGCAGTACTTCTGGCCCTTTTACTCCAACTACCTTCCCGACCATTTCCAGAGGCTGGAAGTTGCAATTCGTTGGGTCACTGAGCATGGCTACAAGCCCGTGTTTTTCCACGAGGGATTTTTGGGCGGCCCCGTGAGATAGCCGTCTAAAGCACGATCAAGTGCCTGTGTTAGTTATCTCACGGGGCTAACCGTTCACGGCGAATAGTAATTGTGGCATTGTTTCAAGCGACGGTAGTTTCGCTGGGCCCAGAAACTTTGCTGATTTGGCCTGGGATTTGGGCGGCTATTCTGATATATGTGCAACTCATTGCCGTTCAGGACGATTATCTCTTCGCGCCAGTCCCCCGTAACATCCGCAACGTACAATCGGTCAGCTTTTTCCTCGAAGCGTGCGACAAATTTGCCCGTCAGCGGCTCGAATATACATACGTCACCACTTTCGTGTCGTTCTTTTGCGCAGGCCAACTGCTGTGATTCGCCGGTCCAGTCGATGGTGTGAATAACCTCGACGCCCTTGGTTGTCCAGCCAGCAGGAGCAACGTCATCCATACTGTAGTCGAAGAGGGTCTTGCCTGATGAGTCAAAGACAAACGGTTTTTGATGCTCATCGTAGCGTGACCGGCACCAGATGAAAAATTCCTCACTATCTTTCTTGAATCGGCCGACAGCGGCATTTTGTGGTTCCTGCTTTTTGAAGTGGGTCCGCCAGATAGGACCGCCGCACCCGATCAGTTGAACATGATTGCTGCCCTCTTCAAGCAGGACGACCTCCAGGCCCGGTACATCGGGCCGAACATCCGCGACAAAAAGGCTGTCAATATGGTAGCGGTCAGGGATAGCCTGGGCGAGGAGCTTACCATCCGCAGAAAAAATTGTTACGCCGAGCACCTCATCGCATCCGTCACCATTTATGTCGGCCAGGCGAGCGGAGTTGTGAGCGCAGCAGACGAATTTGTCGGTTTCCCAGAGCGGCTTGCCGCCTTGTAGTAGATCATCGATAGAATAAGCCGCGAGGAATCTTCCCATTCGGTAGCCGTCTTTGTTGGTAGCCTGTAGCAGAATGTCACGGTCGCCCCCGGTACCGCGAAAGTCAGCAACCATAGCTGCTTCCCAGTGCTGCGCTTCGTTTGGATAGGACGGCTTTGCAGATGCCTTTTGCTGTCCGGTTTTTCCCGCTACGATATGTAGGATAGAATCTTTGGTCAGGAACACCACCTCGCATTTGCCGTCACCATCCATGTCACCGGCAGCTACGCCGGGACCGTGATGGCCCGGTAGGCCGTCGGTTTCGCTGGAACCGCCCACCACAATATCAGCTTTGAGCACCCATGATTTCCTGCCGTCATTGGCGTAGGCCGCCAGATGTCCGGGCACAGTGACCAGGTAGTCCATATTCTGGTCGTTGTCGATGTCGGCGACGATTATTCCGCCAGCCGAATCTTGCGGCGCAGGGATATCGAGCTTGATAACAAACGGATTGCTCTGGTAGCCCTGAAGGACTGCATCAACCAAAAGCACCAAAACAAGGACTCTGGATGTTGCCCACCGGTGTCGCTGTCTACTTGTTTGGTGTTGTCCTGCTTTTACTTCTGTAGTATCTGCCGCTGGAAGGGCCATAGAGTGTGCCTATTAGATTGCCGAGCTGGGCGCCTCTATTATACCCATAACCGCTTGTGGGGCCATACATATATCCGGAGTAGCTGCCAGTGCCATAGGGGCTGCCATAAGGTCCCCCATAGAAGCCTGCGCCGCCAAATCCGAATCCCGGCGTGCCGGGGCCATAGCCTCCGTAGCCTGAGCCTCCATACGGCCCGCCGAAAAGTCCCATAGGCCCCATAAGGCCGCGCCAAGAATAATTCGCAGGCTCACTTACCAAATCAGTGATATCGTAAACTCGGGTTCTCGCTTTATTAGGCAGAGACTCGGTTGTGGCAATGATAATCACTCCCTTTTCGACGACGTAGCCTAATTTTGCGTTACTGCCGGCGGAAACCGACATCAGCAAAAGCTCCAGGTGCTTGCCCAGCGGTATGCCCGAGACGCCGTCCATTCCGATAGGTGTGGTTCTGTCGATATCTGCTTTTTCTGCCAGGTCCCTCCAGAGCACCACTATGTTCAATGGAGGGTCGGTCGAATATCGCAGGATATCAATTGCTTCGCCAAAGGGCATATTGCGTGAAAACCTCGAGGGATCTGCAATAATCCTGCCGCTTGGTGCGAGTTTTTCCAGTTTTGAGTTTTTAGTTTTTAGTTTTGAGTCTTCGGGGGTGCCTGCTGCGCATAGTTGCGCCAAAACCAGCAAACCGATGGCTGCCGTTAGGACTGACCCGGTAGTGATTTTCGTGCATCTTTTTTTGCTCATTTTCTCTTCCCTTTTTTTGTGTGCTCTATAAATAATGATACACAGATATATCTATTTGTTACAAAGAAATTTCAGTTTTCTTCGTTTTTCTGCCACCAAAGGCCGTTTTTTTGCCGCAGAGTGGCCAGCATTGTTTGCCTATGGCTTGCCCTGAACAACGTCGAGGGAGAGCACAGAAAGCTCAGAGAATTAGCGAATTAGGAATTAGTTAATTAGCTCAATTGGCTAATTCACTAATCAACTAATCTGCTAACTTCCTGCAGTGTCTGTGGCTTTTTTTGCAGTGAATTCTGCCTTGCCCACCGGATGTAAGCGGGTAAATCTGGCGGGCCGGTTTCGACGTCAAATTCCCGGCCAGTGAACATAAAGGGATTGGGATGATTTGGATCCGAAGCGGCCACATGCCCGTAGACCGAGTCCTCGTAGGTCTGCACGCAAGTGCCGTTTGAATCAGTTAGGGCCACCACGCTGCCAAGACCATCGAAGTGATAGTAGTAGACCGCGTTGCTCTCAGCCAGAGTCTACCCTGAGCGCAGTCGAATGGGTCTATCATACAGACTGGCTCGTCGATGCGCGGGCCGTAGACGTATGGCTTCGGCGGGCTCACCACAAGCTTTCGCACGAGGTTGTTATTGCCATTGGATTCGACAGGCTCACCACAAGCGTATTCGGCAATCAAGTTGTCGCCGTCATAGAGGTACGTGGTGGTGCAGCTATAAGGCTTGTTCCACCAGGTAGTGGTGTAGCCATCGACTGTCTTTTTGATTCGCCTGCCGGACGGGTCATATTTGTAGGTGATGGTGCCCCACTTTGTCGAATCGTGGCCAGGACTTAGCCCTGTCTACAACTTTGGCGTCTTATGCTAACGCGCTTGTTTCCTTTTTTGCAGCAATCCATCAATCTTCTTGTCGTACCCTGGATTTCCTTCGTAACCGTCATCGTAGTACCACAATCCGGGAAGAAGTTCTCTGTCACCAAGCTTGAATCCAACGAAAGGCGGCTGCTTGTAATCCTCAGGATAGGCAAATACCCCGAAATGATCCAGCCCGCCCATCATCGCTACCTCCACCCGGCCATCATTGTCTATAACGACAGCACTTGGTTGAAGGTCTAGAATTGAGTGTGGGAACCCTGCGACTTCGGGACGAGGATTTGATCGGATATAGTATGTCCCAGGTTTCATTTCTCCTGCGGCCACCCGTCTTGAAAGCTCCCGGCAAGCGTTCAAGAGAGCTTGATGATCAGTTTGACACAACAGGCGCACCTGTCCCTGCTCCTTATGTCGTGCCATGCTCCCAATGAACCTCCAGACCAGCAGACCCGAGTGGAGGTAGCGCGTACAGTAAAGAACTGGCACAATCACAAAAATGATCACCAAAATGATAGGAATTCCAATGAGAAGCATATTATTCGTCCTCGCCATATTGCTGTCCTTTCTGAACGGAGCTTAGAATCATAGTTAACCATGTAAACGCACACATCTTAGATAAGCGGTAAGACTTGGCCTAAAGGAGCACTCATCGTGAAAGTGTACCTACTTTAGGAGGTCGTCTAACCACTCATCAAGATCTGAGTACCAAAGTCTGCTTGAATACTCATCATAGCCTTTCTTAAACCAAAAGAAAACCGGTTCCGTTGGAAAACACTGATATTTCCAAAGCTTCCAAGCATACACGAGTACTTTCCCCTCAGTGTATGAAAGACGGAGGTGATGCATCGCATGTCCCTCCAATATATAATTGATGTCTCCACTGTTATCCAACCTATCGTAGTAAAGCCAAGTGCGTATCTTCATACTGTAAAATGGAGTATCGCATTCCTTGCCCTGCAGGTTCTGAAGATTCTCAGGAGTAGGGAACCGCACCCAGTTATTTACTCTGACAACACTGTCATATATTAGAGCGTTGAGAGTGTCCTCGTCAAGTAGACCAACACCGTTAAGTGTGTACACTTTAACGCCTTCTACTGACCCTATCCCAATGGTGATGAGCCTTGTCTCATCCCAATTGTATTGCCATGTCCCCATTATCTTGGTAAGGTCATGGTAGACACCATGCACGTAACCGAGCGCGTTGAGCTTGTAGACAGCCTCTTCAGGGCAATGGACCCTATATCTGTAGTATGTCCAACCGTCTACAGTGACTACGTCGCACGGGTCACAAGGATCGTACGGATCGGCGCTGCGCCCACTGGGGTCCGTATAGGCCAGTGGGTTGTTCTTACAATAGGCATACAAGTTCATCCCATAGCCGACGGGGTCGGTCTGGAGGAATCGGCCAAGATAGGGATTATAGTACCTGGCACGGTAGTAGTAAAGGCCGGTTTCAATATCAAACTGCCGGCCAGTGAACATAAAGGGATTGGGATGATTTGGATCCGAAGCCGCCACGTGCCCGTAGACGGAGTACTCGTAGGTCTGCACGCAAGTGCCGTTTGCATCAGTCAGGGCCACCACACTGCCAAGACCATCGAAGTGATAGTAGTAGACCGCGTTGCTGTCAGATAGGTCTATCATACAGACCGGCTCGTCAATACGCGGGCCGTAGACGTATTTGCGCACGAGGTTGTTATTGCCATCGTATTCGGCAATAAGGTGGTCGCCGTCATAGAGGTACGTGGTGGTGCAGCTATAAGGCTTGTTCCACCAGGTAGTGGTGTAGCCATCGACTGTCTTTTTGATCCGCCTGCCGGACGGGTCATATTTGTAGGTGATAGTGCCCCAGTTTGCCGGACCGTGGCCGGGACTCAGGCCTGTCCACTGGACGTAGTCTACCCAGGCGCAATCGTAACCTTGCGAGATGCTGCCATTCTTGACAAAGCACCACTGCAAAGCTAAAAGCCATCAAAAATTCTTGTGGTGGGCCTGTCGAATCCAATTGCATTAGCAGCGATTTCAGTTACGATAATTCCCAAGCTCAGATAATTAGCCCCGCAATTTATTGCGGGGGTCCGTCGCCGTATCGGCGCCGGCTAAACAGCGGCGTTATTCGTAAATGTTAGGAAAGGGAATAATATGTTTGATCGGTGTTCAAGGTGGCGTGTACTGGGGCTTTTCGTTACCGCTGTTGTTACTTTAGCAAATCTAAGTCTAGCGCCCGTGTTTGCTGCGGAGCCTGGCGGTCTGAAATTCTCCAGGCGATGTTTAATGGTCAGCCCGAATGAGGGTTGCGCTGTCGCCGACGTCGATCGGGATGGCAAGCCTGATATCGTCGCTGGGACACACTGGTACGCGGCTCCGGATTTTATCCCTCGGCCGGTTCGTGACATCCCGCAAGTGTCGCTTGGATTCGGCAGCCTGGACTTCTACGCCAACAACGGCGACCATATTTACGATGTCGATGGTGACGGCTGGCCGGACGTTATTTCGGGCGGCTGGACAGAGGCAGAACTTTATTGGTACAAAAATCCCGGCAAGGACGCCCTTGAGAAGGGCTGGAAGTGGGAGCCTCGCCTTCTGGTCAAGGCGCGGGCAGAAAATGAGGCCTTTAAGTTGCGTGACATAGATGGTGACGGCGTGCCGGAAATCGTGGTCTTCTGCTGGGTAGGAAAGGCACCACTGGTGGCGTGGAAGTTCGCTAAGACGGCAACTGGTGAGCCGACAGTCAACCGGATCGTCTTAGGAGAAAGCGGCTGCGGGCATGGCTACGCCTTTGGTGATGTCAACGGAGACGGGCGAGAGGACATCCTTTGCGGGGTAGGCTGGTATGAGAAGCCGGCAGGTGACCCATTCGCTAAGCCGTGGAAATTGCATCCTGAGACAGCCTTGTCGGGTGCCAGTTCGCCATTTTTGGTTGTTGACGTCAACGGTGATAGGCGCAACGACCTTGTTTGGGGACGGGGACACGATTACGGCGTTTACTGGTGGGAGCAAGGCCAGCCGCAACTCGATGGAAAGACGACCTGGAAGGAGCATCTTATCGACAAGTCATGGTCCCAAGCTCACAGTATGGCCTGGGCAGACCTCGATGGGGACGGCAAGGGCGAGCTAATTACCGGCAAGCGGGTTCGCGGCCACGCTGAGCGTGACCCCGGTGCGATGGAACCGGCGTGCCTGTTTTATTACACCTGGGATAGCGCTGCCAAAAAGTTCATCCGTCATACGATCGCGCCGCCGGGCGCCGGCGTCGGTACTGGCATGCAAATCTGCGTCCAGGACCTTACCGGTGACGGGCGGCCGGACATCGCCGTAGCCGGAAAAACCGGCACCTATCTGCTGATTAACGAAGGAAATAAATGATGCCAAAATCGCGAAAGAAAAATAATCCTGTCAGAGGTGGCAAATCCTTATCGACCAGAGCCATACATGCTGGAGAGCCGAGGAGAAAATATGCTGATTCGTTGACGACGCCGATTATCCAGACCTCGACCTTCACGTTCAGAAATAGTAAGGCAATCGAAGACTACACCAAGAAAGGCAAAGAGCACTTTGAATATGGCAGGTACGGTAACCCTACGGCAAAAATCGCCGAAGCCCGCCTCGCTGACCTCGAAGGTGCTGAAGACTGCGTGGTTTTTTCCTCTGGCATGAGTGCGATAACCACGACAATTCTTTCTTTAGTGCAATCTGGCGACCACATCGTAATCACCGACGATAGCTACAAGAAAACACTGGAGTTTTGCAAGTCGTACCTTAAACAGTTCGGCATCGGGTGCACCATCATCCCATTCGGCGATTATGAAGCTCTTGAGAAAGCTATCAGAAAGAACACGCGATTTATATTTTCTGAGTCGCCGACAAATCCTTACCTGAATATCTTTGACCTGGTCAGAATCAAGAAGATAGCCGACAAGCATAATGTTCTAACGCTCATAGATAGTACATTCAGCACGCCCTTCAACCAAAGACCCATAGAATTCGGGATGGATATTGTCCTGCACAGTTTGACAAAGTACCTGGCAGGGCACAATGACATTTTGGCTGGTGCAGTGCTGGGCAAAGAAGAGCTGGTTGAAAAGGTGCGGAACCTGCATAAGTCAATGGGTGGCTTGATCGATCCTCACTGCTGTTATCTGCTGCTGCGAGGGCTCAAGACATTCCCCTTGCGGGTAGCCAAGCAGAACGAATCCGCGCTGGCGGTCGCTCGATTTCTGGAAAGCCACCCACGAATCAAAAAGGTTTACTATCCATTTCTTGAAAGTCACCGTCATTATGAAATAGCCAAGGCGCAGATGACTGGGGGCGGTGGGGTCGTGACATTTGAAATAAAGGGGAACTTAGGCACGGCAAAACGTTTCCTGGATGCTCTGAAATTGATTTACATCGGTCCGAGCCTGGGCGGTGTTGAATCGCTGATAACACATCCTGCGATGGTAAGCTATTATGATTATACCAGAAAAGAACGGTACGAGTTAGGCCTTATCGACACGCTCTTTAGACTTTCCGTTGGGATTGAAGATGTCGAAGATATAATTGCTGACCTGGATCGGGCGCTAGTGCGGTCAAAGTCTTGAACCACAGATTACACAGACCTGTCCTGAGCCGGGTCGAAGGATTTCACTGATTCGGATTCTCTGTGTTAATCCGTGAAATCTGTGGTTAGTCTTAGGATAACCGGAACCGAAGGAGAATGATGATGGTTATGCCTTTTAGCGCAGATGAAATCTTTGAAATGGCTGAGCAAATAGAAAGAAACGGGGCGAAGTTTTATCGTGCTGCGACAAAAAAGCTGCCTGGGGTCCGGCAGGTGCTGCTGGACCTCGCGGCTATGGAGGACGAGCACGAGAAAACCTTTGCCGCGATGCGAGCGGAACTTTCCGCCTCGCAAATCGAGCCGCCCGTTTTCGACCCGGACGGTCAGGCACAAGCATATTTACGCGTGATGGCGGACGGGCACATCTTCAACGTTAAGGCCGACTCTGCAAAACTGCTGGCCGAGCAGAAGTCGCCGCAGGACATCTTAAAAACGGCTATCGGCTTAGAAAAAGACTCCATCGCCTTTTATGTTGGTCTCAAAGATGGCGTCTCACGCAAAGCCGGCAAAGACAAGGTGGAAGCGATAATCAAAGAAGAGATGAGTCACATCGTTACCTTGAGCCAAAAGCTGGCCCCTAAGGGGCGGGCCGATTTGAAATAGCTGATGCTCAGGCTCCGCGATAAAGTGGCTTCTCCGCGAGCTATATCCGCCGTCCGTCTGGCGGATAAAATTGACAACACAATCTGCATTTGATATATTACTCAAAGTGACCGATTCGTCGTGTCATTCCTGCGGAAGCAGGAATCAATTAACATATCGCGCCAGTGGATTCCCGCGTGCGCGGGAATGACAAGGTGCGATATGTCACTATTAAATAGCGACTTACAACAGCGGTAGGATTGGCTTTGGCGGCTCGACTGAGCCTGCCGAAGTCCCATGCGGTCAATTATTTTTTTACCCAAGGCTGGGGCGGAGGATTAAAAATGGCAGCGGCAAAAATTCAGGGGACCAGTGACCCGTGTCACGTGACCCGAGCGACGAGCGACGAAATTTTTCCAGGAGCGCGGATAGTTCCTTTACTGATTGTGGTTTGCCTGGTCGGCGTGGCGGCTTCTGCCAAGACAAGTACCTACGTATTTGTGCCCGATCAGAGTAAAGTGGTTCAGACAGGCGGGATTGCCGGCGTCCACTGGACCTATTCCATCCAAGGACAGTTTCAGCTTACCATCGATCCAAATGCTGGCACCGCTTCATTCGTCCATGTCGATGCCAATGCGACCGATGACAGCCCGTTCAAACGCACCCTGGACCCAAACCACGTGTTCAATATGACCTCGCTGGTCGGTGTGGTCGAGCCGAGCGGCTCGATTAAGTTCACGGGCAAGGCCCACGATGAGAGCGATGTTCTCCTTACGATAACCTTCCAGGACGGTTTGGCCCATCTTATCGGCCAGACGACTCCTCCGCCCAATAGTGCCGACTTTTTCATCTTCAGCCTGGATGCTGTTGCTCAACTCCGTAAATATGGTGGCGGCAGCGGGACGGCAGAAGACCCGTATCAGATCGCTACGGCAGACGATCTAATCGCCCTGGGCGAAACTCCCAAAGATTACGACAAGCACTTCATCCTGACAGCCGACATCGACCTGGACCCGAACCTACTCAGCGGAAGGGTCTTCGACAAGGCCGTCATCGCACCGGATACTGACAAAGAGGCCGATTGGTTTCAGGGAATTCCTTTCACCGGCGTCTTTGACGGCAACGGGCATACGATCTCGCATCTGACGATCAAGGGTAGTTCCTACCTAGGACTGTTTGGCCAGTTGGGGTGGGATGTCCCCTCCGCCGAGGTCAAGAACATGGGAGTAGTGGATGTCAACATAATTGGTTCAGGTAGGTTTGTCGGCGGGCTAGTGGGATACAACAACTATGGTGATCTGGCCAACTGCTACAGCACGGGCGCAGTCAGCGGCACTTCGTACGTCGGCGGCCTTGTGGGGTACAACTGGGAAGGTTATGTGACCCATTGCTCCAGTACCTGCCAGGTCAGCGGCGATGACAAAGCCGCCGGCCTGGTGGCGTTGAACTCTGAGGGTCACGTGACCCACTGCTACAGCACGGGCACGGTCAGTGGGGGTGCATGGCATGTCGGCGGGCTGGTGGGATACAACAAACGTCGCCAGGTGAACCAGTGCTACAGCACCAGTGCGGTCAGTGGCGCGACCGAAGTCGGCGGTCTGGTGGGAAACAACTTCGAGGGCATTGTGACTCAGTGCTACAGCACCGGTGCGGTCAGTGGTAGTGGAGCGCTCGTCGGCGGACTGGTGGGGTATAACTCAGGTTCTGTGG
>Ga0315312_1002959_pt1 | contig 11291 bp, 12 predicted proteins | sample TDP7_MG_FD_203629 | JGI IMG/M metagenome (GOLD analysis project Ga0315312, IMG submission 203629) | Freshwater sediment microbial communities from Lake Towuti, South Sulawesi, Indonesia - TDP7 | ecosystem: Environmental > Aquatic > Freshwater > Lake > Sediment | place: Indonesia: South Sulawesi... | reverse complement strand
CCCGACCGTAAGGGAGGGGTTGTTTAGCCTCGCGATTTATCGCAGGGTTTCCTACCCTATGGGTTTATCCCACCGATCCATACTTGGTGGTCATCGCCAACAGAGCCCCGACCGTAAGGGAGGGGTGGTTTAGCCCCGCGATTTATCGCGGGGTTTCCTTCCCTATGGGTTTATCCCACCGTCCCATACTGGTGGTCATTGCCAACAGAGCCCCGATCGTAAGGGAGGGATTATTTATCCCGCCGTTTTACGGGGTTTTTTTCTAACTGGTGTTTTTCCCGCTCACGGAAGACAAATTTTTTTGTGCGCAAGCCCAGCGCTGACAGCATGTTCCGTCAAGTAAGAAAAAAATTTATCAAAAAAGAATTGATTTGTCTTCTTAGAGTCCGATAATAACTTTAATGGATTGACTGGGAACCTCATTTTGTGGGATTCCCGACTGCAATGGAATGGAGGGTGTTCTTATTCTTAAGAGGAGAGAACATCCATGCAGTGTACAATCAAGGATGAGTGTTCCCGCGAACTGGCAGCCCAAATAAATGCTGTTGATGAAGTGCCTGCCGAAAACGTGCGGCCGCCAAAGTATCAGATATGGTTTAAGGACCCCACCACACTCACACTCGCCTATGGCCCCCCAAAGGTTGGTGCATCAAATCTTTTCACAGCAAGCGGGATTAAAGACCATCTCTTAAACGAAATCTCTTTATCGTTTCGGGCGGTTACAGCGCGCTTGTTAAAGAAACTTGCAGCCGCCCCATTAGGCCCATCAATATTAACGCTTTTGAAGGAGAAATAAATGAAATGAGAAACTGTATCGTTGGCCTGGAATAAGTCCCTGATTATACGGAATGCAAAAATTGTAGGGCTGAAGACTCCTTTAGAAAAAAAAGAACTGTCAATCTTGCTGTAGATATACAAAGCCCGAATGTCATTGTTATGAACGAAAGGTAAGGTTTTTAGAGAGGAGGTGTAACATGAAAAGAGTCTGAAAGGAGTATAAAATGAAAAGGATTTCAATGCTAATAATAGTGTTGATCGTAGTACCGCGCGTAACTACGGCATACAATTATAGTCCCATCCGTTACCGTACTCGCTGGTCTCCTTATGCTTTTGGTTTGGTCTCCGGCAATATTCATTACTCCCCTTATGCCTTTAGTTACAATCACTCTGGTTTAGTTCCCGCCAATCTTCGATACTCTCCTTATGCTTTTAGTTACGGCTATTCTGGTTTAGTCGCCGACCCCTATTATTATGATGGCGATTACCCCCCTTATATTATCCACCAGAATATTTACCGTCCTGTTGATGTGGTCGCTCGTTTGCCTTATTGTGGCGCCCCACGTTTTTCTTATGCTTTTAGTGGTGATTCCTCTGCCCGGCTTGAACAGATAAAAGATAGTTATGAAAAAAAGCTAAAAGCTTATAGAGCAACAATAGAAAAGTTAAAACAAGATAGAATAAAAACGAATACTATCAGACAAAAAGATGGAAAGGAGATAATTTGCGCATATCTCAAAAGTAAAAACATAGATTTCTCAACGAACAGGCTTCTAAAAATAGATGACAAAACAGTGAGTGTTGACTTCCTGCTTAAGGATAAAAATATAATAATAAAATACTGGAACCCGGAGGAAATAGAGACTTTAGCCCAGCAGCCGGAATACAAAAGAAACTTTTATGAAGGATATAAAGAAAGTTCGCTCACCTTTTGCGAGGAATATAAGAAATCAGGCGGAAAAGTTTATCAAATACAATCAGCGAACGAGAAAGAAATATTGACCGCACTGTTGCTCTGTCCCGAGCTAAGTGATGGATAGAAATGACAGAATGACCATTGAGAACACCAAGAGCTTAAGACTCGTAATCCATAGTTTGTGTTTTCATTCTCTTTAAAGATTTTCGTTCTCTCGCAACAAAATATGGTCGACGTCAAGAGCCTTTTGTCAAGTTCTAAACGTCCAACTCAATACACAAAACCCTGGACACAAGACCAAAGTGACGTCTGGGGTTTTTGGTCTTGGGTCTTGTGTCTGGTTTAGCTGTTACTCGCTTTTGTTTGAGCCGCCATAAATAAAACGCTGCTCGATATTGGGTATCCAGTCCGACAAGACAATCCAATACATTACCTGGCATAGACGGCTGTGTTGTGCATTTCGAAATAGAAACGTTCTTATGCTTTCCGGCCAGGGAAATTTGAATCCGCAGGGCCAGTAGACAAACAGCGCCTTACCCACCAGATAGTCACGCGGCACAGTACCCTCGCGGTACGACAGACCGTTATTTGCTTTGCCGGGTCTGTTCCACCATCTGCTGTCCTGACTGCTGGGGCTGTTGTCACCCAGTACGAAAAACTCATCTTTTTCAAGAGTAAAAGGGTTACCCTTTGCTGCTCTGCTCCGTTCGTGACCGTTCGGTGAGGTGTAGTGGATATCCCTGAAAATCGCCACGTGCGAGAGTATTAGTCTGCCGGAGCCGAATATCTTCACTTGCGGCTCGACCTCTGTTTCTCTCGGCCCGGCGTCTTCCATGCCTCGGCCCAAATCGTAATTTAATCTCTCGCCGCCGAATTGAAAAATCAATTGGTGGTCAACATTGGCAAATTTAACCAAAGCCGATTTTTTTACGGCCTCCCACAGCCTAATTGACTTACTATTTAATAATGTTTCTATGCCTTCCGAGACTTTCGCAATATTCATCGTCATTTCGCCACTACCGTCTCTGAAATCGACCCAGGCTTTATAACGGGTTTCGTATTTGCTCAGCTCTATGCCTATTAGTCCCTCGCAGTCCGGCGCACTTACGTGAAAACGTGTCATCAGGTCGCTGCAATACGGGATACGCTTGTATTCTCCAACGTCATCGTAAGCGTAGGTGGCTCTGAAATCATTGCCGATTGAGGTGCTATAAACCATACTATTAATTTGTTCAGCCGAGCTATCCAAGCGGAATAATGTGGGGCTGGTTTTGTCAATTTCCCATTTCGTAAAACTTCCAGCCCTAAATGGTTGCTCCCATTGGTGGTGGTTAAAAGACGGCGCGTAGGGTTTAACTGGTTGGTAATCATTGTCGTAGACCGGCATCCACAGTTCGTCTTGGACTTTGGGTGGTTTTCGGCTGATTTGCCCGTCGATATAGACGTCACCGTCTACTATCTCCACTTTTTCACCAGGTCGGCCCACGAGCCGTTTGATGTAATTTATTCGAGGGTCAAGCGGATTTTTGAACACTATAACGTCCCACCGCTTGGGCTCGATGAACTGATAGAGGCATTTCAAGACAAGTATCCTGTCACCGTTTGCCACAGGCATTGAACCGCCGGTCGGCTGGTAGAAACCACAACTTGGACAACGAGAGGGATATGATTTCAGATTTCCCGGCGGTGGTACGTAGTCCTCCGGTAGTCCATAATTTCCAGGCACAAAGCCGTAATCGTATCGATATCCGCATTGTCGGCATCGCAGCCGAAAGTGGGCACCTTTAAGGGTGTCTGCCATACTGCCGGTAGGGATGCGGAACGCCTCCATTACAAATGCCCTGAAGACAAACGCTAATATGAAAGCCGTTATCAGCCATTCAAAGGTGTTTGCGATTTCAGCCGCTCTATTTGTCTTTTTCAAAGGGGGTTTCTTGGAGTTGCTTTTCTCAGTCTTACTTAGAGACATAAACGCTAATCCTGCGGCCCCCTTTCTTGCTTTCGCCTCCTGCGGCGTCTTGTCCCCGTTTCTCCTTGGCAGTCCGCAGTCCACAGGATGGCCACACCCAAAAGCACGGCGGCAGAGGCGCGCAAGAAAATGGGGTCGTAAACTTTGTGTTCGTCATTTCAAAAAAACTGACCTTGTCATTCCCGCGAAAGCGGGAATCCAGTTTGTTGATGGGTTGATTGTTGAATTCTGCATCAAACTTGGAAAACCATCTATCCACAAATTAAAACGTCATAATGTACTACCTACTGACTGCAAATCAGCCTAACAAATATAAGGACGATTATTATGCCGACAAATCCTCAGCGGGTCAATAAACTATTTTTCTCGAGACCATTTTGCTAATAATCGGCAGTAGGCTCTAACCAGCAACACCGCACACGAGCAATTCTAAGAAGCTCACAAAAACCTCTAACACGAGTTTTTTGTGTCTTGTTTGGCAGGTGAATTTTTAAGCCGGCTTTAATATGATACAGAAGCGTAGTTTTCGAACACAATGGCGGGCCCAGCAAAAATTGGCTTTTACATAACATCTTGTGATTAAAGAAGTTAAGCTCAAATTATTTTACAAAAGTCTATTTGTCAACGCTTCATATTCTTCTCGTTTTTTGCTAAGGGTTTTTATTTAGAGGCCCATGTAACATCGCCGGCGGTGAACGTACACTCAGGTTTTCCTCTGTCCTCCGGACGGCGTTAGAATTTTTTTAGAATCTGAAAAATTCTGTACAAAAATTTCTTGCTGTATAGAAGTCTTTGTTGTATAGTACGTTGTGGTGTCTGAGAATTTTCAATTAACCGGTTAGGCTGCAGCAGACAAAAAAATCTTGTACTATAAAATGCAGCAAGGCGATTGCTCACGGGTCATAAAATCCGGAGAGGTATGTGTGTGATGAGCTGTTGGATAACCAAAAGTGGTAATTCGTTATACAGCAGCCTTTTTAATATAAACTGAATCCAGCTTCTCAATTGCTCTTTTCTGAAAACGAGGTAATATATGGCAACTATCACAAAAAAAGAACTTATCGACCGCATTGCAGAACGCACACAAGCAAAAAGAGTAATAGTCAAGAGCATAGTCCAGACGTTTCTTGACGAAATAACGGCGGAACTGTGTGAGAATAACCGTTTGGAATTCCGAGACTTTGGTGTCTTTGAGACCAAGACAAGAGCTGCGAGAGTTGCGCAAAATCCCAAAACCCTTCAGCGGGTTGAGGTCCCTGCGAAGCGAACGGTCAAGTTTAAAATGGGCCGATTGATGAGGGAAAATCTCTGTAACACTGCTGTAGAATCAGCTGAAACCAAATAATTTTTTTAATGGGACCCCAAATGCAATAAAAGTCGTTTGGGCAGCCCAATAAAAAGTCGCCCTCCACAACAAAAAGCAGTAAGTTTCACTTAGGAACTATCAGCTATAACAAGTTGTGGTCGGCGCAAAGGATAATTTGTTTTCGGCAAAGTTGTTCAAAAGGAGCGTTTTATGTCAGACGGAAAAGTTAAGTGGTTCAACCCACGGAAGGGTTACGGATTTATCGCTACCTCCGACGGCCGCGATATCTTCGTCCACTACTCAAGTATTTCAGGTGATGGATACAGAACTCTTGCGGAAGGCGATCCGGTTACTTTCGATATCGTCGAGGGTGAGAAGGGTCTAAGGGCTGAAAACGTAGTTGCAAAATCAGCCCCAGAGAGTGAAAAAGAGTCGTAAAGCAACTTTTTTTATCTTGGGCCTGAGAGGAGGTTATAAACGAGTCTTGTTGTTTCATTGCCTAATTGCCTGATTTAATCTTAAAGAATAAGTTTTAGCAGTAAGGGTATCCGGTCGTGTATATTGCCTGACACATGGCTTGAGCGATTAAGCCGCTCACCATCGAGACACGAAATACGATATACGATATACGACATACGATATTATGATTGCCGGCGAGCTCAATTCCGGTCTGGACTGCAATGTTCTTGTGCTTAACAAGCATTATATGGCCATCCGCATTGTAGGAGCCAAGCGGGCCTTTTCTTTGCTCTTTCGTGACCTTGCCGAGGTTGTCTCTTTCGAGCAAGGCCGATATTCCAACTATGATTTTCAGAGCTGGTGCGAGGTAAGCCAGTTCAAGCGGAATTTCGAGCCGGATGGACACGATTGGGTCTCCACCGTAAATTTCTACATCGCCGTGCCGCGAATCATTCGGCTGTTATTTTACGACCGTTTGCCGCGAAACGAGGTAAAGTTTAATCGCCGAAACATCTTCGCCCGCGACAAAAATAGATGTCAGTATTGCGGCAAGCGTTATCCAACCAGTGAATTATCGCTTGACCACATAATCCCACGGAGTATGGGCGGCAAATCAACCTGGGAAAATGTTGTTTGTTCTTGCGCAGCCTGCAACGTTAAAAAGGGCGGCCAGGACCCAAAACACGCCGGGTTGAAGCTGATTCAGAAGCCCATCAAGCCTAAGCACAATCCGCTCGTTCACATTCATCTTGGTGAACAACGTTATCGTAGCTGGCAGCAATTCCTCGACCACGCCTACTGGTCCGTAGAACTAAAATGACACCTCTTCGGTGTCCTTTTGTCTTTAGTGCCTTTCTAAAGGTTATATTCACTTGACCCCCAGCGGATAATCTATCTTGTTCCCCCTTAGCAGTTCTTCTAGCGCTTCTTAATGCCCCTCCACATATTTAATTCTCTCCGCCAGTGAATTCTCATCGAAACAAAACCTCTTGTCGTATCCTCTTGTCCACATCCGCTTTTCTACACCGCTCTCTCTCAGCGCATAGTATGCCGCGCTCTTAAAGCGGTTCACAACCTTATCTATTGAATTGCCTCCCTCCCCAATAACCACGTGTATATGATTGCTGCAAACCGATATCGCTAGTATTTTCTCTCCGATTCTCTTTGCCTCAAGCAGTATAGCTTTTCTTGCAACCTCACGCTGTTCTTTTTTTAACTTAAACTTGTCGCCGATTAGCATTTTTCTGTTTGCTTGTTCCAATCTTTTATTTTCTCCCCATATATTCCCATTCTTTACAAATCCCCGTACATCTCCCTGTAGCCAGCTCCCGTATGTTGTCCATGTCACCATATACCCAAGTGTCTTTCCCATCGAATCTTTTCCGATTTATTTTTACTTTTGATTTAGCCCCCACCCCGCGCGGTGGGGGTTTATTTTTTCCCGCCCCGCGTGGCGGGGGTTTTTACTTTTGATTTAGCCCCCGCCCCGCGAGGCGGGGGTTCATTTTTTCCCGACCCGGCGTGGTCGGGGTTTTTTTTCTAATGCCAAATATCTAATGCCAAATATCATCGAACCCCTTTATTTGCGCCGCCGCTTTACTGCTGTTGCTCTCCGCAAATAATATTTTATATACTTTGCCGCCCTTAAAAGGCGGGTCTAAATAAATTAGGTCAACCGTCTCATCCTTAATATGCTGCCGAAGAACGTCTAAATTATCCCCATAGTATAAAACGTTTTTCGTCATATCTTATCTTCCCAAAAATTAGATCTAACCATATCCGTCTATTTTTGCTAACCCAATCAACTCTTTTAACAGAAGCGACGTCCCTATCTTATCTTATTTTTGCTGATTTATCTATTACTCGAAGTAGCACGTCAATAAAACTGCATACTCGCAGTGCCTCTTGACGAGTGAAAGTATCTGTAATGTGGTGGTGAGTCGGATTTCTAAATGCTGGTACGATACCTCTCAGTATAGAAATAAATCCTCTTTGTTCATCAGGGTTTTCACTTATTTTTAAAATCGTCCGTGAAAAATCAGCATTAAAAGCATATCCTACGAGATTCTCACCATTCAAACTTTGTGTAGGTTTTGACTTTTCTCTTATCCTTTCTTCTAATATTTGTGTCGCTTGGTTGATCGCCCGGTCAAAGTTTGAACGAGCAAGGAGTATATCTCCACACCTATTCCGTAGATCCTCATCCTGTAGGAGATATTCAATCGCAGATTTTAATATTGTTCTTTTCCCTGCATATTTTCTAACCTGTTTTGTTTTACCTGTAGTTTCCTTCTGTCTTCTATTTTGTGGTGCAAAAACACTCGGTAGAGAATCCCGCACCTCTGTTTGTTTAACTGGATCAAGCTTTCTTTGACAATGCGCTGTACCTATATCCAGTTCTTTTGCCAGAATAATCAAAGCAGCCTCAGAAGAAATTCCCAGCTTTGCTGCTTTTTTACTGACCATCACATTTACTGCTGTTCGTTTTTTCCTCAGCTTCTTAGCAATTTTATCTAAGAGTTTTTTATCAAGACGTTGGCGGGCCATTTTATTTTTTCTTCTTCATCTTAACTTTCTTATAAAGATGTACCGAAACATCGGTTGCCTTCTCTTTGCCCAATATTTTAGCGATTTCAGTAACTGTTAGACCAACTGACTTCAATATTCGAGCAGCTTCTCCCACGCTAAACTTCTTTTTGTCCGTCTTATTCTTTTCGAAAAATAACCTGATTAGCGCATCAAGCCTTTTTACAACAGCTTCGTTAGACCTTTCTTTCCCCATATCATTTCCCTCATTACTGGCACGTTTTCTTAAGATATTTCATTATACGAGTGACCTGTTTCATATCACACCCAACAATTTTGCGTATTTGATGTTGAGTAAGTCCAGCCAAACCAAGCTGCGCAATTAAAATGTCACGTAGAAAATCCTCTGGAGTTTTTTCTTTTTTTTGAGTTATTTTTTTCATTTGCAATTTCTCCCACTTTTTGATTTTTCGTCACACACAAGTAATAATTCAGCACAACCACCAATTTCACGCTTATCTATTTACAATACCCAAGGCTACGATTCCTATCAACACAAATAATTCCACCAAGCCTGCATCAATATTTCCAAATTCATTTTACCCACATAATCCGACAAAGTAAACCCAAAATTCCTTCGTTTTCTTTCTCCCCAACTCACCGTTTACCATTTACCAATTACCAAATATGACCCCGTCCGTGCCCTAATAGTCCGTGTTCGTCAGTGTTTAAGTCCGTGTTAGTCCGTGTCTGTCGTGTTAATCCGTGTCAAAAGTTTAATTGTCATTGTGTCTTCTTGGCAATTTTAATAAATCTCTCGACGGCCCTCAGGACGACGTCTGTGAAATCTGTAACTAATCTTTGTGCCTTTTCGTGGCTATATATCTCTGTACTACAATCTTTCAACTTCTTGTTTTTTTGTGCACGTTTTTTCGATAAGGCTGACGCAATTGTTTAGATAATAAATAGTTATCCCGGCTTGCCGGGATTCCGAAGTTTTGCGTTTTACATTTTAATTTTTTATTTTGGTTGCGGCTGGAGGCCGCGCCGGGTTAATCCGTGTCAAACAAAACAGCGTCAGTCAGTGTCCTAAAAAGTCCGTGTTAGTCAGTGTCCCAGAAGTCCGTGTTAGTCAGTGTCCTAAAGAGTCCGTGTCAATCAGTGTCCTAAAAAGTCCGTGTTAGTTAGTGCTCAAAGATTCTCTATATCCCCCAAACTAACAAAATGTTAATTTTTAAAAAGTGTTAATTTTAGATGAATTTATAACCAAAAAGCGTACATTTTTGTTAATTTCTGCTCATTTTTGTCTCTTTTTTCGTCATTTTTTTGATGAGTTTTTCTTGCCCATTTTATCTATTTTTCACAAATTTACGCACAAAACTCCATTCAGAGCTTAAAAAACCATCCCCACGAAAAAAAGACCTGAAGAAATCCAAATTCCGCTCAATTTTTAAAAATTGAGTTCTCGATTTTGTTAATCTGCGCAAAAACAATTGAGTTAACAGCGGGTCGGTTTTTGCGAAAGGCCAAATAGCGATTTGAAATAATTTGTTATCCAGGTCCAATGCAGAATGATATGCACCACCATTAAGGTGACAAATCCCACTGCCAGGTAAAAATGGATATAGCCCCATTCGTGCCGGGTCATCGACCAGAAGTACTTAATCGGTTCAGGCCCATCCGCTGTATAAAATCCTCGGCCTCCACGGAAACCGCGGCCATAGTAGCCGCCAGTTCCGGGCGGCAAGATGTACTTCATAATAGAACCGGTAACCGCCAAAAACAGCAAATCGACAAAGCTGATGAAATCAACAATAAAATTTATGGTTGTACGTTTCATCATATAAATATTTGAACAGCAAGTACCTTCAGAAGTCTCCTGCTCTCGAACACGGATACTTTAAGCTCAAAATTTTATTTTCACATAGCTTTCGTTGTGCGTAAAGCAAAATTTGTACAAAAATAGTTGTTTTGGTGGAATGACCAATCGTATTAGAATATAAGAAAGTAACAGAGAAAAGTAGAAAATAGGAAAGATGCAAAACGCGAAACGATAAGGGAGACAAGGACAAGATATGACAACATCAGTAAAAACAATAATAGGTTTGGCGAATGGGTTTCTAAAGACCGAAATAATCAGAGGTAACGAGATTTGGCGGTTTGGACTTGTTTTGCTGACAGTGCTGGTGGCAATGGTTGCAGGGCGAATTGTCCAGTTAGCCGTCAACAGCTATGCTCTTCGACTGGCGAAAAAAAGAGCCGAGGGCCTGCTGATACTGTTGCTGAAGGCGCTGGCAAACCCCATATACATAGCAATTTTCGCAGCCGGTATCTTTCTTGCTAAGGTACCTCTGCTTTTCGATGACGAAAAAGGCATACGAACCGCAGTCAGCAATGGATGGACAACAATCGCCCGTGTGATAGCAGCTATTGCGGCAGCCTACGCCCTTTATCGGCTCGTGGACGTCATCGAATACTATCTGAACCGCCTGGTCGGAAAGACGGAAACAAAGCTCGACGATATGCTCGTGCCTGTAGTGCGCAAGTCGCTGCGAATAACAATAGCAATCATCGCGATTCTTCTTGTCGCCGAGAATATCTTAGGTGCGAACGTCAAGTCCATTCTGCTCAGTGCCGGCGTGGGCGGTATTGCTATCGCCCTTGCAGCCAAGGAAACCATCGCCAATTTCTTCGGCTCCATTACCATCTTCGCAGATAGGCCTTTTCAAATTGGTGAGCTTGTAAAAATCGGTGAGTATCGAGGGCCGGTCGAGGAAGTCGGCTTCAGAAGCACACGCATACGCACGTTGCGGGGCCATCTTGTAACGATACCCAACAGTATGATTACAAACTCGACCGTGGAAAACATAGACAGGCGACCATTCATTCGCAGGAGGTCTAATATCACCATAACCTACGGCTCAGGCCATACCAAGGCCAAAAAAGCGGTCGAGATTATAAAAGAGGTTCTGGCCGGCGTGCCAGAGGTAAATGCCGACCCTGAAAAGCCACCAAGAGTATACTTCAGCGATTTCAATGACTGGTCTTTGAATATTTATATGAGCTACTGGGTCAAGCCGGCTGACTACTGGCTGTACCATACAGTTAATGAGCGGGTCAATTTAGAGATTATGAAACGGTTCGAGGCTGAACAAATCGAGTTTGCCTTCCCCACACAGACGCTTTACGTAAAGAAAGACTAATTCGCTTTCAGTATTGCGTATGGTTCTTTATGTCATCTCTGAAAGTGCGTTTTATGTCAACTGTATTCTGCATTCTATTTCATATTTTTTGAGTCTTTATCCAAAATTTACCAGTATCCCCGGCTACTGGTTTTC
>Ga0315312_1002957_pt1 | contig 11292 bp, 8 predicted proteins | sample TDP7_MG_FD_203629 | JGI IMG/M metagenome (GOLD analysis project Ga0315312, IMG submission 203629) | Freshwater sediment microbial communities from Lake Towuti, South Sulawesi, Indonesia - TDP7 | ecosystem: Environmental > Aquatic > Freshwater > Lake > Sediment | place: Indonesia: South Sulawesi... | reverse complement strand
GAACTCGACGAGCATGCTCCGGGCATATTTCCACCCGAACAACAACGACGCGAAGCCCACCAGCAGTCCGACGACACCGGGGTTCCAGTAGGGGAGCGACAGGGCGACTATGCTTACGATGAAAATGATCAGTGGGATGAACGAAGCTATTTTGACATTTTCTTCCCCAATGTCCACGCTCCTGGTCAGAGCTCGAAATTGGAACAGTAATGTTAGCATAGCTGCTACCACTCCGACGACGGACAGGGCACCCAGACCGATCTTGCCTTGAAACCAGTAGAAATCAAGAAACTTCATCCCTGTCTTCATAGCAAGGATAAGGGAGGGCGGATCAGCAACCATTGATACCGTGGTGACCACATTTGACGATATAGCCAGACCAACCAGATATAGAAAGAGAGATGACTTTAGCCGCTCAGCTACTTCAATGACCAAAGGGGCAAGCATTATGACCACCACTGGATTAGCCATAAAACTCGATAATACGGCAGCCAGCACGCACAAGAACAGAAGAACGTACTTCTCAGTCTTAATCCGGTTTAAAATGAAAATAGCTATCCAGGAGGGCAATTTGCTCTCTCTGAGCGCGATAGCAAGCATTCCGTAACCCCAATATATCCCTAGCACTTCCCATTCGACGCCTTGCAGGAAGGCGTAATCTGGCGCCACAACGCCTAGCATGATGAGGGCACCGGCTGCCGGCAGCGAAATATAGGCGATGTTGACCTTGCGGTGGAGGATGAGAGCGAAAGCAACTGCCAGGACGGCGAACGCCAGCCACTTTTCTAGTGTCGGGCCAAACAAGTGGTACCAGTCCATGCTAGATTCCTTCTAATAGGGTTATGTCTTCACCATGCTATGCAAAGTAGCGACAGAGAGACTCATGCTTCAGCACTTCAGCTACGGATCTTCCTGTTGTAATGAGCGCGGGGCCGTGGGGAAAGAACACGCCCGGCTGCCATACGGTCATCTTCTCAGGAAACGCACTCGAACTTGCTCCTGCCCTGCTGCGGGAGACCTGCACCTCAATGAAGCGCGCTCCAGCTCGAACTTTTAAACCCTGGGGAATCCTACGGACAAGCACGAGGGTTGTTATCCCAGCGGAGCTGCGAACGCATAGTGTAGGTGATGATGACGAGTGCAACCACAACCCGGCGAACCTGCCACGAAGATGCCGCGACTCCCAAAGTGAAGCGCCGCCAACCATGTCCAATCCCGGCTCCGGCAATCGGCCCCAGCAAGACACAAGCACCCTTACTAACACATCCCAATTCCCCGATCGCTTCTAAGCGTGGGCAACCTATATCGGAGGCGCAAGGAATGCAAGGTTTTTCGGACAAGCCCCCACGCATCCTCTCACGCACCCGGCACCATCCCCAAGGAGAAAATTCAAAGCGTTGTCTTCCACGAGCCTCGAGCGCATACAAGTCGTCATGTAGGCGGGTCGTCGGGCCGTTCGTAAGGCACTGGCGGGACGGCAGGATGGCGGTTCGCCAGGTTGCCCCGACCTACCTGGATGCTGAGAAGCGATTCCGCCGCATGATCAGCTATCGGGACACGCGGATGTTCAAGGCGCTGCTCGAGGAGGGGAAACTTGAGGCAGAAAGAGGGGTTGCGTAGCCTCTATGGGTCTGAGCCGTCAGAACCGACTTTCAATGAAGAGCGGGGCGCGACCCACTGAGGCAGCGGCGTCCACCAAGGAGGGGGAGAACTCGACTTCCCGGCGGGAGATTATTCCAGTAGGGGTCCCAGGCAGGGATGTGATATAGTATTTTATGATAGAAGATGGTCTGGGTCTGAGCGGAGTTGCTTCTTGAGACAGTAATGGCTCAAGCCTTGCTGCGCTGGCGGACACTTATCGCCTGCCAGGCCCAAGTGAGGTAGGGAGAAGAGTTTCGGCGCAGCAAAGGGGGGGCATATGGCTGAGACGACATCGCGCGAAAGGGTGATTGCCGCTCTAGAGCGTCGCCAGCCCGATAGAGTACCCATGCTGGAATGGTCTGTCTCCCCGGTGGTGCGGGAGGCCGTCCTCCCCGGCCGCTCCTACTTCGAATTCCTCAAGGAGATTGATCTGGATGCAGTGACGATAGGGTTCGGCTATGCTTTCATCCAGGGGGTGGAATGGCTCGACAAAGAGAAAAAGGTCTTCCGAGACAACTGGGGTGTTACGCGAGCATTCACCGCTGAGGACATCGCCTACCCACTAGAGGGCCCCATCAAGAGGCCCGAGGACCTCAAGCATTACACCCCGCCGGATCCCAACGCCGAGGGTGTGCTGGGCGATTTTCCCGAGCTGGTCAAGCAGTTCAAGGGGAAAAAGGCCATCGTCTGGATTGGAAGGGATGCGTTCATCAACCCCTCCTACCTCCGGGGGCTGGACAACCTCTTGATGGATTTCATCGAGAACCGGGCGTTGGCGCACGAACTTGCGGACATGAGCGTTGCCTACAGCAAGGTGGTATTCAAGCGAGCGATAGAGGCAGGGGCGGAAATCATAATGCTGGGCGACGACTACGCTTCCAAGAAAGGGCCTCATATGTCCCCCGCCCATTTCCGAGAGTTCGTGTTCCCGGGGCTGAAAGAAGTGGTTGATCACATTCACGGCTGCGGTGCCTACGTGGTCAAGCATACCGACGGCAATATCTGGCCCATACTCGACCAGATCGTGGAAGCAGGCGTGGACGGAATAAATCCGATAGAACCGACGGCTGGGATGGACATAGGAGAGGTGAAGGCACAGTTCGGAGACCGGGTGTGTGTGGTGGGTAACGTGGACTGCGGAGCAACCCTTTGCACAGAGTCGGTTGAGGTGGTGGTGCAGGAGGTGAAGGAGTGCATCCGCAAAGCTTCACCCGGAGGCGGACACATCCTTTCCTCCAGCAACAGCATCCAGTCCGGCGTGAAGCCGGAGAACTTCCTCGCCATGATCGAGGCGGGAAAGCGCTACGGGGTCTATCCGATCAAGGTGGACTGAAAGCAGGGGAGGGAGGTTGCCGTGAGGCCCGTTTGTACATTTAACGTTGTGCCGTCCATACCCGATAGGCTGCGGCCATTGGTGCAGCTTGCCTACAACCTGAGGTGGACGTGGGACCACGACACCATTGCCCTGTTCCGCCGCATGGACCCAGACCTGTGGGAGACAACCGGCCACAACCCGGTGGCTATGCTGGGCACCATCAGCCAGCGCCAGCTCGAAGAGCTGGCTCAGGATGAAGGGTTTCTGCTCCACATGGAGCGCGTCAACGAACAGCTAAGCGACTTCATGTCGGCGCCCACGTGGTATGGGAAACAGTTTGGCGAGGTCTCCAAGGCGACGATTGCTTACTTCTCGGCTGAGCACGGGATTACGGAATGCGTCCAGATATACTCTGGCGGCCTGGGTATTCTGGCGGGGGACGTGCTGAAGGCCGCATCTGAGCTCGGCCTACCTCTTGTGGGGGTCGGCCTGATGTATCAGGTGGGTTACTTCCGGCAGATTCTCAACGCCGAGGGGTGGCAAGGCGAGCTTTACCCGGTGCACGATTTCTACCGCATGCCCTGCCGTCTGGCGCGTCGTCCCGATGGGGTGCGGGCGACAGTCAGCGTCCCTCTCGCCGGCCGCATGGTGGCGGCCCAGATCTGGGAGGTCCAAGTGGGCAGGATTATGCTCCACCTGCTGGACACGAATATCGAGGAGAACACCCCTACGGACCGGGCGATCACGGGCGAACTTTACGGGGGCGACATTGAGACCAGGATACAACAGGAGATCGTGCTGGGTATCGGGGGGGTACGCGCGCTTCACCAGCTCGACATTCATCCGACCGTCTACCACATGAACGAAGGTCACTCAGCGTTCCTGGCTCTGGAACGCATCCGGCACTGCATGGAAGAGGAAAAGGTGCCCTTCGCGGTAGCCGCAGAGGCCACGAAGGCGGGCAACGTGTTCACCACCCACACGCCCGTCCCGGCGGGAATTGATGTCTATCCTCCGCAACTCATGGATAAGTATTTCAGCCAATATTATTCCGCTCTGGGCATCTTGCGTAAGGAGTTCCTGGGGTTGGGTCGGCAGAACCCCGACGACGATCACGAGTCGTTCTCCATGGCGGTTCTGGCCTTTCGCATGGCCGCTTGCGCGAACGGGGTGAGCAGGCTGCATGGCCAGGTGAGCCGAAAGATGTGGCAATCCCTCTGGCCGGGGGTGCCGCAAAAGGAGATACCGATCTCACACGTCACCAATGGCGTTTACCCCAGGGGATGGATATCCGAGGAGATTGCCGAGCTGTTCGATCGCTACCTCGGTCGCCGTTGGGTGGAGAACCCTGCGGACCAGGGCATCTGGGAGCGGATAAACCGAATCCCGGCGGAGGAACTCTGGCGCACACACGAGCGTCGCAGGGAGCGATTGGTGACATTCGCCAGGCGCCGCCTGCGCCAGCAACTCATGCGCCGCAGCGCCACCAGGGCGGAGATTGATGGGGCCGACGAAGTGCTGAACCCCAGCACGCTCACTATCGGGTTCGCCAGGCGATTCGCCACCTATAAGCGCGCAGATCTGCTTCTCCACAACCCCGACCGGCTGGCTCGCATCGTAGGCAACAAGGAGCGGCCGGTGCAGATCATCTTCTCGGGCAAGTCCCACCCTAAGGATAACCTGGGTAAGGAGCTGATCCGCCAACTGGTTAAGCTCGCTTCCCGCGAGGAGTTCCGACGGCACATAGTGTTCATTGAGGATTACGACATGGCCGTCTGCCGGTACCTGGTGCAGGGGGTGGATCTATGGCTCAATACCCCTCGGCGGCTCTACGAGGCAAGCGGCACCAGCGGCATGAAGGCGGCGTTCAACGGCGCGCTCAACATGAGCATCCTTGACGGCTGGTGGGACGAGGCGTATCAGCCTGCCATCGGGTGGGCCATCGGCAGGGGAGAAGAGTATGAGTACGATGACCTCGAGCACCAGTACGAGGTGGAGTCGTCCATCCTGTACAACCTGATCGAGGAGGAGGTGGCGCCGCTGTTCTACGATCGCGGTGGGGGTGGACTGCCCCGTCGGTGGATCGAGTACATGTTCGCCTCCATGCGGGCGATCTGCCCGGCGTTCAACACCAACCGAGTGGTCCACGAGTACTTGATGCGATTTTACCGGCCTGCCGATGAACGCTATCGCCTCCTGATCGAGAACGAGGGGCAGCAGGCAAAGGAGATGGTTGGGTGGAAGGAACAGTTGAGGAAGAACTGGTCGCAGATTCGCATCGAGCGCGCCTTCACCAAGATGCCTCGTGAGATGAAGGTGGGGATGCCGCTTGAGGTTGAGACGCATGTACACCTGGGAAAGATCAGTCCGGAGAACGTGTGCATCCAGGCGTATATCGGACCGCTCGACCGGGACGGGCAGATCGTAGATGGTGAGGCGGTTTCTCTCACTCAGCAGCAAGCCAAGGGAGATGATCTATACGCCTTCTCGGGCAATGTCCCATGCCGCGAAACAGGCCTTCACGGCTGCGCGGTACGCATAGTTCCCAAGTACAAAGGCCTATGCAACCCCTTCGAGCCTGGGTTGATCCTCTGGAGCAAGTGACGGCTCCTCAAATAGCATGAAGGGCAACAGGTGGTCGCCCTTTTCAATGGAAGGAGCTTTGCTGAGGCAGTGGCGAAAGAGCTGGGAAAGCTCACGCTTACTCTATTAGGGTCTGGAACCGGCCGGCATCCCCGAACATGCTCACGTTGTTGAAAAGGACGTATACTTCAGGCAGCTTTTTGCATTTTCTTGCGAGCTCGCCGAGTTCGTCGGCACTGTAGACGTGTCGGTAGCTTCCCACCCCGTGCAGCCGAAAGTAATGAATCCCACCAGTTGCAGCATTCGCTGAGAGTGGGTCCACGCAATGCACCAGTTCGAGCTCCTTGCACAGCTCGGCCATCTCGTGATAACTCCAGCGCCCTCGAGGTTCCCATATGAGGGTCAACCCCTGGCGATCGAGCCTGCCAAAGAATTGCCGCATACGATCCTTGTTCTCATCGGTGGGCTGGAAGCTGGCCGGGCACTGGAAGAGAACTTTGTCCGCACCGAGCGCCAAAGCAGCCTGGCGGGTGGTCTCCCAGGCCTCACGGACAACGCCGGTGGGCCGGAAGCTGCCTGCCTGACGTTTTTCGTCCTCCGACAGGCGCGCCCTCAACCGCCGATACGTCGGGCTCGTGGCCTCATGCGTCATCAGTTGCCAAGCCTTCACAGTGAACTCGAATGCCTCCGGGGCCTCGCGACGCCACCGAGCCAGAGTGTCGGGCCTGGGAGGCTGGTAGAAGGTCTGCTGCACCTCGACCACGGAGAAGGTTCTGAAGCACCTCTCGCGCGCACCGGCGAACCCGCAGCAACCCACCTTGATCACGGCGATTCGCCCCACCAGCGGCAGCCCTGCGCACACTGGAACCCGCCGGCTTTGCGAAGCAGCCTCGTGGGAAGGCGAACGACGGCCTCGCTCATACCAGGAGCTCCGGAGCCACCACCCAGACCAGGCGCCACGTCGCGTCTTCCCGCCGCTCCACACACACGATCCCACCCTGGCGGAAGGCGATCATTTCCCGCAGCTCCGCGCCAGCAATGAGCGCCGAGGCTAGCTTGGAAAGGAAAGGCAGGTGTCCCACCAGCACCAGGTCTTCTTGCGCCTGAGCAAGCTCCTGGCTTAGGGGCCCAACAGGTTCGTTGGGGTCCATACCCTCGCGCGAGAGCACCCCACTTCGCGCCTGGAACGCTAAGCTGAGGATTTCGGCCGTCCGGGCTGCACGCGTCTTGCCGCTGTGCACTATCGCACCAACCCGCAGCGCCAGCGGCCTCACGAAAGCAGCCACCTTCTCAACGTCCCTACGGCCAGCCTCCGTGAGCGGCCGCTCCGGGTCTATTTCCTTCGCTGTGGCCTCACCGTGCTGAACAAGGTAGGCACGCATCGCCGTCCAACCTCCCTTGCTTCCTCGAACTCCGAAGCCGGCGGGCGAACTCGCACGGTCGGCTCCGCCCCCTCCTCGACCTTCCCTCCCCTCTAGAAGCACACGTGGACACGGTCTCCCAAGCGGTGGCGGGCCGCGGAACGCTCAACCCGCTCGCTGAGCTCCCTGAGGTAGAGAGCACGCGCCGCACGATCGAACAGCAACCGCCGATAACGTTCGCGCATATCCGGATACTCCCTTCGCAACAGCCCGGCCACAGACGGCCAAACCCTGGGTCTGGGGTTGAGGGCGTCCACCGAGATCTCGCTCACAGCGTGGTCTGAAGCCAGGGCGAACAGGGAGTCTATAGACGCCTGGCTGTCCGAGAGGAAGGGAAGAAGTGGGCCGAACATAACGGCCGTCTCCGAGCCTGCAGCACGGGCCTGGGCGATTATTCTCATCCGCTCGCCGATGCTGCTCGCCCGGGGTTCCCAGAGCCGCACCAGCTCTTCATCCAGGGTTACGATGGTGACGCCCACCCTCACCGTGCCTCGGTCGAACACGTCAAGGTCCCTCAACACCAGCGAGCTCTTGGTGAGGATGTTAAGGTGAAAACCCTTGTCCACGAGAAGCCGACAGCACTCGCGCGAAAGCTCCCTCTCTTGCTCCATCGGCTGCCAGGCGTCGCATGCGCTGCTCATAAACACCTGGCCCGGCCTGGCGCGCTTGAGCTGCCGGCTCAGGACCTCGACGGCGTTCTCCTTCACGTCAACAAACTCTCCCCACGGCTCAGGGTGAGGGTGAAAGCGCTGCATGAAGCGGGCATAGCAGTAAACGCACCCGTGCTCGCAACCCAAATAACAGTTGAGGGAGTAGTCGCTGATGCTCGATCGGTTAAGAACGGTCTTGCATCTTACCTCGCGAACCACCGGCCCCTGTTGGGCCCGAGCTGGTCTCCGTAGCAGCCTCATCGCATCCCCCGCGCCCCTCACTCGGGTCCAGTTCGGACTCAGCGCGTCCACCCGGACGGGCAGTCGCATCCAGGCCGTTCCACATCGAGCAGCCAGAGGTTCTTCGCCACGGCGGCAGCCGCCTCTAAAGGATCAACAGGCTCACCAGATAGGTAGCCATGCACTACCCTCTCGGCTATGGGCAGCGCGAAGAGATTGAAGTAGTCCCGCACGCCTTCGTGACCCATTGCCAAAGTGGCGTCAGGAAGACGATAATTGCTGCTGAGGACGCAGTGGAGCTGATCGCCGTTGTCGTCGAGCGGCGAGCCGACCAGGCGGCGAATTTCCTGACCAGAGCCCACAAACCGGAGCGGCAGCAGTAGCTCAGCCCCGAACACCTCGTAGAGTCTCAAGTAGCTCTCCAGTGCTGGGGCAGTCTGGTTGAGCTTCACCACGCCGTCATGGTTCTCCCTCTCGCCGGCAACCACAGGACAGGAGAACTCGCGAGCCAGCGGAACGCGCAACGCATGAAGGTAGAGATGGCAACCCAAGCAGGGGGAGAATCCTCCGAGACGCGCCAGGAGGAGCGACATGAACCGCCCGCAAAGTACCCACCAAAAGCGCGGCGCCCCCAGGAAGACCATCGGGTAAACCGTTACATCGGGGGAGAGACGGGTGGCAAGGATGTTTCTCGCCCTTATGAGGCTTTCGGGGTCGCCGTGCTCCGTGCCGGTATAAGCAACCGTGGGAAGGACGGCCGTGGCCTCGACCTGCTGGCTGGCAAGGATCGCGGCTGCCACACTGTCGGGGCCAGCTATCTCCACGATGAGCGGGTGCTTTTCCTGCTTGAGGGCCTCCCGAGCAGCGGAGGAAAGCATCCACTCGGGCAGGGGAATGACTACTTCATCCTTGCGTGCAAGCAGCTCGACAAACCTGCTATCCACCGATCCCTCCTCCGGGTTCGTGAACCCCTCGGGGCAAAGAAGGCTAAGTCATCGTTTGCACTCAAAATCTAGGGGACGAGGCCGCGCAAGGCAAGAGAGTTTCCCTTCCAAGTCCTTTGGATGCCGATGAGGGTCTCAATGCCAGCACACACCCCTTTCGCTGACCGATTGGCGTAAGAGATTTCGCCCCGGATAATTCGGGTGTATAAGAGAGGAAATTCGCCTTCGCGGCGAGCCGCCTCCGGAGTAAGGATCAGCGAGTGACAATTCATGAAGATTGTTCTCGTACTGCTGGACGGGCTGGGTGACCGTTCGTACTCCATACTGCACGGGCGTACTCCGCTCCAGGCCGCTATCACCCCGAACCTGGATGCCCTGGCGCGCCTGGGAGCCAATGGGATATACCATCCGGCCGAGTTGGGAGTTGCCCTCCCAAGCGAGATCGCACATTTCCTCCTCCTGGGCTACGATCTTAAAGAGTTCCCGGGGCGTGGTCTCTTGGAGGCGGTGGGCTACGGTGTTCCCTTCGCTCATGACGACGTGCTCGCCCTTGCTCATCTGACCTCGATCGCCTGGAAAGGGGGCCTACCCATTCTTACCTACGGTCGCCACGACCTCTCCATCGCTTGGGAGGAAGTTCGAGAGCTTCTGGCCGCGCTTGACGGGCATGAGGCTTTGGGCCTGAGGTTTCACCCGCATCACACGCACACCAACTACGCAGTGCTGGTGATCAGCGGGGGAGCATCGCCATTTGTGTCAGACTGCGATCCAATGCTTCTCGGCAGGCCTGTAGCTTGCGTCGTGCCGCACCCGGAAAGCCCCGAGCCAGAGCGCTCCGAGAGGACTGCCGAGGCTCTTGGCAGATACCTGTCGTGGGCGCATCGGACCTTGATTGGCCATCCGTTAAATGCCGCCCGCCGGAAAGCGGGCCTCCCGGAGGCCAACTTCCTCGTGGTCCATCGTTGCGGGCGGCGGCACCCCCTCACTCCCTTCCATGAACGCTGGGGCATGCGGGGTCGTCTGATCGCCTCCGGACACCTGTACGCGGGCATCGCCCTTGAGCTTGGGATGACCGCCACCCTGACCCAAGATAGCGGTGACCCGGCCGCAGACCTCGCCGAGCGGCTGGAGCAAGCGCTCGCTGACGAGGGCCACGCGTTCATCCACGTGCACACCAAGGTTCCGGACGAGGCCGCACACACAGGAGATCCCAGAGCAAAGGCTGAGGCCATCACCCGCCTCGATGGCGGGCTCGGCCCCCTGTTGGCCGCAGTCAGAGAAAGACGTGAGCTCCTCACCATCATCACCTCCGACCACAGCACCCCGAGCAGCCTCGAGGTGGTTCATTCGGGCGAGCCAGTGCCTCTGTGCTTCGTCGGCACTGAGGTGCGCGTGGACGACGTTGACAGGTTTGACGAGGTTTCGGCCGCTCGCGGCTGCCTGGGCCTGGTGCGTGGCCGGGAGCTGATGTTGCTGGCGCTGAACTTTAGCAACCGCCACGCCTTTTGGGGATATCGCCTTGGCAGCCAACTCACCTATTTTTGGAATCGCCAATATCCACCCTTCGCGCTCATGGATTGACGGGCGGCGGGTGCTGCCACCGGTCACGGCCAGTGGAACACTTTTTCCGGGCCAGCCAGGCTGCAAGCGCGTAACGAGGCTCTTGACTTTGCTTGGCGGGGAGGTGTAGTGTCCCTCCCGCCAATGAGCTGTGGATGGCGCTGCAACATGGAGAGGAACAACCCCCACGGCGGGGGGAATCACGGCTAGGGCAAGTGTGTTTCCCGACCGGACGCGTAATTCAGTGCGAACCTGAGCGGGAAACTTTCCCCCCGAGCACGCCAGCCCTGGGAGCCTGGTGCGTGTAGCTCGGTTGCGCTGTGTTCTGCCGGTTCATGCATGCAAGATGGGATGCGTTGCTTCTCCCCTTTCATTCAACCGGCAGCAGAGCACCCAAGCTGAAGCAAAAGGCCACAAGTGCGGTCAACTAGGCTGGCCGGGCACCTCCATTTCCTGAACATGAGCAGGATGGACCCATAGGCCGCAAGTAAGCAGCGACCACTAGAAACCAATTGTCAGGAAAGAAGCGAAGCATGGCTCCGGCTTTCGGACGAAGGGACGGCGAGGTTCCTCTTGGGGAGGCGGGATGGTTCACAAGCAACACACAACGAAGAAAGCTTTAGCTTGCGTTGGCATTAGTTTCACGTTATGCGCCGTCATTGTTCTGGTAGTCAGCTCGTTTGGCGGCCTGGCCATGGCGACGGAGCCACCGACGGGCGCTGCTTCGGACGCACTCTCGGCAACACAAGCAGAAGAGACACACCAAGAGGGTGAGCTCGATATAGCCACGGATCTGCTTTACCTGGTAGTTATCCTGCTTGCCGCCAAGCTCTGCGGAGAGCTTTTTGAACGTTTCCGCCAACCTGCCGTTCTAGGGGAACTGGTGGCCGGAGTCATCATAGGCGGCAGCGTGCTTAATCTGGTTCCCCTGACGTCGC
>Ga0315312_1002955_pt1 | contig 11296 bp, 6 predicted proteins | sample TDP7_MG_FD_203629 | JGI IMG/M metagenome (GOLD analysis project Ga0315312, IMG submission 203629) | Freshwater sediment microbial communities from Lake Towuti, South Sulawesi, Indonesia - TDP7 | ecosystem: Environmental > Aquatic > Freshwater > Lake > Sediment | place: Indonesia: South Sulawesi... | reverse complement strand
TAAGCCTCAGGTCGGTCAGAGCGATTAGAACTCGATTGCTGTCACTATCCTTGAGCTTTTTGCCCTGCGGGATATTCTCCAGCACCGCTTTCTGACCGTTTTGCTCTGCCTTTAGTGTATATTGGCCGTTAGGGGACATGACGGTGACCGATTCGATTTCTTCGCGCTTTGCTGAGACAAGATTTTGGTCAACATAATCCAGAGCCCGGTTTCGCAGCCAGGGCACTTCCAGAGCCACGTAAACCTTGTCGCTGTTGGCCTGCCTGACGTAAGAACCCTGCCCCTGCTCGGTGTTTTTTCCTACAATCACACCGGTCAACAGCGACGAGTCGGGCCTAAAAAACTTGACCACGCTGCGGGCTTTTTCCTCCGTCACCTCGAGGTCATTATGGTTAGCTGGATTATCAGTGACAAATTGCGAGGTTTGAATATCAAGGCACTTTGTAATCAAGTCGTTTATTTCTTTTGTCTGGGCGGGATAATCGTCCTTATTGGCCACCACAAAACCTCTGCCTTGGCGCTTCAATTGAGCTGTTTCCTGGCCCGTGCCTATCACGATACTGCCGATGTCGGCGGTATCAAGTCCTTGAATAAGATAAGTCGGCGTATCGAGTGCTGCCTTTGGTTTGCCTGATACTCCGGACAGAACTACAGCCAATGCTACCATACAAACAGCAACAATGCCCAATATGGTAAGGTTTCTATTACTCATCTATAAACTCCTGTATATCTTTTAAAATCTGAAATTCTAAGCTCTAAATTCTAAACAAATCCGAATGACCAAAATTCAAATTACACAAACAATATGTTTTGAAAATTGGAACATTTGAATTTAGATATTGTTTCGGATTTAGGATTTCGTGCTTTGTGCTTTTGTTCAGGCGTCGCTTGCATGACTAATATAATGCCTCTTTCTTACACTGCGGCGAACACCCAGAACCACGGCAACAGCCAATATGACGGTCGGGGCAGCCAGCATATTAAAGTTGCGCAGGCGATTGCCCAGATGCTCGATCCGCTCGCGTCGGACCATCCGAACCTCGCGCAACTGCCGCTGGGCCTGGCGCTTTTTCAGTTCAATCTCGCGCTGCTTATTTACGATTGAACTGCCGACCACCTCGGCCTCTTTTTCTTTAGCCGAGGCCAGAATAGACTGTAGCTCATTCGTAAAGCCCGCGATTTCTGCGTTGAGTTTGGCCACTTCTGCAGCGGTTTCTTTCTCCGCCTGTCTTTCAATCTCGTCGACCAGCTCAAATGGCCGCTCGAAATTTCCCCTTGATCTGATTGAGATCAAATCGCTTGAGCCGGCCAAATCGTCGATCGCGTTGAGCAGTAAAGCACTGTTGTCACCCACAATAACGTTGCCGAAGAAGGTCCTCTGATAAGCCAGCATGTCACTTATGAAATCGACGTCTGAAAAAACGACCACCGCGCAATCTTGCGTTGCCTCCTTTAGCCCTTCAATCCGCTTTTTGGTTTTCTTTGGTTTATTTGGGTCCTCTGTCTTATCTGAAGATTTTTTGGATTCGTCCTCGGTTGATTCAACCTCAATCTCGATGCCCTGGGGAAAGCTACTTTTGAAGCGGCCTGTCAGCAGGTAGCCCATCGCTATCGGCTCCGTACCGTCGATGAACTTGCTCATAAGCCTTGATGGATCCGGGAACATCAGCTCGTATGGACCACTTACCTTCCAGCTATTGCCGTTTTTAGTGGTCTTCAGCAAAGGCGTGCGCTTAATCTGCGCGGCACCTTCTGCTTTATCTTTCTGCTGCGGCTCATTAGAATCCACGATCTCTCTCAGTACGCCGGCAAAGAAAACCCTGACATCGTTGAGCTGCGTGGTAATCACGTTGTCGGCATTGAAACATCCGGGCCAATTTGGGGGTTGAAGCTCAGATGGAAGCTCCCGGACGAGCCTAAGAAAACCAATGATAGCCTCTGGCCTTTGGTCGCGACTAAGAGGGGCCTTCTGCGCCAGCGCCCTATCGCCAGCGAAGGTATTTTCCGGCATCTCCACGCCCCAGGTGTGCAGCAGCTTCGGGAGGTTCGAACTTTGCGATGGCACCCTTCCCATCTGCAGTTGCATCCGGTCGGGCCTATCAATCCAACAATGTGGGTCAATGCAGACGATGGTTCTGCCGCCTTTGAGCACAAACTGATCTATGGCGAATTGAGCCTTTTCCGGCAGGTCCTTGGGGTGGATAACCAGCAGAATGTCAACGTCATTGATGTCGTTGGCGTCTGTCGGGAATTCCGATAATTCGTATTTGCTGCGCAATTGTTCAACGATAGTCCACGGCTGCTCTGGCTGCTGGCCCTGTAGCCGCTTCATCTGGGCCATATAACCGCTTATGTCCTCCCCCATCACCGGCAGCGAACTCATTATGCCTATCCTGGTCTTCTGACGAGTGATGGCCGTGTCTATGAGTTGACTTATGTCGTACTCCACAAAGTTCTGCCGGTCGGGCGAAAAGAACGGTATAATCTTCTCCACCCCGAACTGCGTTTGCACCACCAGGCCAAAGAAAAAGTTCTCCTCTTCGGTAATCGGAAACCGTCTCAAGCCATACCGCAAGGCCTCAACCTCATCTTCGGAGAAAGGCCTGGGGTCGATTATCTGGAGCTTGACCATGCCTTTGGAATCGGCGACATACCCTTGCAATAAGGCTTTGACAAACTCATAGTAATTATTGAAGTACCGAATCTGGTCTGGCGCTTCCATCGCAGCGGTCTTTGCGTAGTAAAGCTTGACGTTGATCGGCTGATTGAGCTTGGCCAGGATGGCTCTTGTCCCATCGGAAAGCGTATAAATCTTTTGGCTGGTAATATCGGCTTTTAGAAAACCGCCGATGTTCTGGCAAATACTCACGGCGGAAAACGTAATCACCAGAACTAAGATCGCACCAATAATTGCTCGTATCGTTCGGTTCACCCCGTTAGAGGGACCCCGCTGGGCGGGAACCCAAATACGCCGCTTTTGTGCCATACTATGAAGCTCCTTAAACGCCCCGTCGTAAAATCTCTAACGGGGTTCATCAACTGGCCTTCCTTTCCTCTAACACAATTGTACTGGCAGCAGTCCATCCGACAATCAGCAGCACAAAGTAAGCAAGGTCTCTAAACTCCAGAACTCCGCGCTGGGTCGACTCAAAGTGCGCCTGAAAACTCATATTTTCTATCGCTGCGACCAGGCCGGCGGGCAAAAATGTCGAAAGGTAATTTAGCGTCGTGGGCATACCCGCGAAAACGAGCACTGCGCACACCACCACCGATAGGACAAATGCGATCACCTGATTCTTGCTCACCGCCGAAAAGAAACAGCCGATCGCCAGAAAGCCGCCTGCCATCAGCCAGCTTCCCAGGTAGCCGGTTACTATTGGGCCGATGTCGGGCTGCCCAAGATAACAAACTGTAATTACCATCGGAAAGGACAGCGCCAGCGCGATGGCCAGAAAAACCCAGGCTGCAAAAAACTTGCCTAAAACCGCTTGAACGACAGTGATGGGCAACGTCAACAAGAGTTCAATGGAGCCGGTCTTGCGCTCTTCAGCCCACAGACGCATCGCTGTAGCCGGCACCATAAAAATAAATAGCAGCGGCAGATTCATAAAAAACGTCCGCATATCTGCCTGCCGCATCTGGAAAAAGCCCTGCTTGAACGTCAGGTATCCTGAGAAAAATAGAAATATAACCAGAAACACATACGCCAAGGGCGTAGTAAAATAGCTCTTCAGCTCTCTTTTGAACACCGCCCAAAAACTATACATGTTGTACTCCTACATATCCTTAAATTCGAAATCCGAATATCGACAACTCCGGTGTCTTTACCGGATGCCGGTTGCCCCGTGTCGTTCGGGAAATCCGAAACAAATTCAAATAACAGAAATCCAAAACTTGTGCCGCCGTTGGCGGCTGCGTCTCCGGCGGATGTGCACCTGTTACATCAAACATTTTAGTTTTGAGAATTTGTATTTTGAACATTCGATATTGTTTCGGATTTCGTGCTTAGGATTTTACTAACTGGCTACCTACTTCTTCCTTTGGTAATTTTGCGAAAGACCTCATCCAGGCTGCACTGATACTTTTGCTTCAACTGCTCGGGCGTGGAATCTACCAGCACACGTCCCTGCGAAATAATTATAGTGCGCGAGCAGACAGCTACCACTTCTTCCAGAATATGAGTGGATACAATAGTGCATTTATCTTTAGCCATTCTATTTATGAGGCTTCGGACCTCGTGTTTCTGGTTAGGGTCCAGCCCATCGGTCGGCTCATCGAGGATAAGTACATCCGGATCGTGAATTAGTGCCTGTGCCAGGCCCACTCGCCGCTTGTATCCCTTTGATAATGTTTCGACCGTTTGATGGTATACCGATTCAATGGAGCATATAGGAACAACACGGTCCAGTGCCTGTTTGCGTCTGCCGCCATTGATTTGCCTGACGTCACAAATAAAATTCAGAAACCCTCCCACCGTCATTTCGCCGTACGCTGGCGAATTCTCCGCCAGATATCCCAGACAGCGTCTGACTTCGACAGGATTGCGTAGGATGTCGTGTCCGCAGATTGAAGCGGTGCCGCTATCGGGTGTGATGAAACAGGCCAGCATCCTCATGGCGGTCGTTTTACCGGCTCCGTTGGGTCCGATCAGGCCCAGAACCTCGCCCTTTGCTACCTCAAATGATATGCCATCAACAGCCACGATTGGGCCGAAACTACGCCGAAGTTCCTTGACCTGTATCATATTCATCTCCCAAAACGGACCCCATATCGTCGCACAACCTGCCTATACTCTTACCAGTGGGATGTATAAATTTATCCAAAATTCCTTGACAGTCAATACCCGCTATCCGATTATTTTGTTCGTAAAGCAGATGACAGAATACAGTGACATTTTGGGACAAACGGTAGTGGTTATCCTGGCAGCCGGGCAGGGAAAACGCATGGGCGGGGCCGGGCTTGCCCCTGCGCAAGCAGGGATAGCAAAGGTCTGCTTTGAAATCGATGGTGTCCCTGCCATCAATAGGCTGATAACCACATTCAAAAAACAAGGCTTCGGCAAATTCCTGGTGGTTATCGGCGCAAGAGCCGAACAGGTTCTCGATACTGTCAACAAAGAGCATCCAGGGCTGACCTTTGTCTACCAGAGCCCACAGTTGGGCACGGGGCACGCAGCCAAAATAGCTGCCCAGGCGCTACAGAGCATCGGGCATGTGGGCAATGTGCTGGTGACAATGGCCGACAAATTCATAGAAGAAGCTGCAATAGAAGCGCTGGTCCGAGGATTTGTACAGCAACATGCGGATATGGCACTTCTAACCATACCGAAAACGCAGCCCCTGCCACAAGTGGCAGGGCTAATTAGCCCCCGCCCTTGGGCGGGGGGCTCAGGCGGGAGAGTCCTTCTCGACAGCACCGGCCAGGCCATAGATATTGTCGAACAACCGGACCTGACAAGACAAACAATAATAGATGAGCTAAAGCGAAAAGCAGCTAAGAGCAGTAAAATTACCGGCTCTGAAATCCGCAAGGTCATCAACAAATACATAACGAGTTCTGAAAAGCAGGATGCTGCCGTTGCGCAATTGCTGGAATTGGCGCAGAAAGCAAAACAAGTTAGCAGGGACCAGCTCAACAGAATACTGCGCCCCTGGCAACGAAATCTCGAATTACCGGGCAGAAAATATTCTGCCAGCCAGCTCCGGACAGCCTGCACCGCAATCAACCCCAGTCTTTACTTTTTCAAAGCCGCCACTTTCTATCAAGGCGTGGGAATGATTGACAACGACAATGCCCAGCGAGAATACTACTTTACGGATATCGTCAGGCATCTGGCCATAATCAGAGGCGCTCAGGGAAAAGCGAGGTTTAGAATCAGGACGGTGCCGGTCGATAATCCGCAATGGATACAGGGCTTTAACTCGCCCGATGAGCTTTTAGCTATACAGGATTACGTCAGGCGAAAAAAGTTAGCCAAAGAGAAAATCATCGTGGCATCGGGCAAGCCGCACCTAAAGCCAAGCCAGTATTGCTCCGTCAGTCAGTGGATAAATAAGATAGAGCGTGACACACCGGCTTTGCGGCGCTGGCTAAAAAATATCTATGGCCAGCACGCTGATCTCCACGAGCAAAAACGCAAAGATTTACTTAACGTGCTTAAATGCTATGGTAAGCGATTTGGATTCGAAGAAAAGGTCTGTATTGTCAGAGCACCCGGCCGGGTCAACCTTATGGGAAGGCACGTCGACCATCAAGGAGGTTTTACCAATGTCCTGGCAATAGACCGCGAAACCATCGCAGTTGCCGGCATCAGGTCTGACAACAACGTAGTGGCGGTGAGCACCGAACCGAGGAAATTCAAGCCCGTTCGCTTCAATATATCCGAGCTAATCGGGCAATTTACCTGGACCGATTGGGCGAACTTTATAAACAGCGATTGGGTGCGAAATATCCTTCGCACCACCGCTGGCGACTGGGGAAATTACATTAAGGCTCCAGTGCTCCGGCTACAGCACCAGTACAGAGATACAAAAATCCTTGGGATGAATATGGCGGTAACCGGCAATGTGCCCATTGCTGCCGGACTGAGTAGTAGCTCCACCATCGTGGTCGCAACGCTTCAGGCGGCGATAGCTCTGAATAATTTCGAGCTTACCAGCCGACAGTTCATCGATTTGTGCGGCCAGGGCGAGTGGTTCGTAGGCTCACGAGGCGGCGCGGGAGACCACGCCGCAATATATCTGGGCCAGAGAGGGAAAATCACTCGCGTGGCATACTTGCCATTCAGGGTCGAAAAAAGCGTAGATGCGCCGCGAGACTATCAGGTAATTATAGCCGACAGCCACATAAAAGCTGCCAAAAGCGAACAGGCTCGGGACATGTTCAATGCCAGAGTTGCTACCTATCACCTGGGCCTGGCCGTACTAAGACAGCGATGTCCCAGGCTAAAAGATAGGCTTGAATATGTGCGAGACCTGGACCCGCAAAGGCTCGGCTGTACAACCAGCGATGTATACCGGCTGCTGCTGCAAGTCCCACAGTTTATGAGCCGCAAAGATTTCAAAAAAATCCTTTCCAGCGAGCATAAAGAATTAATTGAGGCCAGTTTTGCCAGCTACTCTGGCCCCGGATATTACAAGGTAAGAGGAGTTCTGCTGTTTGGCGCGGCTGAAGTTATTAGAAGCAGAATCTGTCTGGATTACCTCGATGCAGGCCAGGTTGAGCAGTTCGGCAACCTGATGAAGGTAAGCCACGATGGCGACAGGGTGAGCAGGCCTGACCACAATGGAAACTACCGTCAGATCGAGGATAACTGTAACGACAAGTATCTTAATAACCTTATCTCAGATTTAGCCAGTGAGGACCCCGATAGGGTCACCAAAGCCCAGCTTCACATGCAGCCGAGCAGTTATGCCTGCAGCACGCCTCAAATCGACCAGATGGTGGATATTGCCTGTTCTGTGCCTGGGGTAGCAGGCGCACAAATTGCCGGTGCCGGTTTGGGCGGCTGCATTATGATACTTTCCAGAAAAGACGCCGTGCAAGCTGTCATCGAGGCTCTGATAAGCCGTTACTATAAGCCGAGCAGGCTAAAACCAGCAGTAATTCCCTGCATAACTGTCGAAGGCGCCGGCCTGGCACAATTCTGAAAATTGGCAATTTACAATTTCCAATTGTCAATTTAGAATTTGCAGCCGTGAAACCGCAATTATTAATTGTTAATTTTGTCTTTGTTGTGTTGACTCTGATGGGGGCCAACGATGGAGTCTGCGACGCCCCGGTCCTCAGCAGGCCAGGCAGACTAAGGCCCGTGCCGGCGCCGGACGAGACGGAACTGAGTCTGAAGGAAATTCCCTTCAAGATTATCTATGAAACCTATCGAAGCAGCCCCGACCCTGTTGGACGCGACCAGAAAAACTGGGAACTGTACACAATCAATGCCGACGGTTCCAACCCGGTCAATCTGACCAATACACCTGATATAGACGAGATGTATCCGCACGTCTCGCCCGATGGCACAAAGATTTGCTTCGTAGCCGATGAAGGGCCCCAGATAGAAAAGGTTCGCAACGTCTACTATATGAACATCGATGGAACCCAGCGGGTTCTGGTCGCCCGAAACGCTCGCGAGCCCTGCTGGAGCTTTGACAGCAAAAGCATCGCTTATCTAAGGGGTGAGTATGAGCGCTATACTACCAGAGAGTACGCAACATCGGAACTATTGATCTATGACTTGGAGACGCGCCTGCACAGACCACATCCGAATAAGGAACTGCATCACCTGTACGCTATCTGCTGGTCGCCGTGCGGCAAATGGTTTGTTGCTGCCGTACATGGCGGCATGGGCTATAGTGACACCATCATAGCGTTTGAGGCTAACGGCACCAGAGTATTCGACCTGGGCTGGTGGGGCGTCAAGGGTTGCCGACCCGATCTGAGTTTTGATGGTACAAAGATGGTCTGGGGAGAAACCGATTGGAATCTGCGATTGGGTGATATCGACCTAACCAGCTATGAACCCCGCGTCATGAATATCCGAGACGTCGTCAGATGCTCACGCAGGTACAAAATCTACCACGTAGATTTGTCGCCGGACGCCCGGTATATCGCGTTCAGCTACGGTCCTTCCAGCGGAGGACAGCAGGTAGGTGGTTTGGCCAGAGGCTGGGATATCTGCGTGAGCGATCTGTCGGGCGGTAACGACTGGCAGCAGCTTACCTGGACCAAAGTTACAACTGACGGCAACCACAACAAAGAACCTGATTGGGTGCCAACCTCGCGTAAAACGCGGGGCTAAATATTTAGACCCGCATATCACGCAGGGGCCGGCTGTGGAGGACTCATTATGGCAAAGAAATGGTATTTCGTACAAGATGGTTCGTATCGCCTCAATGCCGCAATCGCGCTGGCTACAATATTGTCTCTACTGGCAGCCGGCACACCTATTTGTGCATCCGAATCACACGCCGAGCCCACTGGCGGGCCGCCGACAGGTCCCTGGCCACAGACCGAGCTTAAGCTGCGGGAAATTCCTTATAAGATTGTGTACGAAACCTATCGCAAAACCAATGGCCGAGAAAACTGGGAATTGTACATCGTAAATGCCGATGGCTCCAATCCGGTTAATCTCACCAACACAGCCGACGTGGATGAGATGTATCCGCACGCCTCTCCGGACGGCAGCAAGATTTGCTTTGTCGCCGATGAGTTGGTGGGCAATGAGAAAATCAGAAATGTTTACTATATGAATATTGATGGGACTGGTCGTGTAAAAGTAGCTGAAAACGCCCGCGAGCAATGCTGGAGCGCTGACGGCAAAACCATCGCCTATCTAAAAGGAGAATTCCAGCGCTATACCATTACCGATTATGCCTCCAAGGGACTGTTCTTTTACGACCTGGCTACAGGCAAACACAGAGAGCATCCAAACAAAACTCTACATCATCTTTATAATATCTGTTGGTCACCCGACGGCAATTGGTTCGTGACGACGGTGCACGGCGGAATGAGCTTCAAACATGCCATCTTAGCTATCGAAGCCAACGGAACGAAGGTATTTGATTTGACAAAGTTTGGAGTCACTGGCTGCAGGCCCGACTTCAATCCCGACGGCAAAAAGATAACCTGGGGAGCAACAGACTGGGATTTGTGCATCGGCGATATCGATTTTACCAGCGAACCGACCGTGACCAATGTTCGCAGGGTGGTGAAGTGCCGAAAAGAGTGCGAGGTATATCACTCTGACTTTTCGCCTGACGGCAGGTATATCGCTTTTAGTTATGGACCTGCGGGTGAGGAACAGGTGGGCGGCAAAGCAGCCGGCTGGAACATCTGTATTGCTGATATAGCCGGGGCGTCCGGCTCACAGCCGCCCAGGTGGGTCGAGATTACCACCGACGGTAATCACAATAAAGAGCCTGATTGGATGCCCCAACGGTGACCTGGGGGATGAGGCAACAAAGATGCGTAAGCGACCTGATAGACCAGCAGCACCATTTGTTTGCCTTTTGCTGATGCTCGTTGCCATAATCGGCTGCCGCCGGGCCAAAGACACAACGACTGAGCCAGAAATCATAAAAACAAAGACCGGAATAGAGATGGTAGCAATTCCAGGAGGCTGGTTTGAAATGGGAAGCAAAGATGGAGCACCAGATGAAAAACCCGTGCACAAAGTATGGATAGACTCGTTTCTGATGGATCGGTTCGAAGTGACTCAGGAAGAGTTCAAAAAGTATCAGCTACCTGACCCATCTCACTTTAAGGGCCCCAAACAGCCCTTGGAGCAGATAAACTGGACCGATGCAACTCTTTATTGCAACGATCGGTCACTGGCCGAGGGCCTGGAGCCTTGTTATGATAAAGAAACCTGGCAGTGCAACTTCCAGGCAAATGGCTACCGACTCCCAACCGAAGCGGAATGGGAGTATGCCTGCCGGGCCGGCACAAGCACAAAGTACAGCTTTGGCAACAATGTGCGCGACCTCAATGCCCACGCTTGGTTCGTGGAAACTGCTGCCGGCAGGACTCATCCTGTCGGACAGAAGAAACCTAATCCTTGGGGGCTTTACGACATGCACGGTAACGTAGCAGAATGGTGTAATGATTATTATTCGCGGGACTACTACAAAGAAGGTCCACAGAAAAATCCGCAAGGGCCGACCAAAAGCAAAGAAAGAGTCCTGCGAGGCGGGGCATGGAACTCGCTCCCCGATAGCTGCCGCTCATCCTATCGGGCAAGCGACCCATCCATTGACGATACCTGTCTGGCCAGTGACGCGATAGGCTTTCGCTGCGTAAGGAATGCACCAACCAACCCATCGCCGCAACAGAACGTGGACAAAAATGATCCGCCCAAAGATGCGCCGAAGACCGGATTTATTTATGATGACATTTATCTGGAGCATAAAACGACGCCCGATCATCCTGAGAAGCCAGCCAGATTAACCGCGATAGTAGATAGACTTAAGGCCACAGGCCTGTACGCCAAGCTGCTCATGCTTTCGCCGAAGCCCGCTGCCGCGGAATGGATCGCTACGGTTCATCCGCAGCAGTACATAGAGCACGTTAGAAGAAGCTGCCAGGACGGCGTCCCCTATCTGGATTCCATGGATACGCCAATATCGGAGAAATCTTATGATGTTGCTCTGATAGCGGCGGGCGGAGTGCTCTGCGCTATCGATGCGGTCATGGACAATAGAATCCCGAATGCTTTTTGCGCAGTACGTCCGCCGGGCCACCACGCGTTAAAAGACCAAGCGATGGGCTTTTGCCTGTTTAACAACGTGGCCATCGGCAC
>Ga0315312_1002953_pt1 | contig 11303 bp, 13 predicted proteins | sample TDP7_MG_FD_203629 | JGI IMG/M metagenome (GOLD analysis project Ga0315312, IMG submission 203629) | Freshwater sediment microbial communities from Lake Towuti, South Sulawesi, Indonesia - TDP7 | ecosystem: Environmental > Aquatic > Freshwater > Lake > Sediment | place: Indonesia: South Sulawesi... | reverse complement strand
AGTTTGAGGCTTCGTGGAACGATTCCTGTTCGTTTCTCGCAAATGTTGTAGCCCAGTTCAGGAACGCGTTTCTTCGAGTCTGGGCAGCATTTGCAGCGAACCGTTTCGCCGCTGAGGTTCTTGGTGAGCATGATCATGGGGTAGAGTGAGGTGAAGTCGAGTTCTCCGACTGATTCGTGTAAGCCTACCACAGGTTCATAGTAGAATCCTCCACGATCAGCGATGAGGAGTTCGCTGGCTGTCTTCAGCTCTTCTGCGTTTGTCTTCCTCCATGGAATCAAGGCGCCTAAGCGGGCTGCCTCGTAGAGCTGCGCGGAGGTCATGCTGGTTCCGATTGTTGTGTTGCTTACGCGTTGTGCTGGTATTCTGCATAGGCGGGCGACCTCGATTATGCCGGGTAGCCCACAATCGCTGTGCAGCATCGAATTTTCATAGTCGATGTGGATCCTTCCAGGGAGCCGGGTCGGCATAGGTCTATAGTAGACTCTTCCATAGCTCATGTAGCTCTGACCTTTCCCATATGAGACTCGAAGCGGAGATGGCTCTCGACTGAGGGTGAACTGATCTGTGACGCCGTTCACTGTCGCCCTGTACGCAAGGTATGGGAAGAGGAAGTCGTCGCCATTGGTTGTGTAGATCACGTCTGGGTCAAGCGTCTTCAAGGTTTCGACGAGCCAGAGAAGTTTCTGGCGCTCATCTCCTTCTTCAAGGCGGTAGTTTTCATTTCTCGACGTTATCGTGATAGCTTCAACAGGGTCGGTCTGAGCGGGTATTCTCTTCTGCTTCTGGATGTTTACTGACAAGTTGGCTTCTCGGAGTGGCGGGGTTTCGTAGTCAACTGATTCGAGGCTGTCGTGGAGTTTCCAACAAATGCCATGCTGATTCGTGGAGGCTTCTATGTATCCGAACGGGTAGATGTCTTTTTCGTACATGTATAGTTGGCTGGGCTTGACATCAACATTGTACAGTTCGTAGCGCCCGTGGCGGCCGTGCGCCAGTATCTTCTCAGCCAACTGCTCGGCTTCATGGATGCTTTGGACTGGGATCTTCAGGACTGTGGATGGCTCGTCGTCTTCGGGTTTGGTGAGCTTCTCCTCGAAGCTTGCTCCTTCGATATGTAGCTGGTTGGCTAGGTTGATGAGGTCGCCGTATTCGCCGGCGACATAGAAGCATTGCTGCCAAGCATCAACCAGTCGGACCACTCGGCCGTCCCGTGTCTTCAACCAGACGACCATGCAGTCGTATTTCGGGTATAGGTCCAGTATCCAGCCTTCAATGCGACTGGTTGGATTCTTCGAGGAGGCGTTGGATTCGGTCAACCTTTTCGCGTAGCTCCTTTAGGCTCTTGTGATGCGAGAAGAGAACTGAGAGGAACATGCCTTCGGTTTTGACGGGGAACGTTGCTGCGCCGGCAGCGGATGCGTATCGTCGGCATTCATCCATCAGATCTTCGAAGGTTTCTCGCTCATCGATGCGTAGTGCGTCTTGGAACTTTTCCCATCGCTTGAACTCTTCTTCAAGCAGCATCCGCCATGAGGGAATGGTTCTACCCATTGATGGTCGCCTCTAGGAACTCTTCTAGGATTCTTGGCGTTGGCTGCTGGATGAGGGCGTTTTCTCCTGAACGTGTCGGATGTTTCTCGAGGATGAGCTTCGTGGAGTGGCGTCGTTCCTCAAACCTCAAGACTATGTCTACTCGTTGCTTGGCTGCGCGTAGGAACGGATCTGAATCCGACATTTTCTCGTCGAGGCTTGTTGCCAAGGCGATGGCTCTTTCGAGTCTAGCTGTGGTAGATAACGAGTTGAGCGTGGTTTTGAAGAGGTTGAGGCTTTGAGTGTCGCGTACATCGGGGTCACGGTATAGCTCGATCAGATCGGAGGCGACGATGAGTTTGGTTCCTCGTTCATGGATGGCTTCTGGTAGCATCTGGGTGATGAGTGAGGTTAGTTGGTGGCAGGTGAATGCACGTGAGACGAGTATTCGATCTAAAGCTCGATCCCGGTTCAGTGAAAACTGTTCTGCGTACTGCGTTATGAGGTAGGGGTCGAATGTGTTTCCTCCATCGATAAAGATGGCTTCCGAATCGAGTCCTTTATGGCTGGGTTCAAGTTGCGCTCTGATGCATAGAAGTTCGGAAGCCGCTAGACACTGCCATGAGCCGTAGAGGAAGATGCTCTGCCCAAAGCGTAGACCTCTAAGGAATCGGTCAAGATTCTTGTCGCCGAAATATAGGTCAGGCTCCGCTTGGAGTTCGCTTACCCGGCGAAAATTCGCTGAAAGCTTAGGCCTGAGACGGGAAGACTTAGCAAGCAATAGCCTCTCTGATGGTTGAAAGTTCCCCAATTTAACTTGATGCCATGTGACATGGTTCGAAAGGTTAGCTTTGCATGATGGGCAAGTTGAATTGAACAATAATCGAACCTTAACGGGATCGAGAAGGGTCTTGGATGTTAGAAGGCTTGAACCGCAACCGTCGCAGGAGTATTGGTAGAGAATCAAAGGGTTCGCCTTTTTTTGTTAGTTGGGTGAGGAATTTTCGGCTTCTAGGGTTAGGCGTAGGATGAGGTATGCTCGTAGGAGCGGGAACATGGTCTCGCCTTCGGAGGATTGGAGAGGTGCGGTGATCTTCTTGGCGGCCACATTCTTCGCCCCGGTTTGAACCGGATGACTTGAATGGATATATGCGATGAGAGGTCTTTCGGAGACTCGGGGAGAAGACCGAAGGTAATCGATCGGCGCTTGTAGCCTACCATTCGACTAGACTGCAACCAGACCTTTTCGTCATCGACCTATTCAGGTGAATGTATCAGTCAGCGGCCAGCGTAACAGAATCGGTTCAAATCTGGTCGGCCGCACCATAAGGGGCTCTCTCTCTCAAAACGGCTGAACGGACGACGATGATTGTTGGGGGAGGTGTCCCCCAAACCCTCCTTCCCAAACTACAGTGCTATCGTAATGCGTCGTTACCTACCAGATTCTCTCCACTTTGTAGTAATCTTGAGATTGCAGAATAGGACGAACATATGCGATTCTAACAGATCTTGTGGCGGACATAATCCTCAATCCCAGTATGTCGGCGTAGCATCTAGCAGTTATTGTGAAACTGGTACGGCGCGGCTTAAGAGTGAATGTCACTTCTTCGCTCTTTCCTACTGGGATGTAGCCAAGGTCCAGCACTGCTTCCTTCGAAGATACATAACCCTTTGCAGTCCATATCATACACTCGACAGGTACGCTAGTGTTTGAGATTTCCAATCCCACCATGATAGGCAGGTTCACAAAGGGAAAGGAAAAAGGAGCGTTGTTCTTGACAGTGAACTTGAAGTCTCTTCCCTCTATGATGAACTCTCCCTGTGGAAGGTTGTCATAGATAACGAGCCCTCTTATCGTGAACAACGATCCCAACGATGTGTATATCAGAATACCTACAATGACCGGTGTAGCAACCTTGCTTATGCTAGTTCTACCTCTCGGCACTCCCCCCCGTCCTCGATGCAACCGATACAGCCACCCCGCTAAAATGCTTTTCTTCTATCACTGTGATCGCGCACCATTGAGAGAGGATAGAGATAGGACTGGGTTTTGAGTTTCACATGGAAGTTATGTAAGAGCTAGATAGTTCTGAGACACGATGCTAGTTCGCTCACTTCGAGATAGCAGTAACCTCGAAGCTCCATCCTGTGAAAGGTTGCTTATAGATGAAGAAGTAGTTTGTTGTCGTTTCGATAGCCCATTTCTCTCCGTTTGAGAACTCTACTTGGACTATTACATGATTTGCCTGAGTCAAAGAGCGACTGTCAGAGACAAGAGATCCACTAACCAATTGGACGTACCACGCGTACACCCTGATGTTGAATGATCCCTTTCGATTACCTTCTATGAGCATACTGGCCATCAGAATCGTAGTATCAGCACAGGTTCCTCTGCCTTCCGTCAAAGTCTCAGCAGAAAACTTGAAGGGAGCATCACCTAATCCTTTGCCGTAAACAACGATCTGATTCTTTATGTTATCGACTTCCTTCACAAACTCTCTGTCCGATCGTTGACTAGTTAGACTCCCGATGACCGATCTGAAGAATGAGGGCTGAATATATGGTCTCAAATCGTAGGTCCATATTGGTCCACTGACTGTGCTCAGGCCTAATCTTTCTACTGGTTTGGTCATCGACAGATAATATCTGTAGGTGTCGAGGGGCATTTCCCAAGTTCTGACATTTCTCTTAAGGTCGTAGAAGACCCATCTGATCTTTCCACCAGATGTTTCGGAGTAAGGCGGAACCTTTGCTTCAGGGTTCAAGAACCTGTAGAGCTTGTTGAACTCATGCAGTAACCAGTCATATCCATAACAGTGGAAGAAGGCGAAAAGGAGAATGAACACCAGAAGTATCGCAACCGCTGAAGAGGCTGATGTCTTTTTCCTTTCCAAATCTAGCCGAACCGATCCTGAGGTATATCCGGTTCGTTCTCTATTTCTTGCCTATGAGTGGAGTCATAACGGTAGCTCTTTCTCGGTCGGGGCATGAATCGTTTCAGCAAGTCCGTTCTCTCTTGCGAATTCTGTTTGAGTTTTGCCGGGAATTGCATACGTCGTAATCCTTCCCTCTTTTACAGCCTTGTCAATTCTCGGATTGGTCAAATCCATGGGTGGCTACGCTCCTTGGTGTTTGAGCTTCCATTCTTTCAATGCGGACTCCGCGACTTCGATGATTTCTTCCGGTATTGTGTGGGTAGGGTAACGCCTGCTTCCGGTCTTATAGTAGAGCTTGTAAGACTTCAAGATAGCTAGATCTCTCGGCGATGGATAGCCCCCCCCTAGTCCTCTGACACGAGCCAATATGTCAGCCCATGTTGCACCACCGTATGCCCGATCCCACTTCCCTCGTTCGTACAAATCTATGACAGCCTGAAGGAAATTGTAACCCCTCTCCTTCAATTCTTCAAGGGCGCTCTTGACGTCGTCTCTTACGGTATTTTGTCGATTCTCCGCTCGGAATCCCTCTTCAGAATCAAAGAAGTAATGCTCTCCAACGAAACGGTCTATTCCATCATAGAAAACCAGAGATCCTTTTTGCCTCATCAAGTTCAAGACATTAACGAACTCTTGATCACTTATGCTGGCTGCTGCAATCTTCTCAATTGCCTCTGTCTTCTCCTCTGAGGCAAAGTAGGCGTACCTGTCTCTGGCAAACTTATCATCAAACCTGTCAAACCAAGGTATCTTGCAAGCTTTCCCGATAGCATGAATATCTCGGTCACGGTAGAAGAAGCGATCAAGGATTGTTTTTCGCTCTTCAGCGACGCTCATTCCTTCTATCGACCACGCCACTTCTAGGAGGGGGGGGTGATGGGCTGTGAGCATATGAACCTTTGCTTCGCAACAAACAATTGCTCCATTGATGCACTGCGCATCCAACGTTGTTACGAGGTCGAAAGAGGTTAAAATGAGCTTCAATCAGTAAACGAGTTGCATTTCTCCTTGATCATGGTTGAAAGTTCGTCTTTTTATCCTAAATCTACAGGAATTCATCTTGAAGGAAGACCGAAGAGTCTTTCTACGTCCACATTCGATGTGTGTACGTAGAAAGTCGCCAATCTAGAGCTTCAAGTATGTTCTCAGAATGCAGGTAGAAATGGGTGTGCTAGTGCAGTGACGCCTGAGAAGGCTATCCGAGCTCTGAACTCCTTCCAGTTTCTACATCATGGTAAGATAGCTTGGTCAGACTATGCAGCAACTCTCCTCTGGATTTGATTCTTGGCGAATCGGAGACGCTGCTTCAAATCCTCAGATACTAGGCCTTCCCTAGCCAATCTCTCAAGAAGCGCTTCAAACTCATGAACTAGATTCTTGCAATTTGACGGAAACTGCTTCCATTCCTCTAGCTCGTCAATAACAACGTAGTTCACAGCCAAATGCGCCAGTAAGTCCGCGAATTCACCCGCATGTTGGCCGAATTCTATCAATTCTCTCTGCAAGTCCTCTGGAATGAAGTCACCGTAGATATCGATCAGCTTTTCAATTTGCTCAAATATCCATACGAAGCGGTCCTGCTGAGCGACAGAGCCTTTCACAAATTCCTTTAACCTTCTGGGTGTTTTGAGGAGTAGAGGGTATAGATCAAGAATCAGAACGCTCTCAATGTGCCAGAGCCTAGATTCGATGGCGAATCTAGCGATACCTCTGACCCTTCCTAGTCTTCGTTTCTCCACCGCATTTTCTACAATATAGTATGTAGCGACTGCACCGAGGATTAGGAAGACAGCTCCCACAATAATATCCTTCCAGAGATCGGTGAAGAAATCCGGGCTCAAGGTGCTGACAAGCGTCACGGTTGTAACGTTCAGCTCTGGGGCCACCTTACCATGCGCTATTTCAATGACACAAATGCATTATAATAGCATGCGTGCCGCATGCGCATGATGTTGAAGAAACATCGGTTAAGGAAAGAGGGGGTTTGGGGGGCACCTCCCCCAACAATCGTCGTCGTCAGTTTCGTCGTCGTAGCAGTAAAGAAGAGAGAGAGCGCACCACCTGTGGCATACACGCTTTTCCCTTGCGACGGAACGGACGACGATTGTTGGGGGATGAATCTCCCAAACCTCCTCTTCTCTAGCTATCCATATCACAATATGGTGGAATTGATATCAAATAGAATGATGAATAGTTGGTGGGATGGCGCCTATGACAGATATCGATACCGTTCCCGAATACTCGCCTAGAATTCTGAGGAACTACTATGGAGAGTGCTTGGAGTGCCTTAGAAATAACCTTCCGGTTGCTGCGATTCTTCTATCGTCTGCGTGCCTCGAAATGGCTCTGCTAGATGCCATGTCTTGGGAACAATGGAAGACATTCAGTAAACGATATCCTGAACGAATGGATTTCATTGACCTACTCGATTGGGGTAGACAAGTAGGTTGCTTATCTGAAGACGGGTGGAAGAGAGGGCACAGAATCAGAGATTACCGAAATGCCTTGACCCATCCTGGAACTGACTACAGGAAGGTTGCTAGGAAATATCCAAAGATGGCCAAGTTATTCAGAGAAGCGAAACGAGACTGGGGCAGTTTTGATCGTTCTGGCAAGTTGAAATCGTCACTCGCCTTTTCATCGATGTCCAGAGAGATGGCGAAAGATGTCGTTTCTGATGTGCATGCCCTTCTGAAAGAAGTCTACACTCGGGGACCTTTTCGTGGCGGAGGAATGATGTCGCTCAGAACCGGAAAAGATGGCCCGAGTTCCGAATAATACGCACAAGAGAGAGCCGTGATGATGCTCTCTGATTCGTCTCACCGAGTTCCTGGAAGATCTTTCTGGCCGTACCTTAGGCCCTAGGTAGTCTTCGAAAAGGGACGGGCGACAATGACCACTATCTTGCTGCGGTCTGTGAATCTTTCTTTTTCGTGCCCTCCGTACCATTCTGCAATCTCAAACCCACTTTCCACCAGAAGGCGTTTGACGGAGTCTGGATCGTGGATATGGACTTCGCCTCCTTCGTGGTATCGTTCCAGCATTCGTCCCTTCTCGTAGAGCTCATACCAGAGATCCATTGACATCAACCTTTTCTCCGCATTTGTCTTGTGAAAGCCGAGACGGACGACTGTCCTTTGACCATCAAGGGCCTTTCGCTCCACGAACCAACCGCTGCCCGCCTCGATCTTGGGCACATGAGCGAGATCAAAGGCAAACACGCCATCTAATGTGAGATGTCTAAGAACGCATCTCAATGTCAAGACCTGATCGTTCCGCGTGACGAGGTGATCGAAGCTGAAGCTTGGAAAATACACTAAACCAAAGCGTTCATGGAGATCGAATTCTCGAACATCTGCCTGCCTAAGGTGGACACGACTTCGAACATCCGGCTCTTCTTTTGCAAGCTTCGCCTTCGCCGCCCTAAGCATGTGTGGAGAGTTGTTGATTCCCCAGACCTCGACGCCCGCTCGGGCGAGCTGAATAGCAAGGCGAGCAGTGCCCACGCCCAGTTCAAGGGCCTTCCCACCTTGCTCCCTAGCAAGGTCTAGGTAGAAGCCCACATCTTGCTTTTCACCGAAGAGATCGTAGTATTTCTCTGCCCCTTCTCGATACGCCATCTAATCACGGTTCTCACAATTGACCTCTAATCCTGATTCTAAGCGAATGGTGGAACCCACTTTTGCCGTTTGGGCCGGGCGCTCCTATGGCGCAGAAACAGCAACAAAATGACCGTGATTAGCCTTTGTCTTGATAAGTCCGACTGGTGATTGGTCTTGGTTGAGGCTTGTGTACGATGAAGGTAGTCTCTGAACGAATCTCTCTGAAGACTAAGTGTGAGGTCGACATGGTCGACATCACCGCCAAAGTGGTGGACGTAGTTGAGAATAGGCAAATCAAGAATGGCGTAGCCACGGTATTTGTGCCCGGCTCTACAGCAGCGGTCACAACAATAGAGCACGAGCCCGGCCTGTTGACAGATTTCCCCTCTATGCTTGAGAAGATAGCGCCAAGAAACGCGGTCTACGAACATGAGAAGCGTTGGCATGACGGAAACGGGCACTCGCATGTCAGGGCATCGTTGATAGGGCCTTCTCTAACGGTTCCGATCAAGGATGGGAAGCTCACTCTCGGAACTTGGCAGCAACTAGTGCTAGTTGAACTCGACACGCGAAGCCGATCGAGAGAGCTTATCGTCCAGATCATTGGTGAGTAGGAACCAATAGGTTCTGACAGGGGCCAGGCTCCTTAGCGGATGAACATCTCATATATGCTACCAACAGCCTAAGAGAGGAGAATTAGCCTCAGGGGATGTCTGCATGACTAACCGTACGCAATACCTGAAAGAACACACGCGCTCGTGGCTCGAAGCGGCGATACTTTGCCTAGAAACTCAGGCCGACGAAAAGACAAAGAAGACGTTACTGGAATCCTGCGGCCGAGCTTGCGCCCGTCTTAGCTCTGCTGCCGAGGACGCGAAAGCCATCAAGGACAGTGCCAAGAAAATCGACGGGCTGTTGGACAAACTGAGCAGGATCACCTCAGGGAAGTTTAGCTGGCAAAGGGACAGCGAGATAGTCCGCGTCGTCTACAAGAAATGCTTCTGTCCATTAAGGAGTGGGGGGCTTGTGAAGTCGCCGACCTTCTGCAACTGCTCTACTGGCTGGCTTAAGGAGATCTTCGAAACTGCTTCGGGAAAACCTGTGAAGGTAGAGCTTAAGCAGGCGATCGGCCAAGGCGGCTCAGTCTGCAAGTTCGTGGTTCGATATTAGTGGCGGCTCGTCAACCCAGATCTTAGATTTGTTGAAGGGTCAAACGAATCTCGCCTACCTTCCTCAAATATCACCCTAACACCAAGCCCATTATGAGTTCGTCATGATATCTTCCGTCTTCTCCGAGGTAGGCCTCCTTCTTCACTCCTTCTGTCCTGAAGCCAAATTTCTCGTAAAGACGGATTGCGCGGCCATTCTCTGCAATCACGTACAGATGCAATTTATGTAGCCCTTCTCTTTTGGCAAGTTCTAGCAGCCTGGCAAGCATGGCTGTGCCCAGCCCCACATTGTGAAAATCCTGATGAAGATAGATCAGCAGATCTCCTGTTCCTCTCCTCCTAGGATGGGTGAATCTGAAAATCTGTGCGTGCCCGACAATCTTTGCATCATGAAGAGCTATCAAGGCTCTCAAGTTCGGAAGGTTACTTAGCCATCTCTCGATGACTTCCTTCGTATAAGGAGGCTGAGCCCAGCGTAGAGCATCGCTTGAGAGTGAGGCATACATTTCGACAAGCTTCTCTCTGTCTTCGATGTGGAACTCTCTCAGGAGCACTGACCTGCCATTCTTCAATCGGATGTCTTCTGAAACCATAATCCAGTCCTCGCATGGTGAATTTGTAGTCCAAGGAGTAGTGGGGAGCTAGCACACCCTCGGTATCGGTTCTCCAATCGGTTTCTCAACAACTCTGGTCCCTCCTACCTTTGTCTTGAGCAGGACGTAGCCAGGGTGTTCTGCTTTCACTTCTCCTGCGATCGTGGCTTCTCGGCCATATCTCGTTCCACGGATCGCGTCCAATGTCTCCTCTGCCACTTCATTCGAGACACAGATCACTGCGCGTCCTTCACATGTGATCTCGTAAGGATCAAGGCCGAGCATCTCAGATGCCGATCTGACACTTTCTTTCACTGGCACTTGATCCTGATCCAACCATATGCTCACACCCGATTTTGTGGCGATATCATTCAGGGCTGAGGCAAGGCCTCCTCTAGTTGGGTCCTTCATAGCTGTCACACCTCCTTGCGCAAGTGCAGCCTGAACGGTTTCCCAGATAGGCGCAACGTCAGATTGGAGATCCATATCAAGTCGAAACTGTTCTCTGGCTGCTAGGAGAGCGATGCCGTGATCACCTATTGAGCCTGTAACGATTACCTTATCTCCGGGCTTCGTCCCGCTATCAAGAATGATGGCGCCCTTCTTTGTAAGTCCGATTCCACATGTCGCAATTACTATCTGGTCGAGGCTTTTCTTCGGCATGACCTTGAAATCTCCACCGATGATCGCAGCGTTTACCTCTCTAGCCGCTCCCTCCATGGACTTCGTGATTCGAGCCAGATCAGCGAAGCTGAAGCCCTCCTCCACCATTATGGAGTCAAGGATGGCAATCGGTTTGGCTCCCATCATGGCAAGATCATTCGTGGTCCCAGAGATTGAGAGTCTCCCTATGTCCCCTCCGGGAAAGAAGATGGGGCTTACAGTATGCCCATCCATCGAGGTGACGATCTCATGCCCATCTAACTTGAGCGAGGAGCCGTCGTCAAGTTCATCGATTCCAACACCATCAAGAGCTCTCCGCTGAGAGAACGCCGGAATCACCATCTTCTTGATGACTTCATCCATCAGTGTACCTCCGGCGCCATGGGATAGCTTCAGAAACTCGCCTGTCACATCCCGTCCTCCATGCTCAGTGATCTCGCTACTTCCAGAATAAGAGTTTCATAACAGGGGGAGAATCCACCTCAAGCAGGTTTTCAAGTCGTCGCGGCGAAAGAGCACCGATATATCTCCATGCTGGACCATCTGTTTTGACGCTGAAGTCAGGTGCGGCTAAGATGAAAAGAATCACGGTGGTAGTCACCGACCGTCTATACGACAAGCTGGAGTATTTACGTAAGTATTGGGGAATGGATTCATGGGCAAAGGTTCTGGAGAACCTAGTCAAGATAACTGAGTCGTTGTTGAGCGAGGACACCAAATAGCGCGTGAAATTCAGGTTCGAGAATAGCCTAAGGCTTGATCACTCTACACTCAATTGTACACTATGCTCGGAAGGTATATTAGCTG
>Ga0315312_1002952_pt1 | contig 11304 bp, 6 predicted proteins | sample TDP7_MG_FD_203629 | JGI IMG/M metagenome (GOLD analysis project Ga0315312, IMG submission 203629) | Freshwater sediment microbial communities from Lake Towuti, South Sulawesi, Indonesia - TDP7 | ecosystem: Environmental > Aquatic > Freshwater > Lake > Sediment | place: Indonesia: South Sulawesi... | reverse complement strand
GCAAAATCCTGGAAAAGGCTGGTCGGGAACTATTGCTGCTGCAAGCCAGTGACTGGCCGTTTGTAATCGCACGCGGTCAGGCAGATGAATACGGTATCAAGAGATTTATGGGACATGTGGCACGATTTGAGAATCTAACCGATATCGTGGAGAACGCCGCTAGCGATTCGAAGTACCTCTATAACCTCAACAAGGTGCAAAAATTCGAGTTGCAGGATGCTGAAATACATGATGTAATTTTCCCGACAATCGATTTAAACTGGTGGAATATGTGAGGGTACAACCGATGAGAATTGCGATGTTTGCATGGGAAAGTCTGCATTCAGTTGCTGTCGGTGGCGTAGCGGTCCATGTAACAGAACTAGCCGCGGCCCTGCAGCGCCGCGGTCATGAAGTACACGTTTTTGCTCGCATGGACCAGGGACAAACAACTTATGCACTAATTGACGGCGTCCATTATCATCGCTGTCCCATTGCTCTGAATCCTGATTTTGTCACCGAGATGAACAATATGTGTAACAGCTTTGTTTATTTTATGGGCCAGACCGAAGCATACCAGAACGCACGCTTCGATATAGTGCATGGGCACGACTGGTTATGCGCTAAAGGAATCGTTCAGGCTAAGAATGACCGGGGCAGCCGAGTCGTGATGACTTTCCATTCCTCTGAATATGGACGTTGCGGGAACAATCATTATGGGGGGCAAGCGGGACGCATCTGCGCCATTGAAGCTGAAGGCGCCTACTGCGCCGATCGTGTTATTGCAGTCTCAGGAGTATTGGCCGAAGAAACCAAGCGACAATACAATATACCTGATTGGAAGATTAGAGCCGTACACAACGGGATAAACTGCCACCGCTTCGATGGTTATATTGATCCGGGGATATGCCGGCGAACCTATGGAATCGGACCGTTGGACCCGATGGTGCTGTTTGTAGGAAGAATGACGACACAAAAGGGTCCAGACCTTCTTCTCGAAGCCGTCCCAATTGTTTTGCGCAATCGCGGCGATGCGAAAATCGTATTCGTAGGTGATGGATACCTAAAGTCACATCTGCAAGGGCGGGCCCACCAGCTAAGGGTCGCTCATGCAGTTCGGTTCCTTGGCGCAATGGACCCCAATGGGGATCTTGTTAATCTATTCAAAAGCACCGATGTTGTCTGCGTTCCAAGCCGAAACGAGCCTTTCGGGATAGCGGTACTCGAGGGCTGGGCAGCTGGAAAACCGGTTGTAGCCACGCGCAATGGTGGTCCGCAAGAGCTGATATCCCACGGACAGGATGGCTACCTTATCTATGATAATCCACAGTCGATCTGCTGGGGGATAAACGAAATCTTCCACAACTTCGATCATGCCCGGTGGATGGGCCAGAATGGCCGCGTAAAAGCTGCTTATGGTTTTAGCTGGGACATAACTGCTGAGCGTACCGAGGAGGTTTATCGAGAGATATTGGCCTAAATAGTATAAGGTAGGTATCCTTCGGCTTGGGTTCCCGCGAAGCGGGGTCCCTCGCTCAGGACAGGCTTATGGATATAAATCAGAGCGCTATAGGACTGAAAAACTTGGCCCGGAACTTTTACTGGGGCTGGCATCCAGAAGTAGTCGCGGTATTCCGTGACCTTGATCCAGAATTATGGCGAGAAGTCAACCATAATCCCATAACGTTTCTTTCACGGCTGGCAAAAAATGTGCTGGAGGAAAAAGGCAAAGAACCGGTCCCAGAGGCTCGCTTGACCAGTGCCCTTGAGCAAGTGCGCCGTTACCTGGAAACTGAAGATGCCTGGGGACTTTCCTCTGCGGGGCCTCTTAGGGTCAACCCCGTGGCTTACATCTGCGCTGAATTTGGGCTCCATGAGTCGCTGCCGATCTATTCAGGGGGACTGGGTGTATTGGCTGGAGACCATTTAAAGGCGGCCTCAGACCTCGCCGTTCCAATGGTCGGCGTAGGCCTTTACTATACTAACGGCTACTTTGAGCAAATCATAGATGCAAGTGGATGCCAGCACGAACGTTATCTTTCCATCGAAACAAAAGACCTGCCGTTAGAGCCTGTTGCAGATGAATATGGCCATCCTATCCGTGTAACTGTACAGATGGACGCAGGTTCTATCCAGGTTAGAGCCTGGGGTATGGACGTAGGCCGAAACTGCCTGATTCTGTTGGATACGAACATAGATGGCAACTCCGAGCAAGATAGACAAATAACTTCTGCTCTGTACAGCGCGGACGAAAATGTTCGCATCCGGCAACAGATCATTCTGGGAGTGGCGGGCCTACGAGTGCTTGCTGCAATGGGCATCCGTCCAGCTGTGGTGCATCTGAATGAGGGCCACACGGCCTTTGCGGTCTTAGAGCTGGCAAGGCAGTTGATGGAACGCGACGGCCAGACATTCGAAAACATGCGGGAACTGGCCGCTGGGCAGACTATCTTTACCCTGCATACGCCAATGGAGGCCGCGATCGATCGATACAAACCGGAGCTTGTAGAACGAGTGCTGGAGCCTCTGCGACAGCAATTGAAAATCTCCAAATATGACTTGCTGGCCCTAGGTCGGGTCAAACCCTCCGATGAAAAGGAACCGTTTTGCCCAACGGTTCTTGGACTGAAGATGTCACGGTGGCGCAACGGCGTGTCCGCGGTGCATGCCCGCGTAAGTCGTGCTATATGGCACAAGCTCTGGCCAGAACTACCGCAAGAACGCGTCCCGATAGGTTTTATCACAAACGGTGTGCATGTTGCAACATGGTTGGCCCAGCAGATGGATGAGCTTTATAGCCGTTACCTGGGGAAAGATTGGCAGGAAAGGTTAGACGATCCCGAAACCTTAAGGTGTGTGACCGAGATCAATGACGCCCAACTCTGGGCGAGGGACCAGAGCCTGCGAAACCACCTGATCGAGTATGTTCGCCGCAACGCCTTTAGAGAGGCCAAAGCCAGAGGGGAGTCCGAAGAGATTTGCAAGGCAGCTTTAACCTGTCTTAAACCGTCTGTTCTTACCATCGGATTTGCCCGTCGTATGACAACCTACAAGCGCGGTGATTTTCTACTGCGTGATTTGAACTGGCTGGACCACGTCGTCAACCATCCAGAACGACCAGTGCAGTTCGTCATTGCCGGCAAGGCCCATCCGAAGGACGAACCGGCCAAAAAGATTCTTCAGCAAGTCTTCAGAGTTACCCGCGACCGTCGGTTTCTCGGCAGGATTGTCTTTCTCGAAAACTACGATATCAACGTCAGCAGGCATTTGGTACAGGGAGTTGATTTATGGTTGAGTACGCCTCGCCGCCCTCTGGAAGCGTGTGGCACCAGCGGCCAGAAAGTGGCCATAAATGGACGTCTGAACCTCTCGGTTCTCGATGGCTGGTGGGCAGAGGCTTATGATGGTTCAAACGGGTTCGCCATTGGTTTGGCAAGTGAACATGCCAATTGGGATCGACAAGACCATTTGGATACGCAGTCTTTCCATGAGGTTTTGGAAAACAAGGTCATTCCGCTATTTTATGACCGCGGCCCAGACGGCATTCCCCATGGGTGGGTAGCAATGCAAAAGCGTTCTCTGCTGACCCTTGCTTGGCGATTTAACGCACGCCGGATGCTGTTAGACTACACAACAGGCTTCTACTTGCCCGCAGCCGGTGGCGTGACTTCATCAGTGGCATTGCCTATAAATTGCCGATTTCCGATTGTCGAATGACGATTGAAAATTGAAAATCGAAAATCGAAAATCGAAAAATGATTCCGGAATATATCGATGGTCTTCCAAATATCTGTGGCTCGGAGCAGCTCGTGGCACAAGCTCTTAGGCCAAGGGGGCCAACTTATTTGCCCGAGAGCGGCATTGATTTTGCCAACATCCGCTCCTGTTTTGCCATAGCCCTTCATATGCATCAACCTCTGATTCCGGCTGGTGGCAACGATTTGCAGACCGCCAGCATCATCAGCAACCTTAAGTACATGTTTGACCACCCGCAAATGCCGGATGCCCATAATGCCCCCATCTTTGTTTGGTGCTATAAACGCATGGGCGAGTTTATCCCAAAGTTGGTCAAGGCAGGCTATCAGCCCCGCATGATGCTCGATTACTCCGGTTGTCTGCTTCATGGCCTCTGCCAGATGGGGCTGGATGACGTGATAAAGAGCTTAAGAACAATCACATGTGAGCCGGAATATCGGCGGTGTGTTGAGTGGCTTGGATCGGCCTGGGGCCATCCGGTAGCACCTTCCACGCCGGTACAGGATTATCGGCTGCACGTTCGAGCGTGGCAGCACTTTTTCGCCGCACTTTTTGGTTTCGAGGCACTCGGCCGCGTCCGGGGCTTTTCTCTAAGCGAAATGGCTCTGCCTAACCATCCTGATGTGTGCTATGAGTTTGTAAAGACCCTCAAGGAGTGCGGCTATCGCTGGGTCCTGGTACAGGAGCATACGGTAGAGAGGATCGAGGATGGAGGCCCAATAACACAACCTCATGTGCCTCATCAACTGGTGGCGAAAAATTCGCAAGGCCAAGTTCTTACTATCACCGCCATCATTAAAACTGGCGGCAGCGACACAAAGTTAGTTGGTCAAATGCAGCCTTATTATGAGGCCAAATCCGTCGCCCGTCGCTCGCCGCTTTTGTCACGGGTCACGAGCGACAGGATACGAATTCCTCCGATAGTAACCCAAATTGCTGATGGGGAAAATGGAGGTGTGATGATGAATGAGTTTCCATCTAAATACATGGAGGTTTCCGCCGAATGCTCTGGTACCCAAACACCTGCCGTGAACGTCACAGAGTATTTAGAGTACATCCAAGGCCTCGGTATTAAAGAGGATGACTTTCCACCAATCCAACCAATTATGCAAAAAAGAATCTGGGACCGATTTAAAGATGGCAGTGGAGCTGAGGCTCTTACGAAAGCAATTGAGAAGTTAAGAAAGGAAAACTCGGATTTTCACATGGAAGGTGGTAGCTGGACCAATAACATCTCATGGGTGCGGGGTTATGAGCACCTACTTGGGCCTATGGAGTCTGCCAGCGCCTTGTTCGCCGAGAAAGTGCTCGAGGGCGGGATTTCAACTTCGGACCCGCGATATCGAAATGCTCTTTACCACCTGCTAATGGCCCAAACGAGCTGCTTTCGTTACTGGGGCAGCGGAATCTGGACGGACTATGGCCGGGAGCTCTGTCGGCGTACCATGGAAATTTTAAAATACCGCTTTTGATCTCGCCCCGCACTAATTGCCCCACAAATTCCGGGGCCCATCGTGCCACATCGGCAATTAGTGCGGCTCGGCCAAAAAAAGAGACAAAGAAAAAGCCGCCTTCGGCGGAATTTCGATTTTCGAATTTTTACAGACGACTCATTAAAACTTTTTATTGCACTGAGATGTTGAATAAGAACAAAGCAACCGGGCAAAAAAGGCGAGGGAAGATTTCCTTTGATTTCTGGGTTTCGGAACTATATACTTGTGATATGTTTAGAACCTTTTTGTGTAAACAAGCTACAATGCTATTATGAGCAGAAAAAGAGCATTTACCCCGTTAGAAATCTATATGAAAAGTAGGGCTTCCGTCGGGTCGAGACTGCTTCTAACAGGGTTTACGTTAATAGAACTCTTGGTGGTGATCGCCATTATTGCGGTGTTGACGGCGATACTTATGCCGGCGTTAAACAGAGCCAGGGAGCAGGGCAGGCGTGCGGCTTGCCTGAGCAATCTCAAGCAGTTGACCCTTGCGTGGATTATTTATGCCGATGAGAACGAGGACAGGATTGTTAACGGCGAAGCCTATTGGGCCCCTACCGCCGCCCCTGCTGCACCTGTGCCCACATCTGGTCCTCATAAGGGCGAACGCTATTGGGTAGGCAACGATTGCGCCAGTGGTTACATGCAGGGAGAACAACGACCGCAAGACATACAAATACAAGCTATCCGACTCGGAGCGCTATTTCCATACTGCAAAAACGAAAAGCTTTACCGGTGCCCGACCGGTATTCGTGGAGAGATGCGCACGTACTCCACAGGTTACGGTATGAATGGTTGTTTCGATGCAGCTGGAACTTATATTGGTGACAAGGGGGTGAGAGTGGGCAACACGGTGTTGATGGTTAAGAGGAAAACAGAGATTACCGTCCCCGCACCGGCATATAGACTCGTTTTTCTTGACGAAGGCCGGATAACTCCAGATAGTTATGCTATTCATTATGTTATTCCCAAATGGTGGGACCCGCCGTTTGTCCGACATGGTGACGGCACGAACGTTTCTTTCGCTGATGGCCACAGTGATTACTGGAAGTATAGAGGAGCAGAGACGATAAAGGTCGGCAAGATGGCGAACCCACCGCATCATTATGCACCTACTACTGAGGAGGGCCTGGCTGATTTACAAAAGATGCAGAAGGCTACATGGGGCAGATTAGGATATTAGCTGAATCCGTCAGAAAGGTCGGACTTAAAGAGTTGTGGCCTTGAAATGGCACCATGAGTTCAACACAACAAATCGTTGGACCGAAGGGGGCGGTGTCATGCCAAGTGACTGGCCCGAATGGATGAGAAGGTTTAAAGACTACTGAAAGATAGACAGGCAACCGGAGAACTTTTTCCTGCTTCTTTACGCTCTGCGCCTCGGCTCTAAGTTAGTGATTCCCAGCATGAGGCACTTCTGCCATTGACATCAATTCACTCAGCGCTGAAAGCCATAACGGGTTTGCCAGCCGTTCCTGAAGTCACTTTTCCTGCTAAACGCCCTGCTACGCCTGAAACAACCGGTAATGCGAAAAGAAAATCTCAAAGTCGGTTCTAGGGTTTGCTTTTCTATGTCAGGGCTCAGAAAATCGATCCCCGATCCCTGAACCTTTGGGCGAGGTAAAAAGCTCTTTGATTACAACAACACTATTTAGAAACTATCTCAAAACTGTCACCCCTTCGACAAGCTCAGAGCAGGCTCTCAACGAAGGGTCTGGCCAGCGGAAATAAGAGATTCTTCGCTTCGCTCAGAATGACAAATCGTGTTTTGAGATAATCTCTAAGGGTACCACAGTTCATTGTTTGTTGTTCATAGTTATTCGATGAACAAAGTACTATAAACAATGAACTCTATTGAGCCTGCCGTGTTTTGCCCGGATAGTGTTCGTCAAGCCACTCCAGGTCAATGTTGGGTGGATTGAACACTACTCCCTTGCCAAAACCTTTGGCCGCAGCTTCTCCTCGACTCGTGAAATAGATAAGCGTCCGCTTGTCCGCCCATTTCTTGCGCTCTGCGTGACCATCCATGAAACTAAATGTGCAGGCATCGCTGTGGAAGAGGCCCAGCGGATCCCATAAACTGCCGGCGCCCGGGATATACGACCAACCATCATGATTAAAGTTGCCTGCAGAGCCATCGTATATCTCCTCTACAAAAAGCATTTTAGTGGACGGGTTTTTGAAACTGGATAATTTCTTCGGATCGGGAGGATCTGTTGCCCGCATATAATCCGTCAGAGAGTAACTGCGGTAAATCTGATATTCCGGACCTCTACCCAGGCTTGTCCCCCTTATTATTCGATTGTCACCCGGGCAATGATAGGCACCCAAATCTTGGACGTATCTGTATAGGACTCCTGCCTTCAGTCCATTGAAGCGTTGCTGGAGTGTAACGGGTCCGCTGGCCATACGGACAATTTTGCCTGCTGAGTAATCAAGGGGCGGCATAACCCACGGGGGCACACCATTGACTATGTCGTGCTGCGCCCAGCCCCCACAAACGGTGTCATCGTTCTCACTGGCATAGGCGATGTAGGCCAAAGTAAGGGTCTTCTGGTTCGAGGTGCATGAGACTCCCCGGGCCTGTTCACGCGCAACGTTAAGAGCGGGTATCAGGATCGCCATCAATAGAGCAATAATAGCAATCACCACCAAAAGCTCTATTAAAGTAAAGCCTCTTTGTTTATACATAATCATACTCCTTCCATTTATTCGCCGAACTTTTGCTGCTAATTTAACAAGATGCGCAAAATAAGCTCTTTGTTCGATAAGTTTTGCGTTTTCCCGCTATTTTTAACCTTACTCTGTTAATATAACATACCTTAAATATGATTTTTTTGCAATAATAAAATCCAGAAAAAATATTAGACAGGTCATATAAAAAATAGGGTTTTTGGGGCTAAAACTGCCATGACGATGGGGAAAAATTGCTACAGCAGCGATTTTTTATAGATTTTTTCTTGACCTGATGTGGCTAATTTGCTACAAACTTAATAGATAGAATGGGTGAAATCTGTGGATTTTATCTGGTTTGTTCAATTTTTCGGTATACTTAGATAAAAAGTTACTGAGTGAGGCACGTAAGTTTTACGGAGGCTTTCTGCCGCAGAATCATTTTTTTAACCTCTATTAATGGCTCTTAATGAGCTTTTGAAGGAAGGAGGTAAAAGCCAAATCCTAAAAAGTTGTTTTGATTGAGAATTGAAGTTGCTGGGAGAGGAAGTTTTTATCGGTCGTTTTGTTGGAAGTTGTTTGAGGCAAGCCCGCATTACGAATTGGTTAAATGGTAATTGGTTAAATGGTTAAATCTACACTTGAGAGAACCACACGATTTACTAATTACCAATCACCAGTTACCAATAACCAGTTATATTGTTGCTTGTCGAGGACAACTGTGTTTTGGTGTGTTGCCAAAACACAAAAAATCTATTTTAACTTTTTGTTAAAGGAGGAATACAATGTATAGGAAATTGTTTCTTTTAACCTGTTTTGCTTTGGTGCTGGGACTGGTCGGCACGAATGTATCCTTTGGTAACGTGATAGAGAGAAGCATCGCTGCGGGGACCGATGACGCTGAAGAGGATCTCAATCCTTCTAAACTCGGCGAGGTGGACATGGCCAGCAGCGACCTGGAGTTCCCATACGAGGACGCAGGTAAGGTCGATCCGCAGTTCGTCGCCCTGCGTTTCAGGGATATCGCTATTCCAGTGGGCAGCACCATCACAGAAGCATGGGTGCGGTTCGACTGCGATGAGCTAAGAGAAGGTACATTGCCCGCTAGTGTTCTCATCGAGGGCGAATTAAGTCTCAATCCGGCCGGGTGGCCAGCGGACACCGGTCCGGGCAACTTCGGCATTTCCACCAGGCCCAGAACGTTAGCGAAGGTCGTTTGGGTTCCTGCCAATTGGACTACGGTACATGCAAAGGATCAGACCTCGAACATTGCTTCTGTCATTCAGGAGATAATCAACCAGCCCGGCTGGGCGAGCGGCAATGCACTGGTGCTAATCATCAGAGACGACCCGGCCAATCCGTCAACGGGCAGTCGATGTGCCGAGTCTTTTGAGGGAGCAGGGGCTAACGTTGATCAAATTCCACTGCTGCACATAAGTTTTACGGAGGCTCCACCTCCACCGCCGCCGCCACCACCGGCTGCACCCGTCTGGAAAAACACGGACGTTGGCACTCCCGCTCCGGGAAGCGCATCGTACAGCCCAGCCACAGGTACCTGGACTATCGCAGCTAATGGTGTTGACATCTGGGGCACTGCGGATCAATTTCACTATGTGTATAGGTATCTGAAGGGCGACGGCTCGATAATTGCCCGTGTGGTCAACATCGGCCCCGGAACAGACCCCTGGGCGAAGACCGGCGTGATGATACGTGATACGCTGGCTGCAGGCTCGAAGTTCGCCGGGGTGTACATCACGCCGACCAAGCCTGACGGCACGGCCACAAACGGATGCAGATTCCAGGCAAGGCTGGGTACAGGCATTAGTGCTGTCAGCGATAGTACACCTGCGACTGCGGAGCAGAAGGCCATCATTGCGCCATATTGGGTAAAGATGGAGCGTGTGGGCAATGCGTTTAATGCCTACTACTCCAGTGACCCTGCTATTGATCCTTGGCATCTAATGGTATGGAGTCCACAGACAATTGCGATGGTGGATCCAGTGTATATTGGCCTGGCCGTCACCTCGCACAAAGCCGGAGAGCTCCGCACATCCACCATCGACAACGTGAGCACTGCCGGCGGCATTTATGACGTGCAGTTAACGGCTCATAATCCCGCTCCGGCTGATGCTGCAACAAACGTGCCTGTGGATACGATTCTTAGTTGGGTAGCGGGAGATACTGCCGCCACGCACGATGTGTACTTCGGTACGGTCAGTCCACCGCCGTTAGTAAGCAACCAGGCAGCGACAAGCTATAACGCCGGAGTCCTTAGAGTGGCCACCACTTACTACTGGCAGATCAATGAGGTTGAGGCCGATGGTGTTACCGTACACCGAGGTCCAGTCTGGAGCTTTACGACTTCGCCTACCAACATCCTGGTACATCAGAGGATCACCGACCCCAATAATGATGCTGAAGAGCACGTCGCTAATGGCAACATAGAATTAGGCAGCAGCGACCTGGAGCTGGCCTATGAAGACGCAGTAACAGGGAAGCCCGCTACGGACGAGCAAGTAATCGGCCTACGCTATGTGAACATCGCCATTCCCAAAGGCGCTTTAGTCACAAACGCGTATGTGGAGTTCGAGGTGGATGAGACAAAAGGCGGCACAGATCCTGTAAATCTTATCATCGAAGGTGAACTGACCGCCGCACCTTTTGTCAACGTCTCTAAGAACATTACAAGTAGAACCTCATTGACGACGGCGAAGGTCAAATGGTCTGTGCCTAATTGGCCTGCCGTGGACGTCAAATGGCAGACGCCGGACATCTCCAGCATTATTCAGGAGATAGTCAACCAGCCAGGTTGGACCAGCGGAAACGCCCTTGTGCTGCTCTTCAGGGACGATAAGAGCAATCCGTCCACAGGCATCCGATGTGCGGAAGCTGTCGAAGGAGAAGCGACCGCCGCACCACTGCTGCATATAGATGCGCTCTATGAGAAGGCTGCTAATCCCAACCCAGCTAATGGGGCCACAGGTGTGGCTCTGGATGCGACTCTTAGCTGGCGGCCTGGAGCAAGTGCCGCGACACACAACGTGTACTTCGGTACGGTCAGTCCACCGCCACTTGTAGGCAACCAGGCAACGGCAAGCTATAAGCCGGGGCCTCTTCAAGGAGGCACAACTTACTACTGGCAGATCGATGAGGTCGCAGCCGATGGTGTTACGATAACCACCGGTGACATCTGGAGCTTTACGACCGTCCTCGTGTTAAGCAACAGGATTGCAAGCGGCAGTGACGATGCCGAAGAGCACGTCGCTAATGGCAGCATGGATCTAACCAGCAGCGACCTGGAGCTTGCCTATGAAGACGAGGCTACTCCTGCCACGAATCCCGCTACGGACGAGCAAGTAATCGGTCTGCGCTTTGCGAACCTTGCCCTTCCCAAAGGCGCACA
>Ga0315312_1002951_pt1 | contig 11306 bp, 17 predicted proteins | sample TDP7_MG_FD_203629 | JGI IMG/M metagenome (GOLD analysis project Ga0315312, IMG submission 203629) | Freshwater sediment microbial communities from Lake Towuti, South Sulawesi, Indonesia - TDP7 | ecosystem: Environmental > Aquatic > Freshwater > Lake > Sediment | place: Indonesia: South Sulawesi... | reverse complement strand
ATCGCCAATATCTTGCATTGTCTGTTTCACAATAGAGTGTTCCTTTCGGTTTTAAAACTCTAACCTGCTCTTTTAGGGCGTTGAAGGGGTTTAAACTATGCTTGAGAATTACAGTGCTTCTTACTTCGTCGAAAACGTTGTCCTTGAAAGGCAAATAGTGCATATCGCCGACAATATCTATGCCTTTTAGTTTTCGAACATCTAATCCAACATCGCCACGCTTATACTCTCCACAACCAACGTCTAAAATCATGAACCTGCACAGCCTCCTTGTTGTTTTCCGTAGATTAGTCTATTTAGCTGAGCCTTAAAAGCCCATCCCGCAAGGTCATAACATCCAATCCCTCTTGGCATACGGCTCAAGTATCCTAAGACGGCAAAGACATATCTAGAGTCAGCCCGTAGAATTTCTAAAAACATAAAGGTGATTATAGCCAAGCCCACACATCTCCACCCCCTAACAAAGTAGTATACACCTGAAATGGGGCAAAAACGTACATCTTACGTAACATTTGAATGAACCGGCTTCCTCTTTTACGCTATTCACATCCCCTGCCTCGACTTAGCACCTTATTTTCTAGACTCCTATACTGAGTATCTTTAACCATCTTATTAAACGTAGAAGCGCGGAAATCCATGCCAAGAGAATCGCGCCTGGGAAGCGCAAAGGATGTCGTCTCAAAATATATAGGTAGCGGTGAGCATAGGACTTGGCATCCATTTTTGATCTGCGCAGCCCATACGGCTGAGAGGGGAAAATCTTATGTAACCGTATTCTCTTCTGGGTAATGGCCTTTAACCCAACTGGCAGGTGAAAAATGTGGGTCTTCAAAGTTACGGTATTTCTGATATGGGGGCTCAGGCGCCCCATTTGGTCCCCATCCTCATACCAGTGTAACCTTTCATCTTGTTTAAACTTCAAAAAAAGTTCCCTCCTGTAGGCGAGGGGAACCGCAAGTTTGTAAGGTTTGCCGTGAAAATAGTGGGAGTGGGCGTCGTTGATTGCCTCAATCACCCTTTGCCAGTATCCCATCCCAACACGGAAAGCCCAGACGATGTCGGGGTTACACTTCCTTATTTCCCATATGAGTTCATCAAGCAAAGGTTTAGAGATGGCCTCATCGCCGTCCAGTCTTACGACATAGTCTCCCTTAGAACGATCGGCGCCATAGTTTCGCGCCTTAGCAATGGTAGACCTTATTTGATAGAACCTAACGCCGCGCCTTCTACAAATTTCCCCGGTAGAATCGGAACTAAAATTGTCTACAACTATGACTTCTATGTCATCTCGTCTAGGAATTGAGGAGAGACACCCCTCTACAGTTTTTTCAGAATTGAAAGTTGGAATAATAAACGATAGTAATACCTTAGCCATTGCATTATTACCTTGCGCTCCCTAGAATTAAAGAGTTTTGTGCAGGGAAAGGTATTGAAAATTCTGATGGCGAGAGGGAACAGAGAAAAGTTTTATCCCTTCAAAATGTTAGAATTAAGGAGATGTCTAGATTGGGTAGCAGTAACAGGAGAATACTTCTGATTCATTTCTGTCAGTTCCCGCCCAGGACAGGAGGCGAGTACGTTTATCTTAAAATCTATGAGGCAATGAGGCAAAGGTTCCATGTAACCAATATAACTACCAATTTCACTAACCCCTTCCTTCAACGTTTCAAGGGTAAACGTAAGACCGTGATGAGGCGCATGATGGAGCCCGCGGCTATATTATACCCACTTTGGGCCAAAAAAACCTACGACTTGATCTTCACCTCATGGTCTTGCGAGGCACCCTTCTTCGGCGACCTCGTCTACGCCCAGCCTCCGACGGGTGCTCTTGCAAGGCCTACCAAGGGTTGTAAATTCTCCATAAAACCCCGGCGACGCCTGTTGGATACCACCATGAACGCCATAGAAACCGGCATCACATGGCCCTGGACAAGGCTCTTCGGTTGGTTCAGCCTGAAGTATCATACTTTCGTAAGCTGCAGCAACGCTGTAAAGAGTTTCATCAAATATCAGCATAATAAGGACAGCACAGTGATCTATCCTCCGGTGCCCACCCATCTCTACAACGTTAAGGGCGCTTACAAAAAGGATATTGTTGTATCCATGGGAAGAGTCGACCCAGAAAAGCGCTTCGACCTCATAGGGACGGTCGGAACCCAAATTCCCAGAGCTAAGTTCATCCTTATGGGTGGTGCCGACGCCACCGGAAAAAGGATCGTTGAGCAGATCGAAGGTAGGTTCAAGAAAGCAGGGCTAGGAGATAACTTCGCCTACTTGGGCAGGGTTTCAGAATCCGTCAAACGCGAGCTTTTATTAAAGGCTAAAGTTCTCTTCCACCCTGCACCCTACGAGTCCTTCAGCATAACGATCATCGAAGGCATGGCCGCAGGAGCAATCCCCATAGCCCATAATTCCGGGGGGACTCCAGAAGCGGTTCCGCCTCATTGGCTCTTTACCAACGTGGATGAAGCCGTAGAGAAGGTTAGAAGCGCGCTCAGTGAAGCCTCACCTGCCGTGGCGAAAGGCGTGAAGGCAGCTGCCTCCAAATTTGGGGAGGAGAGATTTAAGCGTGAAATACTAGATGTCGTCGACTCCACCTATGCTATCAGGCTCCAGAGAAAATGAGATTTCTGTTGTTTCCTTGGCTCATTCTTTAGGGGTCATCGGCTGTCGACACCTTCATGAATCTGCAACCCGCCTTTTCCGCGCATATTTTATCGTTTAATCGGTCGCCTACAACCAAAACCTTTTCTGGACATACGCGGAAGGCTTCTATCACATGTCTAATTTGTTCCAATCGGTCTAGGCTGTTCTCCCTCGTGACCACCAGGTCAAATTTGAAGGGTATCCTCGGAAGGATACGGTCAACGGTCTTTCTTCCCTGTAGTGTGACCAGCGCCTTTTTCAGCCCCTTAAACCTCTCCTTGAAATCCACGGTTTGAGGGTTCACAGTTAGTTTCGGCAGGACCTCCATCTCCGCGGCGGTGAGTATCTGAAAGGCCCTCCTCCTCAAGTTCAGGTCATCCTTTGTGAGTTCGTCTACCTGCCTCAGGCGCACCACATCGGCGTTTAGTCCGAAAAGTTCCCTTAACTGGGCGTACATTTTCGGATAGTCTATGGGTATCTTAACCAAGGTGCCGTCCAAGTCGAATATGACCAACTCTAAATTATCCTCTTCCTCCAGCCGTCTTCCCTCCAAAGCCAGCCTCCACAATCCATGTGCCGGAGCAGGTAGTATCCTTCCGGAAAGAGGTCGTACTTGGGAATATCCTCATGGACGTCGCCGCTTAACCCAATCTGCACATAAATGTCAGGTATGTTAACAGGAGCGCCCTTCAAAATTCGGTGAAAGGCGTAAGACCACAGAGGAAGGGTGGTGTGGGCCTTGCCGACGTTAACCTCCGTCACGTAGGGCTTATCTGTGTATTTTAAGTCGACGCAATAAAAGCCGTGGGGACTCTCATCCAAGGCGAGGACGGCTTTGACGCCCACATCATTCATCTTTTCATCCACTATTATTCTGCTGGCGGAGGGGGTTCCGCCGACGCCACTGGGCAGTTGGTGCTTAAAGGGATACTCCAGCCTCTCCCTAGAGAAGCTTGTTACCAGTTTTCCCTGGAACCATAGGCTGTCCCAAGCTACGTCTTTGCCCCCCACGTACTCTTGGAACATCCAGTCAGAAAGCTCAGCCCTTCCCCTCTTTATCCACAACTCAACCCAGAGCTTAGTTTCTTCGGGGGTTTGACATGGAAGGCTTAAAGTCCCTCCGGCGCCGCCGCGGACCCTAACCCAGAGGTTGTCCCCCAAATCCTCAAATAAACCTCCAATTTCCTCTAGCTGGCTTATTGTTCGAGTTTTAGGAACTGGAACGCCACGCTCCTCTAACATCCTTGCCGTGATTAGCTTATCAAAGCCCCTATCCATGGCCTGGGGGGTTGGGAGAAAGATTTTGGCTGGAATTCTTTCCCTGTGCTCCGATATGACCCGCGCCTCACTAGTCGGTTGAGGATGAAGGAACTCAACCCTATGTTCCTCAACAATTTTCTTAATCAGGGGGATAAAGGTTGGGTCGCTGTGTTTTGGAGTTTGAAGCCTAACATCTAGGCTGGGGAACACAAGGTGATACGTAAAGTAGTCCGTTCCAAGGAGGAAGTACTTATTTGTGTACCTTAAAGCCTTGACGAAGTCTACACCCGCTACACCACCCGCGCCGGTGACGAGAACCCTCCTCCTCATGCAACCCTCTCCCTTTTTACGAACATTATTGATACCAAAGGTTTAATATTAATTTATCAAGCTGCAACTCATTTTATAGCGCGCATCACGGACCGCAGGTACTCGTCGTCGATGAAGAATCCTGCGAGGACCAGGGGGCCCCCGATAGCGATGGCGTTTCCATAGAGGAAGGTCAGGGAACCCATAAACATTAAACCGAACCTCAGCAGGTCTGCTCCATTTCTTTTCTTCCAAACGAAACCTCTACCGAAAATGAGGGAAAGCGTGAAGGCGAAGCAAATCATTGTGTTTACAAGTGGAGAGTCCAGCCAAAGCTGTCCCAAACCAACTTTAATCTCAGCCACGGGATAAAAGAGCTCCCAAGGTTCATGGGAAATCAGGTCGAGTGAGAAGTGAAGTAGAACCCCGGCTAAGAGGAAGAGTTTTCTGAGGATTACAATAAGGAAGATGAGGAAAACGTTGTGGAACAGACCACGGGGATAGGCGTAGAAGGAACCGGTCATAATGAAACTGGCCACGTAGCCGAGGTCTGGTAACATGGAACCGAGGACAAAAAGGAAGCTGGTTCCTCTGGACAACTTAATTTTTAAATTAATTAGAATACAGATGACGATTCCCAAAAGGATGTGGATAAGGGGATTCATTTCACCGTTTTCGCTCCAACACTTCAACTTTTTACATAAAGTTTTATATGTGTTTTTGTTTTGTGTTGTTGGGAGTTAGTGGTGAGCTTGGGTAGGATGAGTGTTTTGGTGCTTAAGGTGTACAGCCGATTAAGTCCGAGACGCTTGGAAGTGGTGTGCGCAAATGCCCTATAAAAGAAAACGAAACCCAGAACAATTCACCACAGACGAAGCCCAAACCGCAACCCTCATAGTAACAGAGGGAGGCTACGGATGCAAAAGACCCCACAAAACCTACGCCTACCCTACCATTGACATAAGGATGTGTGACAGACAAGCCCTTGAACCCGCCGAACGGGTGTTTGGAACAAAAATCCATCCTGTAAGAAGCCACAAAAGGCACTGCCCAGACCAACTTTTTCCCCCCCCCAAACGGGAAAGGAATATGGCGGGTAGAAGCCACGGGGAAAACTGCCGAAAGGGTCATACAAAGACTCAAACCCCTCCTAACCGAATGGAACATCACAAAATGGCAAGAAACCACTAAAAAATGCAAACCCGCAAAAGCCCCAAGACCCTACCGAAGAAAAAGGCGAACGAGCTAAAACCTCTCCAAAACTCCAACTATCTCCCTCTTAAACCTCAGCCTGTTAAATCCCTTTGACTGCTTCAGGGCCCTTCTGCTGTGTTCCCTACGCAATCCATCCTTGTGCAGTATAAGGTTAATTTTTTCTGCTAGGTCCCCTATATCTTCGAAGCTGAAGCCATATTTGTCGTGGTCCACTATGTCCGTGTAGGGCCCGCCACTCCTGTGAACGATGGGGACGCATCCGCTGGCCATGGCCTCCACCACAGATATGCCAAAGTGTTCGTAGATCATGGGATGCACGTAGATCTTAGAAGTTGCCAATGTTTGTTTTAGCTGCCCGAAGGGAATTCCCACGAGGAGGGTGACGCGGTCTTCAAGTTTCAAATCTTGGATTAAGCCTTTTAGTTTGGCTATGTAGGGCCCAGACACTTTGCCGCTGCGGCCTCCAACGATGATGCACTTTGCGCCTTCCACCCTTTCCATGGCCCTTATGAGGGTCTCATAATTCTTTTCGGGCGTATATCTCCCGACACTCACTATCTGATTCCTTTTTCTTCCTGGGTAAAAGTTGTCCACGTCCACGGGGGGGTAAATTATCTCTGCTTCGCATCCCATGTTTTCTCTAATCACGGAGGCGCTGAACCTTGAGTTTGTTAATACAACGCTGTTACTTAGTCCCTTTACGAAGGAACCTTGTAGCATCCTGTAGGGTTCAAAGTAGAGGCGCCAAAACCCCCTCTGATACTTGGAGAAATATCGTTGAATCGTAAAGGTTGGGAAGTGCACGTAGGTGACCAGCCTCCTGGCCGGAAAATTGAAGGGCAGCATGTCCCCGTGGGTGTTAAAAATGACATCGGCCCACTTCCGTTTCCTAATCGCGTGAAAGAACGTCAGCATTCTTTGATAAATGCCGAAGTAGGGAATTCTTCGCGGAAAAATAAACATTTCTTCATCCGGTTTAGTTACTTTCCCAAAGGACCTTGCAACCCGGCTCCAATCGGTTCTGTCCACGGTCCCTAGGGCAACCTTATGCCCCCGTTCCTTTAAAGCCTCGATGGTGACTAGGCAGAGCCTCTCTCCGCCGCCCACTATGTTAAGCGTGTTATGTAAAATCGCCACCTTCATGAGCCATCCTCCAAGCCTAATTTGTAACCGCAGTTTTCGCCTCAGAAACTTCCTGCCTACTTAACCCGCTCCTCCTTCAGCCTCCAATCATGCATATGCTTGTCTACTCTTTTATTCTTAATGAGCGATTGAAAATGTTTAAATGTTACATAAGATAATCCCTAAAGGTTTGAGGCATAAGGGATGTCCGAGGAGCAGGTGGGCGTGCTTGGCTACGAGTGTTTGAGGTGCCACCGCAAGGTTGCCACCGACGAGCTTGAGCTCCGCGGCGGAAGGGTAAAGTGTACCTACTGTGGGTATCGTATCCTCAGGAAAATAAGACCTCCCGTAGTGAAACGGGTGCCCGCTGTTTAAAGCGTCAAAATTATTTTAGGGATGGCATCCTTCGTGTTATGGCTTCATAGACAATGAATCCTCCGAGGATGCTGATGGCTCCTTGGATCACGTTGAAGGCTGAGACGAGGTGAACGATGGCCATGGCCGCTTGGGGGGTTGCGTAGAATTTTGGCATGAAAACTGGGAGGAGGAGGACGTTGGCGATGTCCATTACGGTGACCCGTAGGGTTATGGCTGAGAGGGCGGCGAAGGCCTTCCTTTTGTTTGAAACGCTTGGGTCCTTTCCCCTTAGGATTAAGAATGCTCCAAGGATGGTTGCCAGCTCGGCGAGGGTCTTCATGAATCCGCTAAAGGGGTCGCGGAAGGATATGACGGCGAAGGATACGAAGCATGTGGCTGAGCCTGGAATTAGGCCGAAGAAGAGGTAGGTTATGACCATGGGGATTCCCATGACATCAAATTTGAGAATGGGGTAGAGTGGGAAGGGGATTCTGGCGAATCTGGTCATTTCGAGGACTGCTACGACGGCGCCTAAAACGGCGGTTCCGGCAACGATGACGCTTTTCCTTCCTTTGTAATAGCGACTCAAGGATATCCCTGAAGAGTTACTTTTATGCAAAACTATTTTTATATTTTTTGTAAGTTGTTATGTCTATTTTGTCATAAACTTAGCTTATTTCCTTCGTCAGCTGGATGAGCTGGTTTATGGTGTCCATGTGGAGGGGTGATAGGACCCGGGACCGTCCGACTTCGTAGATCTCCAACAGATTAGCCCTTTTCAGGACTTCTATGTGGCGGTAGATGGCGGCGTAGTCCGCCTTCAGGATTTTTGCTACGGCCTTGATGTGGAGGGGCTTTTTTGTTTCGCCCGTGATTAGGAGGATTTTTATTCTGGTGGGGTGGCTTAGGGCGGCGAAGACGGCGGAGACCCTGTTAATCTCCTCTTGAGTGGACAAGGTTTTGCACCTATGTTTACTATGTGGGCATTTAATTTATGACTTTTTGGTGAATTAAAGATTTTCCTTCTTTTCGGTGCGTTCGTCTTGGGGGGTGGTTGTGGTGTATTCGTATCTTGTTGAGTCGTCGAGGACGTAGAAGGTGTGGTCTTGGTCCTTTTGGGTGTGGAAGATTAGTTTACCTAGGGTGTCGGCTACTTTGGCGAGGTCCTCTAGGGTCTTCATGGGTATGGTTGTTTGGGCTTCGGGGGGTGGTTCCTGGGTTGTTTCGGCGATGACCTCCCTGTAGGGTTCTGTGATTTCCTCTATTGGTTTTTCTTCTGTGGGTTTGGTTTTTGTGGTTCTCCAGGCTGTGTATATGAGGGCGGGGATTGTGATGGCTAAGGAGGCGTAGGAGGCGTATCTTAGGTTTGTCACCCAGGCTAGGTGGATTCTTTTGGTCTGGGTGATGGCGCCTGGGCGGGTGTGTTGGAGGCCTTCTATTGTGATTTGGTCTCCCTGGGGGGGTTCTGTACCTGAGCTTTACTGTGAGGGTTGGGGTGAAGGTTTCGTCGATGGTGCCCGCGTTGGTTGTTGCTGTGATGCCTATATCTGGGCTGATGGTAAAGTATAGAGCGTGCGTTAAACTATGTTCCGGGGATGGCCCGAAAAGGTTAAATTCATGTATACATTTATTAATCAATGTATATGAGGTTGATGGCATGCCCGTCATGACTACACGGGTCCCAGAGGAGCTGGCAAGGGAGGTTGAAAGGATAGCTGAAATCGAGGCCCTTGACAAGTCAACCACGTTGAAACGGTTACTGATCAGGGCGGTGCAGGCTTGGAAGATGGATTACGCCCTAAAGCTGTATCAGGAGGGGAGGATATCCATCGGTAAAGCCGCTGAAATGGCGGGAGTATCCCTATGGGAAATAAGTGACATCTTGGTAAATCGTAGGATTCCCATTCAGATGGGCCGAGAAGAGTTGGAGGAGGACTTGAGGGCCGCCGTGGCGGAGGCGTGGTAGAGTTCATCATAGTAGCCAACGCTGGACCCCTGATCCACCTCGCCCGCATAAACAAGCTTAACCTAATACAGGACCTCTTTAGAGAAGTCTACATTCCCGAAGCCGTGAAAGCCGAAACGGTCGGTAGAGGAAAGGCTGAGGGGTACGCGGATGCTCTTGCCATTGAGAAAGCCGTGTCCCTGGGCTGGGTAAAGGTGGTCAAAACTGAAAATGACGCTGAAAAGCTGGCTGAGGAAGCGAAGATTGGCAAGGGTGAGGCGGAAGCGATGCTTTTGGCAAAGCAGATGGGCACCATAAAGATACTTATGGACGATGCTCGGGCTGGGAGGGTCGCCCGTTCCTTGGGGTTAAAACCCCATGGTACCATCTACGTCTTGAAACTGGCGCTGGTTAGAAAGGTGTTGACAAGGGCGGCGTACACGCAATCGTTGCAGAGGGTCCTCGAAGCGGGGCTGTACCTCTCAACGGAGCTGTATCTAAAAGCCCTAAAGGAAAATGACGGATAAGGCTAGACTCTTAACTGTTTCCGCTTTCTTCTTTGTGGGTATCTGCTCGATACCGTCTCCTAGAATGCCAATCGTTAACTATTGTTATTCATTCCACTGTTTGAAGGTTATTTCTAGTACAAATGTGAGGGTGGCGCTTTCCAGTGCGTTTGGTGCTGTTTCATCGATCTTTAAATATATGCTGTTCCCATCGCCGTTCTCACCATCACCGAATTTAAGCCACCCTCCTGGATCTAGCACTATGGCGAGTAGTGTGCTATCCGTATTCAACTTGTCATCTAGCTCGTCAAATGGTCTCCACTTTTTTGGACCCAGTGGGAGCTAACGTCGATTGGGGCCTTGCCGTCTCGGTCATAGCTTATCTGAAGGCCTGACTTCATGTAGGCCATTAAACCCTTTGGGTCGCTGGTGGCAGTGAGTCTTGTCTCCTTTAATTTTAGTGGTATGATGCCTAGGTTCGTCATTACGCAATGCACGGCGCCTGCCCTTACTGCTTCAAGTAGCATTTTCATAGAAGTTTTGGTTGTGGTTTGTTAGGGCGTTTATAGGTTTATGCCAGTTCTTTGTAGGCTCTTAATGCCAGTTTTTGATATTTTGGCTGAGTCTTCATCGGCCCAAGCTACGCCAGCATGGTATCCAACGCCCCTTCCTGAGGTATATCTTAGCTCTGCAAAATCGAGCATGAGCCTTTCAAGCTTTTCTTCAACTTCAATTCCCTTACTTCCTAGTTCCTCAGGCACCTTCTTCCAGTTGTAGCCGACGTTCACATGGTGCCTCTGCTTTATATGGTATCTCAGCAGGCCTTCTATGGCCGAGTCGTAGGAGTTGGCGGCTGAGGCCCATGCCTGAGCCTTCAAAGCTTTCTCCGCATCTTCTAGGAGCCCCTTAACCTTCTCTTGTTAGGTCTCCTTCAACTGCCTTCAGAATCTCCTTTACTGTCTTGATGAATTTTTTAAGGTCTATATCTTCCTGGAGCCCAAATCTTGTGTAATTCCTGTAAACGCTTAGGAGTTCAAGCATGTAGTTCTGAAGTGACGACAGCTCAGGGTGCAACTCTATAAGCTTCTTAATGACATCCTCCTTGTTGAAGATGAAGATTTTGCGCATACACAGGTATGTTTCCACTAGGTTTAGGAGCGGACCGAAAACGTGGGCGACGTATGGTAGCCGAATCTTGAAAGGATCAAGTAAACCTTCAGGGCTTCATGTACATCGGCGCTGACAGCTTTCAATGTGTCCATGTTTGTGTCTCTGAGGTTTTCGATGGCTGCCTTGTAGCTTCCATCATCGGTCATTACTGCTCCCTCCCTGGCTAGGTGGTGAATGAGAGGTAGTCCCAGTTTGGCCATCGACGCCAACTCTTCGGGCGAATAGATGGAGATCTCGAAGCGATGATTTAGGAGGTGAACAACCTTGCGGGCTTCAGGCATGTTGCTGCACACAAGCAGCAGATCCACGTCACTAAATTCCTTCACGTCGCCTCGGGCTGTGCTGCCGAAGAACACAATGGAATACATCTGAGCCACGCTGGAAACCTTGCTAACTACCTCGTCAACATCTTTAATCAGTTGACCTCTTAGCCCATCGGGCTTTTCCCTCACATCCATTTGATGCACCCCATACTCGAATTCCACTTCGACCTTAGCTTTGACTTTAACCTCTATTATGCCCCCATCTAGTCTTATAATCAATTGCCATTCTTCTAATAAACTTGGCTGATAGACGGTTTATCCTACCTTGTGAAAAAAGTATTAGGCAACTGTGTCCACGGAAATCGTTTGAGTAGTCTTCGACGAATTCCTGGGCTACTTAGCCAAAAAAGGCGGATGGCAAAACCTCACCCAGGTGGCAGAGGCCACAGAAATCCCAGAGGAGAAGGCAGAGATCATAGCCCAATTCCTCCAAAGATACGCCTTCATCGCCTA
>Ga0315312_1002950_pt1 | contig 11311 bp, 8 predicted proteins | sample TDP7_MG_FD_203629 | JGI IMG/M metagenome (GOLD analysis project Ga0315312, IMG submission 203629) | Freshwater sediment microbial communities from Lake Towuti, South Sulawesi, Indonesia - TDP7 | ecosystem: Environmental > Aquatic > Freshwater > Lake > Sediment | place: Indonesia: South Sulawesi... | reverse complement strand
TCTACAAGTTCAAGGAGATCAGCAGGTACACGCGGCTGTACCTTGCTGAGGACAACCCATATGGCACAGGCGAGGATGAGACCTACAGCAAAGAGGTCATGCTACAGTCGGTGCGCAAGTCATTGGAGGACACGATCGAGGGCGACTATCTCGACATCTGCATCTACGGAGAGGACGATGATCTGCTCGGCTGGATAGAGATCTCCGGCCTGACCAACGGTAAGTTCCCCGATGTCCAGACAATCAAGTGCGTAGAGCTGCTCGCATCCGTTATCGGCGTCGTGCTCCTCCGCTCCGGAGCGCGCGAGACCTGAGAGGCCCGAGAAGAACCGGACATCGAAGGACTTACCAGATCGTACCGCTCATCGCTATTTCCATCACCGTTCTCACACGGCGCTCGTCAGAACGATCCCGAGAATGACGGCAACGAGCAGCAACCAGTCGGCCTTCGACAGCCTCTCTTTCAAAAAGAAACGTGCTGCGGCAATCGTCACGATGGGATATGCGGAGATGAGTGGGAACACAATCGAGGCAGCGCCCTCTGAGACCGCAGCCGTCTCAGAAAAGTATCCGAGCTGCCATACCTCCGCAACCACAACCGCGCCGATCACGGGCACCGACCACTTCGGGAAGAAGATAGCTCTTGTCGCTCTCTTGTGCCGTAGGTATGCAAACGCGATTGGCGGCAAGATGAGGGGATAGAGCCCGAGGTACATGACCAGCGGCAGTTCAGAGAGGGCGGCCTTGATGAATATGCCCCCGACACCCCACAGGAGGAGGGTTGCTATGCTCAGCAGGAGGGCTACGCGCGAAAAACCTGAGGATCCAGATGATCGGCCGTGAGACAACGACAGCCCGATCATGCTGATTATTATCATGGAGATTCCAATCGCATTGACTGGCTGCAGCTCCTCGCCGAGAACGGTGACTGCGAGCACAACGGTGATTGCCGGGTACGCCGCCGTGATGCTCCCGACCATCGTGACGGCGCCTCTTTCGAGCGCCTCGAGGAAGATGAAATACCCACCCCTGGCGGTCGATGCTCCAATCAGGCCAAACACGAAGTACTCGATTCGAATGGCCATGTCGCTCCTAATGACCACGGCGCTGACCATGAAGACAACATATATCGGCAACGACACCACGAAGTTGACCGCCACCATCGAGGTAGCGTTCAGGGACCGCACGATGTATTTCGAGATCACCTGAGTGAAGCCATAGATCAGAAGCGCGCACAGCGCGAGCGATATCGAAACGTCGATCATGGCTCTCCTGCCGATTGCCACCGCCATTTCCTTGGATTATAAGATAATTGCTCCAGACCGGCTTGATCGAGCCCCAGACAACGGACAGCTTCGACGTGGGAAAAGCCTTAGGGAACGAGAGACGATACAAAATCGAGATGACTGGGGAAGAGGAAAGCGCACCGAATCGACGCCGGCCTCCGAGTCCTGGGCGACCGAGAAGAATCGTGATCGCCACTTTCTTGGGCGTCCTGCTTCTGTTCGCGGACCTTGCGGTCCTCAGATGGGCCGTTCCCTGGGCTGATGAGCACTACAAGACCATCTACGGATCCGGAGGCTATGTCATAGTCTACTTTGTGGTTTTTCTGACCGTAATGACGTTGCTCGTCCTGGTCACATATGTTCTCGAGCACGAATCCTACCCTTCAGATAGATGGCAATAGCGGAATCTGAGGTCAAATATACATATATCGAGAATGAGCTGATACGGTTGCGTGAAAGCTGCAAGAGCGATAGATGGAATCATCCCGAGCAGGCAGACACTCGAGGGAGCGGGGGTCCGCCTGAAGCGGGCGTTCGGGCCATATGAGGTCCCACTCCTTGACCCATTCCTGCTACTGGACGACTTCCACTCGGACAATCCCGCAGACTACATGGCCGGATTCCCCTGGCACCCTCACAGAGGAATCGAGACCGTCACTTACATGATCCGGGGAGAGGTCGAACACGGCGACAGCATTGGCAACAGAGGCACGATCAGCTCTGGGGACGTGCAGTGGATGACTGCGGGCAGTGGGATAATTCACCAGGAGATGCCGAAACGGTACGATGGCATGATGCAAGGGTTCCAGCTATGGGTCAATTTGCCAGCGTCGAGCAAGATGATGCGGCCCAGATACAGAGGCATCACAAGAGAACAGATATCGTCCATCACCTCGAAGCGGGGAGTGGCGGTCAGAGTGATCGCCGGAGAAGTGGGAGGCGTCGAGGGACCCGTGAAGGATCTGGTTGTCGATGCCGAGTACCTGGATGTCGAGATGCAGCCCGATAGAGAATTCCAGCATCCTGTTCGGAAAGGCAACAAGGCCTTTGCGTATGTCTTCGAGGGCGGTGGATCCTTCGAACCGAAGAGCCATCACGAGATCGGAGCAGAACATCTCATCATTTTCCAGGATGGAGATCATGTCGAGGTCAAGACGAGCAAGAGCGCTGTCCGATTCCTGCTGGTCTCTGGCAAACCGATAGGCGAGCCCGTGGCCTGGCGCGGACCGATCGTGATGAACTCAGAGAGAGAACTCGACGAAGCCTTTGAGGAGTACTGGAGCGGCAACTTCATCAAGTCAGTCTGACCCGCCCGAGTAAGAATTTGCCGGTGCCCGTCAATGCGATGACCTCTCGTAAGCGCCAACTATGTCGTTGCCTTTGGCCAAGACTTCCTTTTCGAGCGGTGCAACCGAGTGTTCTCTCAGGATCTTTCTCACTGTCTCCCTCGCGTCAGGCACCATTCGGTCGGACATCGTTGCGCCGTACAGCTCTGACTTCTTACTCCTGAAGAACATCTCGGCTCGGAAGTTCCTAGCAGTGTGCGGGTGACCGATGAACGTGTTTCCCTGTCCGACATCCTTCACGACATCGAGCGCTGCCGTTTTCTCGGTCACGCTAATATTCCTCATGAATGCCCTGAACTCCTCCCATTGGGCCGCATCCACAACGACCTGTTCCAACGAGCAGCCTCCGTCCAGATCGAGCCCTCCGATGCCTGAACACAGGTCCGTGCCCGACATGGCTGTGAGCATCAGAGAGGCGAGCTCTCCGAACGGAATGAGGACTCCGGGCCTCTCTGCGTCAACCCCTAGAATGCCAGTCATCTTCGGAAGGCCGTATCTGCGGGCCATCTGTCCTGCAGCTGTGAATATGATCGGGGCCTCGACGCCCCTGTATCCTATGAAGCCAGTTGCGACGTTCACTAGGGTCGCTTCTGAAGAGTATATCTGCGGTGCGCCCGGAGCTGCAGTCTGAGTGACCACGAGGCTCGCCAAGTTCTCAGCGTTCGCGATCACTATCGTCCCCGCGATAGTGACCGGGCTCGTCATGCCGCCCATGCACATTGACATCGAGATTATCGGCACGCCGGCCCGCGCGTACTCCACCTGTGCTTCGACGGCGCCTGTTTCGAAGGAGAGCGGTGCAGCGATACAGCTGAGAACAGAGAACGGCGGACGCTTCCTCATGCTGTCCGCTCCTCCCGCGACCAGAGCACCAAGAGCAATCTGCGCCCTTGCATCCGGAATCCCGAGGGTTCCTGACCCTGCGGAGCCAAGAATATGCTTTGTCGTGTTCTGGAACGACGTCCACAGCTCATGGACGAACTGAGAGTGAGGCGGTACATCGGACGTGGTGACTATTGGCCAGAACGCATCGATCGAATCAAGCGCATCGGCCAGCCTTGCGAAGTCGGCCAGATCTCTCCTCGATGCCTCTCGCCGTTCGCCGGATTCGAAGTCGGTCATGAAGAGCGTCACACCACCCGTAGACACGAACGGATATCCCTGCACAGGGAGCTTCAGGTCGTGTTTGGGGTCTCTTGCGCCGAGGATGAAGGATTTGGGAGCTTTCTTGATCGCCTCATTGACCATGCTCTCCGGCATCCTGGCCGTCTTCTTCCCGAGATTGACCTTCGCACCCGCATCCTCGAGCATCTTCAGGACGCTCTTGCTGTGGACTAGCACGCCGATCTTTTCCAAACACTCTATGCTCTGCGAATGAACGAGTTCCTCTTCCTCCTTACATAGGAACTTCAGACTCAAGATAGCCATCTGCCCTACCTCGGTGTCGACTCATCGATGAAGTCTTCCTTATTGATTTCCGTACGGGTAAGAAGAACTACAGGCGCTTTCGCCTGATCAAGAGGAATATCGCAATGCTGCCAGCAATCGGTATTATGAGAGTCAGAAACTCGGGGATCGGAGCCGTGTCATACAGTTGGCCATATATCCCCCATCCGTCGCCATCCTGGCCATCTGATTGCCAGACGACCACGAAATCTCCCTGGCCGCTCATCGCGATGCAAGGAGATGTTTGGTCATTCGTAGTGTACGTGTTGACCTGGAACTCCTCCTCGAACCGATCCCCCGTGTTGTCATACTTTTGGCCGTAGATTCCGATCAAGCTTCCATCCTGGCCGTCAGAGGTCCAGATCACGGCGAACGCGCCCGTCGAATTCGCCGCGACACAAGGATACTGCTGGTTGCCGCTAATGTATGTGTTCACCTGGAACTCCGAACCGATTGGAGTGCCGTCGCTCGCGAAGCGCTGACCGTAGATGCCGTACTGGCTACCGTCCTGTAGGTTGGAAGCCCACACGACGACGAAGTCACCGTCGGAATCCATCGCGACAGAGGGCCGGACCTGGTGGTTGGTGACATTCGTGTTGACTCGGAACTCATCACCGACAGCATTCCCGTTGCTGCCGTACCGCTGGGCATAAATCCCTCCACCGCTTCCGTCCTGGTTCACGGAACGCCATACGACAACCGATTTGCCGCTCGAGTCCATCGCGACTGCAGGGTAGTCCTGGTAGTTCAGCGTATAGGTGTTGACCCTGAACTCCGATCCAGAAGGCGCACCTGAACTGTCGAAGAATTGGCCGAAGATGCCGTCATAGCTTCCATCCTGATCCGTGGACGTCCAGACCACTATACTCCTGCCATCAGGGGCCATCGCAATGGCCGGATCTTGCTGCTCGTTCGCGCTGATTGTGTTCACCCTGCGCTCCAAACCGACGGGGTTTCCTGAGCTGCCGAACGCTTGCATGCATATGTCATAGCTCGAGACAGTGCTCCACGATTGCCACACGACTACGAAGTCGCCATCCGAATCGGACGCGACTGAAGGAGCCTTCTGGTCATCGGTGATCTGAGTGTTTACGAGGAATTCCGGTCCGAGTTCGTTCCCCGCGCCATCGAATCTCTGGGCGTAGACTCCGTATCCGCTACCATCCTGATTGGAAGAACCCCACGCGACGACGAAATTCCCGTTCGGATCCATGGCAACCGAGGGCGAGTCCTGATAGCCCGTATAGAATGTATTGACCTGGAATTCCGAGCCGACAGGTGCTCCAGATATCATGATCGCAGAAAGGCTCAATACGAATGCTGCAGCAACGAACAGAACGGGCAGAGGGTTCGGACCAGCAGGTTCTGATTTCCTTCTCCTAGACGCACCAATTCTGCGAGGGGCCGCAAGCAATCCCCCTCCTGGCAGCCCTGTCCGAATCCTCTGAGGGGACCTGATCCCGGTGTCTTCTCTACATAGATTCGCCATAGCGTTTAGTCTCTATCGATACCGCGACCTATAACAACTCTCTTCCGCGGTTCTCAGAGGGCGTTCTAGACCAGCTCACGAACTCGCGGAGGCGGCAGCAACGGAGGCAGCTTCCTCGCTCGCCATGACCATCGCGTACCATCCGGCTACGAGCAATACCAAGAGGTACCGATCCCTCCTGGTGTCCCGTTCTATTCTCACATCGCCTCGGTGCTTGAGGGTGGTCGAACGCTTCTTGATCGTGCACAGCAGCCGCTCGTACTCATCATAGAACCCCCAGCTGTACCCCCAGAAGCTGAGCTTGTGGACAACGTACCTCCTTCCGTCCCTGAACTCGAGAAGACCGTTCCCGAGCAGGCCGATGTGGAAGACCGCGAGGTCGTCCATCGAGCCCTCTTCTCGAATCGTCACATGGGGATGCAGAAAGCCTCCTCGCTTGAGCGTGAACCTATCGTCTGATGACTCCACAACCGCCAACGAGCCTATGATCTTCTGCCAGGCCAGACTAGCGTACGCGTCGTCTCCTGCCCGGAGCTCGTGTGATCTCCGGGAGAACTTGGGCTGCACCCACTCCATGGCGGTGCCCTTGAAGTCCTTGATTCGAATCATGCTTTCACTGCCTTGGCCCTGCTCTCGAACCCGAAGTCCGTTCGGGACCAAAGACCTTCTTGAAACATATCTACTCGTTGACGGAATGCCGTCTCAAGGGATGAATTCGAAGACAAATGCTTCCAGTGGAAACCAAGGCTAGAACCCTGAAAGGAGGCGAGGTTTCTATCAGCCCTCAGGATACTGACTCTGCTCGGAATCAGCCAAAGGCTTTTATAGTCCGGCCGGCGATTCCTTAAGTAGTCAGTATCTCAGGGGGAAGGCTATTGGGGGAAGCTTCGGGAACAAGGAGGCTGAAGGGTGATCATATCACATTTGGATCAGCCTACGCATCAACCTTCGTTTCTCCTGCAAATGATTCTGAGATCAATGTTCTGAGATCGAAACGGCGGAAAGTTGACGACCTGCTCGAGTCCCTGCATCGAACGCTCAGAAACCAGATGGTGCTCGTCATCGAGGAGCCAGTACGAGCCGTCAGCCCTGTTGCCAAGACCAGCGTCGTGACAAGCACCCTGTCGGGCGCAAAAGCCGCCAGGGTCGGAAGAAAGCATGAACCCGTCATAGAGAAACCGAAGAAGGCGCCCTCCCAGGCAAAGAGAGTATCGCCATCTCAATTTGACCGCTCGATCCCGCACCTCGAAGAGCAGGTGCTCGCTGCCCAGGCTCTTGGGATCGACATGTTCTATGTGAGCGAGCTCGTCAAGGAGGCCCGGCTCGCGCATTCCAGGGGCGGGGACCCGAAGAGAATCAGCTCCTGTATCACAAAGGCAGAGAGGCGAGCGGAGGAGCTGATCCTGATAAAGCTGCCCGAGCTGATGAAGGAGACCAAGGAAAGCCTGAAGCGGCTTGAGAAGCTTCAGGGCGAGCCCAGCGAAGCGAGACATCTTCTGGAGAAGGCCAAGAACGCTGCTGCCCGAGGCCGGCATTCGGATGCGCTTCGGGCGCTGGGCGAGGCGAGGATAAGGGTGCGCGGAGCAGAGCACGACGTCGTGCTCGATGTAGTTGCCAGGTCGAAAGACAAGTTCGTCCAGGCGAAGAAGAGCGGCCTCAAGATAGACCTCGCAGTTCACCTCCTGAGCAAGTCAAGGGACAGCCTCAAGAAGGGTGCTCTGGAAGAGGCGATCAAGTACGCGAGAGAGAGCGGAAAAGCCGTCGATGACATGCTCGAGCGCCATGACGAGGCGAGGAACGCCCTCGTGAACTGCGTCAAGTCAATCAGGCTAGCGGAGACTCTGGGGACTGACATCGACGAGATGAATAAGACACTGATGGAGGCCAGGAACTTGTTCAAGGAGAAGGAGTTCGACCGTTCCATAGAGTGCTCCAGGAAGCTGTGCGACCTTGCCGGGAAGGCGGCCTTCAACAGGGCTGCTGAAGCGTGCGACCTCGCAGAAAGATCGCTGGCCCTGGCAAAGAACGCCGGTGTCGAGGTGTACGGAGCTGAGAAGACGCTCAGGAACGCCCGTGAGACGCTTGGAAAGGAAGAACTCCTGAAAAGCGTCTCGCTGTCCTGTACTTGCATATTGGAGGCCAATTCCGCGATAATGACCAGCCTCAACGACAAGCTGAGGAACATAGACCAGTTCGCGAAGGGAATAGAGGGCGAAGTCGAGAGCCTGACCGAAGTCCAGGAGGCGATCGCGCACTCCAAAGAGAAGAGCCTCGACGAGTTCAGGAAGTACGTGCAGATGTCCGAGGAGATCGTAAGCCAGGCGTTCGACAGCGCCATCGCGTACACGCGCGTGTCGCAGGATGTTGTCAGGCAGGCATACGACGGCTCAATATCGATGAACCCGCCAGGGGAACTCCTCACCGGCAAGGAGGCAGACAGGCCCGCACAGACGGAGGTCGCTCCGATTCCTGGCGATAGCTATGAGGACAAGAGGCTCAGGATCGTCAACCTCTATTTGGAGGGCAAGATAAACGACAGCCAGCTCGAAAGGCTTCTCGCGCTGATCGATTCGAGCGTGGCAAGGGCGAGCCTGGTGTAGACACGTCTCAGAGGTAGGACAGCTGTTCCTTCACCTCTAGCCCTTTCTCTGGCAGGCGCGCCACGTACTTCTCCGCCGGGATCATCTCGGGGGCGAACAGGCCCTTCCCGCTGACCTCACCAGCTATGATCATCTCCGCTCCGATGGCTCCGCCCGTTCCCACGAGATAGCCAGTGGCGTTGCTATTGTACAGCTCATAGGCCTTCTCGTGGGACAGCGCCGTCCACACCTTGACCATCGCCTTCCTGCCGTTCTTCGTTCCGAGGATCTCGACGACGATGCCTGCCGAGCCCTTGACCTTTCCAATGAGGTCTACCGGCTTGGGGAATAGCGCCACAACCACGTCCAATGGCCTCACCTTGACTCCTTTGACGTCGATCGGCTTCAGGCCGTGCATTCCTGTCTTTCGCAAAGTATTGGCCATCTCGGCAAAGCTGTCATCGACTGCTATCTTGAAGTCCGCGTTCCTGATCCCCTTGATGAACTTTGGTATGAGAAAGGTCTCCTCGTGGGTCGTGTTGTACACTGGCAGGGGTCCAATCGGATCCGGAAACTCGTAGATCTCCCTCTTGTGCAGAGGCGGCAAGTAAGTCATCTTGCCATCCTTGAATACAGCAGCGCCCTCAGTGACCTCCGCCAGCATGTCGAGCGGAGACCAGAGCGTGAAGAACTCGTAGCCCTCGGCAGAGCCGTTGTCGCCGTCTCTGACGTGAGCCTCATAGGCGGAATCGAGCTTGTTCGCAGCGTATCTCGCGAAAATGTCCGAGATACCAGGATCGGCCCCCATCCCTGTGATGACTGTTACGCCCGCATCCTCACACTTCCTCGACCACACCTCGAAATCGTCGATGATCTCCTGCACGGCCGAGAAATCGATGTAGTTCGTTCCCGCAGCCAGTGCTTGCTCTGTAATCTTCATGTTCAATTCGCTCGTGACGGAACTTACGAGCAGGTCACAGCCTTTCAACACTTTCCTCAGAGACTTCGCATCGCCCGCGTCAACCTTCGCTATCGTGACCTTGTCACTCTTGATTCTGCCAACCATCGCTTTCGCAGCGTCGGTCCTCAGATCGGCGAGGACTAGCTCGTCAACCTTGTCGTTCTTCGCCACATGCTCAGCACACACAAGCCCCGTTATTCCGCACCCTAGTTGGACAACTCTCATTCTTCCCCACTCTTGCCACCGGAATCGTTTGCTTGGATATGAGCGTTGTTCAGCGCAGGTGTCGGAATCTGAACATGAGAGGGCGCACCACAGGGAGACGGAACTAGTGGACACTCTGCGCTACCGGTGAGCCGACCTCGCCCGCCAGGTCTCAAGAACATCCCTCGGCCATGCGGGAGTGCCACTCCCTAGCCTCTTTCCGAGTAGCACTTCGGCCGCGACCTCGGCCACCTCACGCGCATGGGTTGCCCTCCAGCCGGCTTTCGAAACCAGCCATGCCTTGATCTCATCGGGCGAATAGGTTTCGCCGCCTTCCTTCAGAATCACGAACGACTGAGCTGCCGTGTCTCTGTCCGCAGGGTTCTCCATGCCAGTGGAGCGGTTGACGCGGCCTACCAGGTCTTTCAGGGCCTCCTCAACAGCTTCGCTGACCGCGAGCTTATAGCCAGTCCTACTGTTCTTGGCACCTAACTCCTTAGCGTTCCATGTCCTGATCCAGTAGTCAATCTCCTGCATTGTCCACGGGACCACGAGCAATGCCATAACGTTTCGGATAGAATCCAATGAGTCCAAGAACCTACCGTACGGATAGAAGGCAATCAGCGGTCCGTTGTCCGCGTTTGGCAAAGGCCTCAGCTTCGTGACCACGTAGATGTCCTTTCCTAGCATGAGCGTCTTGCCAGCAGATTTCAGATCTCTGACAGCCGATTTGCCGAGCTCATTGCCTATGAGCCCATCGAGGTTCCGCAGACCTGCTACCGCGATGTATCCCCTGGTGATGCTGACCTGCGCGAGCCAGTCTAGCCCCTTTCTAACGGCCTCTCGATCCAGACCCTCGGCCCTGATGAAATAGGACAACCTCTTCTTCATGAGCTCAGGCGGTTCAATCATTCGAATAACGGGCTCTAAAGCTCGCGCTCCTGTTATCAATAATGATTCTGACCTGGCAGGCTTCCCCAGAAAAGCCCTTATCTGAGGTTGATCAGATGAGTAGTCGGTCGATGTATCGAGGAACTGTGCTGCCCTCGACGTGAGGAGGATCGTCGCGAGGCTCAATGGACTGACGGGACTGAGGATTGAGCTGAGTGTATTCCTCTTGATAGGCGCGAACTTCTTGCTATTCGGAGTCGCTCTCACGCTCTCAGGGCTCTTGCTCATCTGGTCTTCGGATAGGACTTTCGGTCTGGTCTCGGTCTCCGAAGGAGCATTTAGCTGCCTCGCAGGCTACTACTATCTTCTGGAATAGCTACGCTGATTCTGTCCGTCGTTGCGGTCTAATCCTTGGCAAAAGACCAATATCAGAATTGTGATTCCGGTCATGAAAAGAGAGCTGGACAGGAAGATGGACCCAGTGAACAAAGGACCCGTTGATCCAGAGGCCGTGAAGAAGAAGATGTGGGTGGACTATCAGTACGCCCACAAGGATCGTGAGAACGAGGTGCTGGATGCAGTCCACAAGCTTGTCGCGCTCACGAGAGACCCGTCTGTGGACTTGCACAGGACGATGCAGGCAGCTGCAGATGTTATCCGCGAGAGGCTCTGGGTACGGGAGGTCACGATAGGCCTGAGGGACTCTACAGATGGCATGTACAGATACGAGGTGCAGGCTGGATTTGCGGAGAGCGCTTGGGCAGCGCTCAAGAAGCTCGAGTACTCATATGAACAGTTCTCGGATCCGACGCTCTACAAGGCCAAGCAGATCAGCAGATTCACGAAGCTGTTCCTCCAGGAGGACAACCCGTTTGCCCCGGGCGAGGAGGTAACATATGACTGGTCCGTCATCCCGTATATGGAACGGAGGTCCTTGGACGACACCCTCTCGGCGGACTATCTTGACATCAACATATATGGCCCGAAGGAGGAGCTCCTGGGATGGATAGAGATATCTGGTACGATCGCCGGAAAACTCCCGGACCCGTTCACCATCAAGAGCGTGGAGCTGATCGCGTCCATCATAGGTACCGCGATCATGGGCAAGC
>Ga0315312_1002949_pt1 | contig 11316 bp, 11 predicted proteins | sample TDP7_MG_FD_203629 | JGI IMG/M metagenome (GOLD analysis project Ga0315312, IMG submission 203629) | Freshwater sediment microbial communities from Lake Towuti, South Sulawesi, Indonesia - TDP7 | ecosystem: Environmental > Aquatic > Freshwater > Lake > Sediment | place: Indonesia: South Sulawesi... | reverse complement strand
GATGTTCCAAGTTCCCTGCTTCGTGCTTCGTTGCACATTGGCACCATGCAACTTCCATTTCATATTTCTCTGCAGCTCCTTGATACGTAAGTTTGTCCACTGGGTACGTCCTGGATGAAAATATCCACCAATTCGCTTCTTCAAACCGCCTGTGGCTTCGGCACTACCTATATAAAGAATATCTGATTCGCCTTGTAGACGACCAAAGCGCTGGCCTCTGGCTTTTCGAATTACATAAGCACCATAATGTTTAGGAGCGTTTCCTACGCTTTGCTTATTGAAAGGATGCCATGGGGAAAACCCTTTCTGTAACTGGCTCAGCTGCGTCGAATCCATACCCTGCCCCTTCAAATTCATTCCATTTGAACACATTTATATTTATTCTTGAGATAGTTTTCACATCCCCGTCTTCTTTGGCTTTTTTGAAAAGAGTGTTCTAGAGCCTCAAGAATCGCTAATTATTTTAGGCGCGTGGTTGAAGATTAAGGGTCATGGCATCCTTGCTCAGGGTATACCTTGACGTTGACGCCTTAAGCTACGCCTCCGGTCTTCCTAAGGATGAGGTGTGGAAGACCGATGTTATTAGAAGAGTTCTGGAGCCTGCTAGACAAGGTAAGATTCAAATAGTCGTATCTATAGCGGCTGTCGAGGTCTCAATAACTGAGTCTGGAGCACCCCGCGAGATGACGGAGTTTTACCTCATAGCCTTTAGAAGATTCTTGGGGACAATACCTTACAGAACGGTTGAAGTTGATGTGGAGAGGGCAATAGGCTTGGCAAGGACATATTTGAGGGACAAGGTCATTATGAAGTATGAGAATGCCGTCCATATAGCTATGGCGTGCCTAGCCGAAGCAGATTACTTCCTAACCTGGAACGAAGAGCATCTGCTTAAAAAGAAGGCCATGGTAAAGCTCTCTATACTGAACCGAAAGCTAGGGATCAAGACTCCAAAGATAATCAGACCTGAAGACCTTAAGGTTTAAAGATGACCATGCTTTTTGTAATACTCCCTAAGACCTTTCTCAACTCTCTCCATCGGAACAGACTCAAGGAGCTTATTAAACTCCTTCCAGTAGATATAATTGTTCTTCTCCCTTACCTGTCTTCGCCTCTCCAACTGTTTCATCATAATTAGTTATTATCCATTTCTCTCTCAAATACTTTCCGATACTTCAGAAGGCTTACCTCCTCAGCCCCTGAAAATGTAGCCTGCAGGCTACATTTCGTAGGTAGAGAAGGGCTACCAAAGTTCCTCCCTGAAATGACGCACCCAAGGCTATCCATGGTTTAAACAACCATTTATGCGGCGTCAATGTGGGGTGCCTCTTGCTATTCAGGGGTGAATTGAATGAATTTCCTCACTGTCTTAAGGGCTTCCAGGAACTCCCCGCCCCTTTTTGTTATCCTGTAAACCTTTGTGTCGCCAATGTTTTCCTCTTTTAAAAGCCCCCGGAGGACGAGGAATTGCAGGGCCTTTTTCGTCCTGTCGACGGGAAGACCCGCGCCGTAGGATATCCTCGTGAGGGGAGAGACGCCTCTCCTCAAAACCGTTTCTAGGATGTCGGAATAGATATCGTACCTCGTTCTTCTGCCCATGGCATTCACAGGTTCTAAGCGTTTATCAGAGGGGTGGGGCTGACAGTTTTTCAACCTTTACCGGCGCCTGAGCGAATAGGACTCCATCTTCTTTTTCCAGCGCCTCAGCGTATTGGATTTCTCCAAGGACCTTGCAACCTGACTCCGCGTACATCTTCTTTACATAGACGTTTCTGGCCCGTGAATTTTCCTCCATGGTTAAGGAGTCGGCGTAAAGGTCTTCAACTCTGGCTCTTTCCCGTACAAGGACGCTGCCGCCAACAATGGGTCCTCGAACTTCGCCCCTTCTGCCTATCTCTATAGAAGCCGCTTTAACCCCTTCTGATGTTTCTATTAGGCCTCCGACTCTTACGGAGCCTGTGGCCTCGGCCCTTAGGGCCTTTAGAGAACCCCCCGCGTGGATGGATTCGGCCATCACTCGGTCGCCGATTTCGGCAGAACCGCCAACATCCAGCTTGCCAGATAGGCTCAATCTTTTTCCGACTTTAACCTTCCCACCGACATCGATGCTTTCTCCTTCGGCATCGCCACTTATTTCGACGGAGCCACCGACATCGATGTCTTTAAACACGAGATCACCGTCAACTCTTAGGGCTCCCCCAACGTTGATCCTTACACCCTCACTTCGATTGGAGAGCCTTACACTGCCGCCGACATCAATGGAGTTAAACTTGAGGAAATCTGTGGATTCGAAGGTTCCCCCCACATCGATGCTCTTCGTTATCTCTCCTCCCTTAACCCTAACTCGACCACCCACGTCGATGTCTTCAATCTTAACTGCAGCTTCGACATCGACGGAGCCCCCAACGTTTATCTTCGTAACTTCCACAGGCCCCGTTCCTCTGAAGGCCCCTCCTACTTCAATGCGGGAGCCCTTCGTAGCCCCCTTAACGTCAACTGAGCCCCCCACATTGATACGGTCCACCTCCGCGTTTCCGGAAGCCTTGTATGAACCTCCCACATCCAGGTCTATCGCCTTAGTGTCGCCTCCAACCTCAAGGCTTCCACCAACATCGATTTTCTCGACGCTGAGATTCTTTTCCACGATGACCCTCTTGTCTACGTCCATCGTCTTTGCTGATAAGTTTCCGGTAACATGAAGCTCTCCTTTCCTGATTCTTATTGAGGCGCTAACTGAGAGGTCTCCCTCGATAAGGATGTCCCCGTCCCGTCCGTCCAGCGATTCGGCGGTCAGACCGCACTCAAAGGAACAGTCTCCCTCACAGCGGACAAAACCCGAAACCGTGATCCTTTCTAAGCCCTCTTCAGCCTTTAGGGTGGAGCCTCCACCTATGTGCAGATCTCCTTCAACCGATCCAAAAGTTGCCGTCGAATTTTGAGGAACCGACATGACCTTACGCATATGCCATCCCCTTAGATACTTCGTTACAGAAGCTTTTAAAATTAAGGCACATGGGGAAATCACAAATTGTAACTAGAAAATGTTACGTTCAGCAGAGGAAGCAAGGGAAAGGCTACGTCTCATCTTTCCCTCGTTTCTCAATGAGGATCTGCCCGTCTTTAATGGCCACGAATCGGCCGTGTTTGGCGACCACTATTTCCTTCGACCCCGTGAGCACCTGCTCATTTCCTTTGAAAACGTAAACCCCGTCCTTCGCCACGTAGGTGGTGCTGTCATCTGAAGACACGAGGATTTCAAATTTGTCATTCTGAGGAAGGGCGAAGATTTTCTTGTTATTGGACCAAAAGTCCAAATTTACATGGCGATTGTGGTCCAGAAAACCTTTGCACGTCTTGAGGGCCCTTTCGATGAAAACCTCAGCGTTCTCGTAGCCCATCTTGGCTAGATATTCAGCCGTTGCTGGTGACATGGATGAAGAGAAGTCGCCTCTAGCGAGCATTATGAAGGGGTCGCCAAGTTCCTTCGCTATCGGTTTTCCCAAGGCTCCTCGGCGAGTTTCAATGATAGCATCCAAACTGAACTGCCCTGCTCCGTGAAAAACGTAGCCTGCAGGCTTGTCTCGTACATAGAGGGGTGCAGCCAAGGTTCCCTCTTGGACGGTTACTAGGCACTTTGAATTTCTTATGAGGGTGGTTTCTTGGGTTACCTTATAAACGTCGTTGCCGAGGCCCACATCACCGTTGACTCTATGCATCATCTTTCACCCTTCTTCCAAGAGCTTAACGAGCTGATGAGCCGTCTTTAGTGCCACTCTGCCGGGTATGGTGATCAGGTATCGACCCCTAACGGCTTCCTGAATGATGAAACCGGCCTCTTCAAGGGCTTTCAGGTGGCTGGAGAGGGTGCTGGCAGATATGTCAGGAATCTTCCGCTCCAACTCATTTGCGTACTTTCCTCCCGCCATGAGCTCTGAGAGAATCCTGAGCCTATGCTCGCTGGACAAGGCGCTCATTACCGAGGCCGTTTTGGTCGGGTCCATTTTCTCCTCGACTTTCTCAGGCTCCTCCCTTTCCCCAGCACGGCCTATATACACGCCGCGGGGGCCTATGAGAACCGCTTTTTCGATTTCTCCGCTGATGCCTGTCATTACCCCCTCCATAATCTCGTTCACGAAGTCTCCGATATCTATCTGAATTCTCCCTCTGGGTTTCTTCACGCCTTCTACGGTTTCCTTGGATAAATCGTCGAGTCGCCTCCGGAGGTCGGCGAGTTCCTTCTTTAGGGCGTCTATGTCATCCTTCGCGCCTTCTGCCATTTTTACCACACTCAATACGAATTTTATTAAATTCAATTCGAATTATATAGAAATCATTTCGTATTTAAGCTTTGCGGTTAGGATGTAAAAATTGAGCGTGCACCCCCCATTCATTTCTTACCTGTAGAACATTATTATTTAGGATTAAACCTATATTTGCTCAGTGGAGGCCCCTGTTGCGCGCCGTTCCGACGGGCTGCATGTTCCTTGACAGGCTGTTAGAGGGGGGTCTCCCGGTCAATAACGTCACTCTTGTTTATGGGGAGGCTGAGACGGGTAAAAGCACTTTAGCCCTGCAGTGTGCGGTTGGCTCCGCCAGAATGGGTTATAAGGCCCTTTTTATCGACTCTGATGGCACCTTTTCCCCGAAGCGGTTGTCCCAGATAGCCGACTACGATTTCGAGGAGATTTCTCCCCTGATCATTCTGGTGAGACCCGCCAATTTTCAGGAGCAAGCCTTCACCATAGATCACCTTGAAGAGTACATAACCAGCAGGGTTGGTTTGGTGGTGGTGGACACGATTACTTCCCTGTACCGGGCAGAGTTTGGAACTCGGAAAGAAACCTTTGCGTTAAATCGAGAATTGAACAGGCAGATGGCATCCTTGGCTCAGATTACAAAAATCGGTGGGGTGGCCACCCTCATCACCAGCCAGGTTCGAAGCATCCTTGACGGAGGACAAATGGAGGTGGAGCCCGTGGCCACACGGGTGCTAACCCACTGGTCAGACATCGTAATCCGTCTAGAGCCAACAGCACAGGGAAGCGTAATAAGGGCCACCCTTGAAAAACATCCACGACACAGGCGCGCTTTAAGCTTCAATTTAAAAATAGACGAAAAAGGCATCCGTGAATATGGCCGTTAGGTTCTGATGCATCTTCAAGTGTGAGTGGTGAAAGCTTAAAATAGAAGATGTGGGCTTCCCTCTTCGTATGCTGGCAGTTAAGTCGGTTCAGTTTAGGCATTCAGAGCCCATAGGCGAATTGCTGGAAACCTTCCGAAGGATGGTTAATGAAGCAGTCAAAGTTGCTTTAGAGCAAAGAATTACATCAAGGTTCAGGCTCATCAGGGCGGTGCATGGGCCCTTTAAACACTATGGCCTGCATACCCATTACGCGTTGAGTGCCTGTGAGGTTGCCTGCGGATTAATCAGGAACAGGAAAAGGAGGAAAACGCCGTATGTCCGAGGGGCTTTTCTAAAACTCGACAACCAAACCTTCAAAATTCAAGGGAACGTGCTCAGAATACCGGTGAAGCCGAGACAGTTTATAGAGATGCCGTTAAGGATGGGTGAATACCAAAAATCCTTCCTATCGGATGCCACGCTCAAGTTAGGCTCAGTCACCGTAACTGCCAGCACGGTTACGGTGGTTTTCTCAAAGACCGCCGAGGCGATTGAGCCTAAGGGATACGTGGGAATAGACGTGAACGAGAGGAGCCTCGATTATGCAACCAGCGAGGGAGAGCTTTTCAATTATGACCTAAGCGAACTGCCAAGAATTCACCATGTCTACTTTAAGAAACGTAGGGACATTCAGCGGAGATTCTGTGGTGATCGAAGAAAGTCAAAAAAACTTCAAGCTAAGTATCGTATAAGGGAGAAACATAGGACAGAACAATTGATGCATAGGGTCAGCAAAATTGTTGTTGAAAAAGCCAAGGAGAAGGCCTTTGGAATAATCTTAGAAAACATAAAACACATCAGAAAAGCCGTTAATCGAAAAGTTCTGGGCGTCAACAAGTTCAACGGTAAGGTTCAACACATCTCTAAGCACTCAAAGAAACTTAAGCGAAGGCTTAACTCATGGAGCTTCAGAAAACTACAGAACTTCATTGAATACAAAGCTAAGTGGGAAGGCGTTTCCGTCATTTATGTAAATCCAGGGGGCACCTCCCAGACTTGTCCCATATGTGGCTGGCGTAAAAAGGCCAGAGAGCCGAATGGACAACTGTTTACGTGTCCCCGATGCGGGTGGAAAATGGATAGGCACCTGAACGCCGCCATAAACCTACTCAAAACCCAAGATGAATGGGTATGGTTCGCCCATAATAGCCCCCCAAATGTAGCCATGAGCCGACCCCTAAACAAGGCGGGGAGCAGAAGAGGGGAAGGCGTGTCTCACCACTCGACACTCGAAGACGCACCAGAACCGGCCGTTAACTTATATTCAATATTCAATTCAATTTCGTTGAAAGGAGAGGCGAGCCCATGTCCGCATCCATTGCCGAAGTCGTCTATCAGGCCCTATACTTTATATTTCCAGCCTATTGCGCCAACGCGATACCAGTAATTTTTGGCGGAGGCACACCCATTGACCGCGGCAAAACCTTCCGGGATGGCCGGCCCATACTTGGCCCAAGGAAAACCTTCAGAGGATTTTTCGCCGGCTTAGCCATAGGAACCCTCGTGGGTCTTTTCCAGAACCCTCGTAACATTTTGCTAGGATTCGCGCTCTCCCTTGGGGCTTTAACTGGCGACTTGGTGGAATCCTTCTTCAAACGGAGGTTAAACATTCCTCCGGGGGCTTCCTTCCCCGTGGCGGACCAACTTGACTTCGTCACCGGCGCCCTCCTCTTCTCCCTTTTGGTTTCACCTCCATCGTTAATTGTCGCCTTGGTCATTGTGTTGATAACGCCCCCCATTCACCTTTTGACCAACATTTTCGCCTACCTGTTAAAGCTTAAAAGGGAACCTTGGTAGCGATACTGTTAAATAATCGAGTGTCAAATAATCGGGTGTGTAATATTTATTAGAAATGAGTGAGATTATTAAGATGCGGTGGAAGAGAGTTCTCGGCTTTGCAGCTATCTATCTTTTTATCTATGTCATTTCATTTGCCATCTATTTCCTCTTTTTAATTCAGTTACACATGACGGTTTACTCCTATACCCTAGATTGGGTTCTTCTAAATCCTCGGCTTGCTCTCAGCATAATATTTACGGAGTTGACCCGAAGTCCTCTTTCACTTTTTATCATAATACTATGCTCATTCATTCTGGGCTTCATAACGGATTGGGGCTTACGCATTCTTAAAAGACACGTTTCACTCAGGAAGAGGAAGCAAAGAACAGAACCGTGGTAGCCAAAGCTTTAACCCTTAATGTTTTAAACAGTCAAGGAATTTATAATAGCTAGTGAAACTGTATTACATACCAGTTGGGGTGTGGGCCTAACTGAACGATAGCGCTCGAAAGGAAGTAGAGATACTCAGGGTGTTAAGCGAACACAGTGGACCTGTAGGTTCAACGGTGATCAGAGGAGAATTGAGAAGGAGGGGCTTTCTCCTTAGCGAGAGGACGATAAGGTATCACCTCCAGTTGTTAGAGGCAAGGGGCCTCGTTGAGGGCCATGAACGAAGTGGAAGAACCATCACTGTTTCCGGTTTGAGCGAGCTGAGCCGAGCCTTGGCCTACCAGCGAGTGGGCTTTGTCATCACCCGTTTCTTATCCATGGCCTACGCCGTGACTTACAATCCCGATGTAAATCGGGGCACCATGGTTGCAAACGTTTCCATAATGGACAAAGCTTTTCGGGACAAGACCCTTGAGATGCTCCAGGCTCTTCATGAGAGGCACATCCTACCGGCACCCTACTTCAAAATTTTGGACGAGGGTCAGGAGTATCAGGATATATCCGTTCCGAAGGGGAAAATAGCCCTGTTCACCGTGTGTAACCTGACCGTAGACGGCATCCTCATCCATTCTGGAATACCCCTGCTCTTTAAATACGGCGGATTGGTCCAGGTGCTGAACCATAAACCCATCCGTTTCGTAGAGCTGATCTCCTATGAAGGGACAACCGTACCCCCCCTCGAGGTGTTTGTTTATAGGAACATGACCTCCATCACAAGGGTGCTCCGCACAGGATCGGGGATGCTGCCCGCCACCCTGAGGGAGATACCCGCAGAAGCCAGGGTAAAAACCGAAGAGGTACTCACAAACCTGAGGAACCAAGGGTGGGGCGGGTTTTTAGCCCTCGGTGAGCCCAACGAACCCGTGCTCGGAATACCAGTAGGCATGGACAGGGTTGGCATATCCATGGTTGGCGGCCTAATACCAGGGGCGGCCATGATCGAGGAAGGGGCAAAGGTCGACACCTTCGCCCCCCACTGCCTGATTCCAGTGGAGGAAATGACCAAAATCAAGATGAGCACCCCCTGATCTAACGAACGCCAAATCGACTGCTAAACTGAGTAACTGTTGCGCCTTCAAAACAGCCTTCTTTAGCTTTAATGTGCTTTCCAAGGATTTAGGACTCTGTGGGCTAAGTTAACCTCTGATTTTCGTAGAATCGCACCGAAAGATTAATATACTGGGAGTGCGCAGGATACGGCAATCGGTTACCGTATGCCGTAATTGGTGATTGGGATGGATGGAAAACTTGTCTGCTGGAACTGCTATAACTTTGAGGATCGAAGGGACATAGACGGGGCAGTCTTATGCTCAAAAAATCATGTTCCAGACATTTGTTGTGAAGAATTCGAAGTTGGGGATGAAGGCCTAAACAGGGACAGGTTGAACGTGAGGTTTTGCCTTGAATGTTGCAGAAGTAATGTTTTTGGAAAAATCCTCTCTTAAAAGGTGATAATTTTGAAAACGAGATTTTGTCTTGAATGTAAAAATTTTGAGGACCGTAATGAGATTGATGGAGTTGTTTTATGCGCTAGAGGACACGAACCAGAAATCGCTTGTCCCGACTTTCAAGATAGATACGAAGAATTGAGAAAGACCGCATCAAAAACGAGATTTTGTTACGAATGTAAAAATTTTGAGGATCGAATTGAAATTGATGGAAACGTGGTGTGTGACAGAGAACATGAACCGGGAATTAGTTGTCCTGATTTCCAAGATAGAAGAGTAGATGTCTTCTACTCTTACATTTATTGGGCCTATCTCTACAGTACTGGTAAAACCATTGAGGGAAAAGATTATTATGAAAAACGGTTTTCGAGGAAACTTTCAAACCAGGAGCTTGCATACGCCTGCTTACTTGACTATTTCGAGTTAGGTCTAGAGGATTCCCACCTTTACAGGTGTTGGGAAACCGTAAGAAAAACTTATGAGGAAAAGTTACCTATTATCTCAAAAATTTTTGCCGTAACCTTACAAGGGTTTAACCTATATGGTGGGAGGGTAGACCTTGAAAAAGTTTTCTTGGATTTACTTTCTTCTAAAAAGGGTTCTGAGGAGATCGGTAAGGAAATTCTAGAGGGCCATTACAGTAGGGGGGTGAGGGTTATGGAGAATGAGATTGTATATAAAGAGGTGCTTGCCCTTGAGGTTAAACTTATAAAGGTAAGAGCACCCTTAATCGCAAGAAAAGCAAAATCGGGTCAATTTGTAATTTTAAGGGTGTATGAAGATAGTGAAAGAATACCCTTAACACTAATAGATTGGACCCCTAACGAAGGTACAATAACCCTAGTATTCAAAGAAGTGGGGGCTTCAACAAAAGAACTTGGAACATTGGAAGTTGGAGATAGAGTTCACGACCTTGTAGGGCCTTTAGGTAACCCGGGTGAAATTAAATTTTGTGGTAAAGTATGCGTTATTGGTAGGGGTGTTGCCATTGCAGCAGCCTATGAAAGAGCAAAAAAATTAAAGGAAGCTGGAAACAACTTAACCACCATTATTAGTGCTCGAACTTCTAAACTACTAATATACAAAGAAGAATTAAGGAGGTTAAGTGACAAGCTATACATAGTTACGGATGATGGCTCTGAGGGTATTAAAGGGTATGCTAACGATGTTCTTAAGAGTTTGTTAGGCTCAGGTGAGAGGTTTGATTTAGTGTATGCTGTGGGAGCAGCAACCTTAATGAGAACCGTTTCAGAGGTAACTAAACCCTACAACATTAAGACTACTGTTAGTCTCAACGCTCTAATGGTAGACGGTACAGGAATGTGTGGCTGTTGCCGAGTAACTGTTGGCGGTAAAACTATGTTTACTTGCGTAGATGGGCCTGAATTTGATGCTCATTTAGTAGATTTTGAAGAGTTTAGAGCGAGAATTCACACCTACGACCAGGAAGAAAAAAATATTCTTAAACTTTATGGGGAGAAGGTATCATGCAAAGGTTAGAGGTTAGATTAAAACAAATTCCAATGCCTGAATTGCCAATTGAAGAACGCGTAGGAACATTCAGTGAGGTGCCCCTAGGATATACGGAGGGACATGCTCTAGCTGAAGCATCTAGATGTCTTCAATGTGAGAATCCACTTTGTGTGGAAATGTGCCCGCTACATATAGATATACCTGGTTTTATGTGGTTAATCAGGCTTGGTAACTATGAAAAATCCGCAAAGAAAGTTAGAGAAAAAAACTGTTTACCTTCAGTATGTGGAAGAGTTTGCCCACAAGAATTATTATGTGTAATGGGATGTAAGAATACAATAGGTGATCCTGTGAATATTGGAGGACTTGAAAGATTCGTTGGGGACTGGGAACTGGGAAGAGGTATAAATGTACCAGAAATTCCTAAACCTACCGGAAAGAGTGTAGCTGTTGTCGGTAGTGGTCCTGCGGGTCTAAGTGTAGCGGTAGAATTAGCAAAAAGAGGACACCATGTAGTTGTTTTTGAGGCGTTACATGAAGCAGGTGGGGTCTTAACCTATGGTATTCCCGAATTCCGTTTACCTAAAAAAGTTGTTAAACAAGAAATTGATTATGCGAGAAAGCTTGGAGTTGAAATAAAAACCAACGTTATCATAGGCAAATCAATAACTATAGATGACCTTTATGAAGAAGGATTTGACAGCATCTTTATAGGTACTGGTGCAGGATTACCTAAACTGTTAGGCATTCCTGGAGAAAACCTTTGTGGGGTTTACTCTTTAAACGAATTCCTCCTCCGAGTTAACCTGATGAAAGCATATGAATTTCCCAATAAAAGTGGCACCCCAATTAAGGTTCAGGGCAGGGTAGCAGTGCTAGGTGCAAGAGGCTTGGATGCCGCAAGATGTGCTCTGAGACGGGGAGCAGAAGAAGTTTGCATTTTTTACCAACGAAAGGTTGTTGGAAGAGTTGATGAAATTAGAC
>Ga0315312_1002948_pt1 | contig 11318 bp, 13 predicted proteins | sample TDP7_MG_FD_203629 | JGI IMG/M metagenome (GOLD analysis project Ga0315312, IMG submission 203629) | Freshwater sediment microbial communities from Lake Towuti, South Sulawesi, Indonesia - TDP7 | ecosystem: Environmental > Aquatic > Freshwater > Lake > Sediment | place: Indonesia: South Sulawesi... | reverse complement strand
AAGTTTCTTTGACGCCTTTCTTTCCCTCAAGAACCCTGTATTCCACTTCTTTGAACCAGAAGGTTTCTTCACTCATTCAAACCACCTTTAGACTGGTAGGCAAACTGTCTAAAACGTTTTTCATCACTTACATGCGTACAAAATCCCCTTTAGGGCATAGAAAAAGCCTTAATCAAAAGAATAAGAAAATTAGCAGAAGGGAGAGAGAGTGAAAAAATGGCGAAAAACATTTTCGGAATCATAGTTGGTGAAGCACGGTCAGCTGAAGAAGCTGAGAAACTCGCTGAGATGATGAAGAATTGTCCTTACCTTGTCGCTTCTGGGACAACTTCAAACAAGACTTACTCCATCTACATTGTTCCTGAAGAGAAGAAATGGTGGTTGAAATATCCTGAGACGAACCCTAAAGCAACGGGCTTAGAAAATGCTCAGGTCTACATTGTTGAAAACATAACGTATCCAGAAAAGTTCGATTGGAAGTTGCCAAAAAAGAAAACAGTGACAGCCCCATGCGGAGCAGACTGCCAAACTTGTCCCTTGCAAGAAGAATATGATTGCGGTGGCTGTCCTGCCACGATTCACTATAAAGAAAAGTAACGGTGTTTAAAAAGAAGCAAACGTCCAACAAGAAAACAAGCTTCTTTGTGCCCACCGAAAATCATATAATATCTACATGAAAATCACAAACAGCATGTAAAATGGAGGTATTGATTTTTGGTCAAAAAAGAGGAAATCATCAGGAGACTACGTGAGTCAGTTATTTCTTGCGACGAGAAAGGTGTAAAAGAAGCTGCACTAGCGGTGATTGAAGAGGGCGTAGACGTTACAGAGGCGATTGAAAAGGGTCTATCAGAAGGAATTAGAGAGGTGGGCGAAAAATTCGATAAGTTACAGGTGTTCTTAACGGATCTGATGCTGGCAGCAGAGGCGATGAAAGCTGGAATGAACATTCTGCTTCCCAAAATACCTAAAGAAAAGATCCTGAAACGAGGAAGAGTTGTAATAGGGACCGTAAAGGGCGACATACACGACATAGGAAAAAACATCGCGGCTGCCCTTTTCACGGCTTCGGGCTTTGACGTATACGATCTAGGCGTAGATATCTCAATATCAAAGTTTGTTGAAGAAGCAGAGAAAAATGAAGCAGACATCATTGCACTGTCAGCGCTTATGACATCAACCATATCGGGACAGAAGGACGTTATAAGCTATCTAAAAGAAAGCGGGAAAAGGAAAAAATACATTGTTATGGTAGGTGGAGGACCCACAACCAAGGAGTGGGCTGAAGAAATCGGAGCCGACGGATACGCTGAAACTGCCAAAGAAGGTGCAGACATCGCTTTAAACCTGCTTAAAGTAAAAAGAGGAAAGTAAACATGGTTAACTCCTTAGAAGTTATGAAAAGGGCTATCACTGGACCCCTATGTTCAGAGCGAGATTATGACCTAAGAATATTCTCACAAAAAATAAGAGAAGCAATAAAGGAGTACGACATTAAGTATGACCAAGAAACCATTATTCCCAGCGACGACAGCTTAGCAGACGACGTTTTCAATGCAGGTCTAGATTTCTACTGCAACGTCGGCACCTATTGCAGAGACACCGAGCGAATAATCAAATTCGAAGAGAATGAAGCTAAAGAAGGGTTGAGGTTTGCCCCACAGAAGGCGGTCTTCGGAGAAGGCTTAGACGCCGGAGTCCTAGCACCAAGAGAACTTGAGGGTAAGATACCGCCCTGGTGTTTTCTTGGAGCAGGTGGAGCTCCAGTATCTTCTGAAGAGATTTTTCTAAGCTTAGTAGAAGCCTATGCATTAATACCTGAAATTAATGCGGTGACTACGCCGGCTCTAACCTCTGTGAGTGGAGTGGAGATTAGGCCTAACTCGCCCTTAGAGATATTGGGAACCACGAGAAACGCCATTTTGGCTAGAGAAGCGTTCAGAAGAGCGGGAAGACCGGGCTTGCCCATCATGAACGCCCTCGCAACGGCAACATCTGCGCCAGCTTTAATAGCGGCACTTCACCCAAACTATGATCTAAGACCGTCTGATGGGTATCTTGTAGCTTCATACCCAGAACTAAAGGTGGATTTCTCATCTCTTAACAAGGCCTGTGTTTTACAAAGCCATGGTGCACGCATCGGTGGAGAGTACAGCCCAATTTTGGGAGGCTATCCTGGCGGCCCAGAAGGCGTGCTGGTTGCGCAAGTTGCTTACAACATCCACGGGGTTCTTGTGCTGCAAGCGACATGGCACTTGAATCTACCGTTCCATTATAAATTTGGATGCACCACCATGCCGGAAATATTGTGGGCAGTAAGTACATACGGTCAAGCAATTACCAGGAATACCCGACTATTATCATTAAGTTTGGCCTACTCTGCCTCTGGACCCTGCACAGAAACGTGTCTGTACGAGCTTGCTGCAGCAGTTGTAACCGCCGTGGCATCAGGTCTTTCGATTGAGGCCGCGGGTGTGGCAAAAGCTGTTCATAAAGACTATCTTTCTCCACTAGAGCCTAAGTTTGCAGCTGAAGTCGCTCACGCAACCGCTGCAGCTGGGCTGAAGAGGGAGGATGCCAACGAGATTGTGAAGACCCTCACATCAAAGTATGTGAGCGCAATACCAAATCCACCGTTGGGTAAGAAATATCAAGAATGCTTCGATATGAAAACGGGAAAGCCTTCTCGCGAATGTTTAAACATCTACAACAAAGTCAAAAAAGAACTAGAAGACCTCGGCTTACAATTATAAGCATTAAAGCACGTGATCAAGTAATGGAAAACATTGGAGAGCCTTGGTTTAAGAGTGCCAAATGCGCTCGTCCTCACGGGTTCCTGTGCCTACCACGACCTGATGACTGATTTCGCCGGTTTCAACATTCTCTATCCGTTCTAACATCCCTGAAACCTTAATCAAATCACCGCACCGAGCAACATTCCTGTACACACCTATCATGGACGTCACCTTTGCAGGTTTCTCATCCTCCCCAAGCTTTGAGGCTGGATCAAGCGGTTGATAATCTGTGATTCGGTAGACTGCGGGTCGGAACATGGCTTCTTTGTCGTCGGCAACCTTACAACTGAAGGTAACTGGTTTGACCGGCGAATACTTGTGGTCACCATACTTGGATACTATTTCATCAGCCTTTCGCACTGCGTTGTACACAAACCGTTGACTCTTGTATCGCCCCCGATGTCTCCTTATCCTATCAACTCTCTTGTTGAAGATATAGGTGAGTGTGCCCTCATCTACAAGCCTCTTAACCGTTTTCTCTAGGTTTCGAAAGTTACGTGACCCGTAAACCACCAAGTCGATGTCAGACTCCGCAGTGTGCATACCCAAGGCAACTGATCCATGGATTCCGAAATCCTCCAGGGGCACGCCAGATTCGTCTGAGAGAAGAGTAGCCAACTCTAGCGCCAGCCTTTGCAAACGATCTTTCCTCTTCTTTTCAACCAGTGTCTCCAGACATTCACTTGGCACGTAAACCTTTTTTATCAATCTCAGAGGAACGCTAATGACCTCTTTTCCTCTGAACGGGCAGAAATAAACGTAGTGAGGCAGATGTTTTCGAAACGTTTCAAAAAGGCTCTGAAAGTTTTGCGCCGTGTAGAGCTTCTCAGGACGAAGAAGCCTCACATCTCCCAGTGTCCAGTGTCTTTTGAGAAAGCGCATTTGAAAGTAGGGTTTCAGATCCGACGGAACGTACTTTAAAAAAGAGAAAACCCGCTCTCTAGGATGTTCATACCCAAACACGTAAAAGATGAGATTGTCCTTTGTGACGAGTATGTCACCGTCCCTAGGTTTCCAAGTTTCCATCATTGGCACACCTTTTTATGGTCAGATGAAATAGGTAAGCGAGTGTGAAAAAGGTTAAGGCTTTGCGAGGGTTTAGGGACCGCGACTTCATACAAACGAAAGAGGGCTTCTTCTTCTGCGTGGTTGGTCCATTTCATCCTCCAGATCGCGTCATATCCTACCTCAAATACGTTCCTGCCAAGCTCGGCGCTTGGGGGAGGGGGAAGAAGAGGTTTAAACGAGCTATGAGAACCTATACGATTCCCAGTCTGCTGGAAACTTTTAGCGTTTTGGAAAGAGACTATCCTCATTACCTTTTTTACTCGCCCTTCTACAACATCAGAATGACGGCGGTTCCCTACACGCACATCGTAAAGCATTTTAAGCCAGAGGAAAAGTTAGCTCAACTGCTTAGAGCCTCACGTTTAGACTCTCTACAAAAAAAGTTGTTGAGATTCACATCGTTCTTGGCGGAGACAAGCAAAATTTCTCTCAATTTCTTCGGAGTGACCGGCTCTATACTCCTCAATATTCATCGTCCAGAATTTTCAGACATCGACGTAACGGTTTATGGCTTAAGAAACAGCCTAGCGGTGAAAAACGCCTTAGGTGCAGAGTACTCTATACCGGGCTCTAAAGTCCAACGCTTTAAAGGAGAAGCCCTCAAAGCTTGGTGCGAAGCCAAGGCTCGAAACTACCCGCTGACATTCGATGAAGCTTTGAGGATCCATGAGAGAAAATGGAACGTTGGGTTGTTTGAGTGCACCCAGTTTTCCGTTCACCCTGTCAAGCTGGAACATGAGCTTGTGGAGGAGTATGGCGACAAAACCTATCATCCGCTGGGAACAGTCACCTTCCGCGCTGTTGTTTCCGAAAACACGGGCTGTCTGTTTCTCCCCACCGTCTACCGCGTTCAAGACGTAAAAGTTATAGAGGGTCCTTCAGCAGCCAACATCGAAGAAGTGGTTTCCTACGAGAGCCTATATGACAACTTAGCCGAGGTTGGAGAAGGCATCAAGGTAAAGGGGAAACTTGAACGGGTTCTTAACACCAAGACTGGTCGGGAACACCATCGTGTTCTAGTGGGTTCTTCAGAAGGAAAAGGCACAGAATATATCAAACTGAACTAGCTCCTTGCCACCTCTTATAAAGAGTGTGTTCTATCCCTAAGAGGTCCAAGACTTTCCCCACAACAAAGTCTACCAGATCATCAACATCCCTTGGCTTGTGGTAGTATGCAGGCATAGCCGGAACAACCACGACACCTTGTTCTGCCAATTCAAGCATGTTGCGAAGGTGAACAACGTTTAACGGAGTTTCGCGAGGAACCAAGATCAGCCTTCGTTTCTCTTTCAACGTTACGTCTGCAGCCCTTAGAACTAGGTTGTCTGAGTATCCATGCGCGATGCCCGCTAGAGTTTTCATGCTGCATGGAATGATGATCATGCCGTCTGTCTTGAACGACCCGCTAACAACGGGGGCACTCAAATCATCCACATCGTAAGCGTGATTAGCTAGCTTCTCAATGTCCTTTCTAGTCATCTCAAGTTCGTGCTCAATCACTTTTTCTGCTGCTTTGCTAATGATTAAGTGGGTTTCAACGTTTTTTTCTCGCAGCACCTTCAGCAGACGTCTGCCGTAAACTACTCCACTAGCTCCGGTTATTGCAACGATCAACCGCACACGTACACCAGCTATTGTAGCTGTAACACCTCTTTTAGGTAGGCTCGAAATGGACCGAGCTTACCGCCGTAGTTTCCAGCCGTGATCTTAACCACCCCCGGGGATTTCACCGAGGCTTTTATACCCTCAGCCATAGCATTTTCCACAACCTTGGAGTTCAAGCCGTTTATAACGATCTCGTACACACTGTTTACGTTTTCCGGAACTTGCGAATCTGACAAGATTTTCTTCAGTTTTGGACAGAATGGGTGGTTTGTGGAAGCCTTGAGCTTGTATTTCGTGGAGCCCGATTTCGAACCAGATCTGCAGATGCCGCCTGGAAAAGGCAGGATGACTCCCTTAACCTTCTGGGAGATGGCGTTCACTGCCTCCTCAGCCGCCTCAAGACCCGCCTTTTGACTCTCCGCTAGAATCAGAAAGTTTCCGCCAGCAACCGCTTTCCCAGCGCCAAAGCTATCTTCCACTGTAAATTCTCCTTCCATGACAGGAATTCGCCACACCTTCCTCCCTGCAACCACGTCCCTCTTCTGAAAACCATCACCAAACAAACGAAGGCTGCGACCCACTTTCAATCTTCTCTTCGTCTTGGGCATTGCGTCAAAGGCTGCTGTGGTAGGACAAGTCATAACACACTGCCCCAGTCTCAAGCCCATCTGGGTCTTCAATTCCCTCCGTGTCATATGATAGATTTGGATGAGCGCTCCGATGCGTCCGTCTGGAGTTTTATCCGGCATCACGACACCCTCCACTCCTGCTTCCGCGGGAGACATAATAATGGAGGCGGCATAGCCTGTCGCTGTTCTAGCTGCTGTCAGCGCCCACTTCTCGTTGTCAGCAGTTATCAGAATTCTGCTTGCCCACATCGGAAACATCTCGGCGAAAGTATCCTCAATTTCCACATCATTGTAACGAATCATACAAATACCCCAGTAGAGTACCCGTTTACATGACTTTCAACTGCTTCCCTTAAAACTTAACCCTTTCCCTATGAACAGCCCGCTGTCTTCCTCCTCTTCTCTTCGGTTTCCGAAGTTTTCATAAGACTAAAATAATTGACGATGCTCCTTGGTAGTTTGAGTGGTGGGGAGGAAAAAAGGTAGTCCGTCTCGGAATCTCTCTTCGAAAGGATTCCCATCTCTGTCCTCGCCACAATGACCTTTTTTATGTTAGATATTACTTCTCCTCTCTAAGTTCCAAATGGTTGAAGGCTTCTGAGAAAGGACGGAGCCAAGGTTTCCGAAAAGAATGTTCATTTATCTTTTCTTTTTCGTTTTCTCATCGCTCATATGCTTCAGTTTGGTTATGTAATCTATGAAGCTACAGCCTTCTTTTATTCCTCTGAACTCGAGTTCGTAGCTTGAGTAGAGTTGCTTCAGAATCATTTCCTCTATAACCAAAGCTCCGGAACCAAGAAACTCTTTAAGACCCTTGGTGAAGGTTTCTATTTCTTCTGGGATCTTTTCTGGAGTCAAGGACCTATTCTTCTCAAGATGATTATAGATGATTAATGCGGCGGACTGTCCGAAAATCTGTTTAAGTACTTCATCTACCATCTTGGCTAAACGACTTTCAAAATCACCTTTCACTTCTGACCCCCAGCTTGGGGTTGGAAAAGTGTTTTTCTCATCAGGGTATTTCAATGATATTCCTCAAATCTTTTCTATTCGATTTCCAAGCCCATTACATCATAGAGAAAGGCACGATCTTCAGTCCATCTCTGGCTATTACAACCTCGTGGTATTTCCTGCTATGGTTTGTTCCCCTCATCTTCCGCACCAGAAACCTAGTTCTCAGCTGTCCTTCACAAACCGTGCTTTCCAGCGTAATGACTGAATCAGCTATAAACTCTTCAATCCCAAGCCCGAGAGTGTCAAGACCCGTAGGCACGCTACACGTGGCTATAGTAGTGCAGCCAAGCCTTTTCAGTATCTTGTAGAAAAGGTGCATAAGCATCCTATACTCGAACCTTTCTTGGCAGGCGCTGAGGAAAGCGGTCAATGAGTCGATTACCAGCCTTTTGGCGTTCATCTCCTTCAGCGCGCCTAAAATGAAGTCTATGTTGGCGCTCAACCCCGCACCCTTTATAGCTTCTAAATCAAGAACCCTCACCAAGCCTTCGCGCTCAAGCCTTTCCAAGTCAAAGCCAAAGCCAAGCATGTTCCTCTTGAGGGTCCCGGCGTCCTCCTCAAAAGTCGAGTAAACACCCTTCTCACCGTACTGGGTAGCGCCATTACAGATGAACTGTGTGGAGAAGATGGTCTTGCCGCTGCCAGTATTACCAGCCAACAAGACAATGTCGCCCTTAAGAAAACCACCATCCACCAACCTATCTAAACCCTCAACACCAGACCTCACTCGTTCAACCATGTTCTCACCTTTAACCATGCTTATTCAATTATTTGTCGTGCTTTAACATGTGGAATTTATTCCTATAATCGTTATGAAGCAGAAATATGTATTACAAATCGCCACAGTATTCGAAATAAATATTCACAATACACAAGTGTTAAAATGGACAAACCCAGCACCAACATATGTTCAGAGGTCTCAAGGATGAGCAAGACAAAAACTAAGAGCACAAAGAAGACGAAGAGAGCAAAAACTGATAAGACAAAGACCATGAAGAAACCAGAGAAGACAAAAAAGGAGACCCTGATAAAACCCGTTGTTCCTAAACCCGAGCAGAGCAAAGACGCTGTTTTCTTGAGGAAACCTGCTGGTTTTAAAACAGAGAAATTTGTTCCGCTACTAAAACCTGAGGGAAGGGACATCAAATGGGCCCTACACAGATTCGTTCCATTAACAACGACCGTTCTGGGCATAGGTTATATTCTGCCTCACATAGCAATTGTCATTATTCTGAGTTACATCCTCTCGCAAACAACCATCTCTTCACTCCAAATGATAACACAAATTAGTGGAATGATCCTCTTCCTCATGGCCTCGATTGTGATGATGATCGTAGGAGTCACTGTAATAGTTGGAGGAATACGATATAATCGAAGAAGCCTTCCAAAAGAAACAATATTCCTCGGTGTTCTGTTTTCCTCATTTTATTTGTTGTGTCTAGGCATAGGATCTGCGCTGTTGCTTTCAGAGATAAACCTAAATGTGGGATTACTGATTGTGGGTTCAATATTTGTTATGGTGAGCGCCACCGTCTACATGGTGCCCTCCCTTGCTTCTAGACTTATTGGCCACGCTCTTGGAATAGTCGGCGGATTCCTCTTAGCCATAGTGACGTTCAACTTTCAGACCCTTGGAGTTGCTATAGGTTGGACTCTTCCATTCCCAGGACCGTTCATGTCGCTGACAGTTGTGGAAGGAGTTGCGATGATCTTGGGCTCTATCGCAGTTGCTATCTATTCTACTCTTGCAGAGCGAAATGAAAGACCAGTGGCATACGTCTTGCTCTCGATAGTGGGGCTGGTCTACGGGATCGGTGTGTTCATCGGATCACTAATTCTCTCGTTCAGCTTCTTAGACATTGTGTGGAAAGCACCGTGGGTAGGTCCTTTATACGGATTACCAAGCTGGGTTGTCGACACAACAATTTTCTGGAGCGCAAGTCTTATTCTGTTGGAGATCGGAGGCATCTTGTTGATTCTTTCCGCCTGCTTAGGATTCGCGTTTGCAGCCCAAGAGTTCTCTCGGCTTTACGCTACATCAGGTGAGGTAAGTGAAGGTACCGCCGAAATGAGAAAAGAATCGGTACGCACACAGGTTGACTTAACATAGCAGTGGCGGAATCTTGTTTGCTTCTTCAGTCATCAGTAGAGCACTGTTTAATTCCCTGAAGTATTTGAGTATGGTTCTACCTCTCTCCGTGATTGCGTAGACAACTCTTGTTTTGTTTCTTTTCTTCCCGAAAGTCTGTTCTTCAACGAGGTTCTGCTGGATCAAAAAATCCAAGTATTGCTTTAGGACACTGCAGTTTATGTTAGCCTTATACATTATGTGAGTTAGCTTTAACGGCCCATGACGAGCCAAAACCTTGAGTATATCAATGTACATTTCCAACTTTGACCTTCGCATATTCACCAGACTCTTCCAACATAACTCACGGACATGCTAATGAGGCGTGCATATTCCTTTGATCGTCGTTTCCCTTAGTCTTCTGAACTAATTGCCTAAAAAACTTGTTAAGCACCAAGGATATACCAATTAAATATGTTCGTTGACATCCAACAAGCTGTCAGCGAATGAAAATGTCGTCAATACGAAAAAATGACCATTATAAGTAGGTGGAGATTACTACAAAAGTGCAAAAATGAGTGAGCAAGGTAGGCGGCTAGCGTTCATATACTGCATCTGAATATTTTTCCCTTATTTTTTCATCAGCTATTCTTGCAATCATTGCATTGGAAATCAGCACGTATTTGACTCCTGCGAGATCGGCGAGATTCGCTGGTTTCGGGTCTTGAGTCACTAGGAGCAGGTTGTTCTTCTTTGCGTACTCTATGACTTCTCTGTCTTCCTTACCTTGCAGTCCTGCGTCTTGAACGCTTTGCACATTCCATCCCAGAATCTCAAAATATTCTTTCAGACCTGCGTACATTTCGTCAAGGAGAAGGTTCAACATGATCATCCCCTACAATGCGGATTGCCGTTGTAGAGACTAAATAGTTTTTGCACTGAAGTGCCCTTTCTTCGGAGAACAATGTTGCGAGCTTTGTGTGATTCGGTACTGAAGAATGTTGAGGGTATATATAGCTCCTCTCCCCTATCTCAGACTAGAGGGTCGTTTCCTAAAGAATCGTCTATTCCAACTACTACCTTCCTAGAAACTTCTTCCAGAAACAAAATTTTGTCTCTCCAACCTAACAATACCGAAGTGAAAGAGTTTTGACGATGTGAAGCGTTTCCTTAGGGTCGTGACATTTTGAGCCATCTTCGATAAATTTCCTCGTCTGTGGTCGGTGGAAGCATCAACTTGGTTTTAGTTAAAGGTTTGCCGTTTTTCGAGTGGGGTTTCCTTACTAGGGTGTCCGAGTATTTTTCAATCTCCCTAGCCTCCTCAGCTAGTCTAGCAGCCACTTGAGCTATTTCATGTGCACATGCAACAAGAGGAATGTATTTTTCTCTATCTTTCTCTAAGAAGCACGCTCTTGTGTCAAGTTCCGCAACCTTTTTAGTCATTTCATAAGCGGCCATGGCTTTGGCTTTGGCATAGGGATTTTGAAAATCAGAGTTGTCTAGGATAACATCTGTATCAACCAACAGCCTTGGCAGGGTTAGGGGGGAGTCTTCCTTAAGTATGGCTACAAGTCTGTCAATTTCTTGGTGCAGTATTCTCAAAACACCCGTAATTGCAAGTACCTTAATGACATTTGAATTGAAAATCGCCATTTCTACTGGGTCCAAAAACTCTCTTCGTGCTCCAATTAGTGGGTCGCCCATGATTATGATGTAGCCTAGACCCTGCTTTTCGATTTCGTCCTTAATGCGTTTTGCCACTCCATCTGAGATTACGACGCTCGGCACCTCTTTTTTCAGTAGGGTTTCCCTCACTTTTGCGGGTCCGGGAATCGACGGGTTAGGGGAAATGAAAACTATGAGATTTGGGTTGAACTCGAAGAGTTTCGGTAAGGCTTCTTCAACGTCTTCGACGCCCATTTTGGAGCCTGTAGTTACTGTCCGCACCTTAATGTCTTCACGCTGTGCCAGTTCATCGAGAAGTAGTTCAAATATTGGGGATGCTCCTATATTGCCGCATTTAAAAACTCCTATCTTCAATTTCTCCAAGAGGGTCACCAACGTTTGGTTGTTGTAGAGCTTTATATAACTTAGCACGTGATTGAAGAACTTACATAAGTGTGGTTTATTGGGCAATTG
>Ga0315312_1002947_pt1 | contig 11329 bp, 10 predicted proteins | sample TDP7_MG_FD_203629 | JGI IMG/M metagenome (GOLD analysis project Ga0315312, IMG submission 203629) | Freshwater sediment microbial communities from Lake Towuti, South Sulawesi, Indonesia - TDP7 | ecosystem: Environmental > Aquatic > Freshwater > Lake > Sediment | place: Indonesia: South Sulawesi... | reverse complement strand
TGGATGAACCCTGTTCCGGATTGGACCCCATCTCCACCGCCAGCATAGAACGATCTCTAACTGAGCTCAAAAAAAATTATACGATCATCCTCGTGCCCCATAACATTCAGCAAGCTTCCCGCGTGGCCGATCGGGTAGGCTTTTTATTGAGCGGGGAAATTGTAGAGGAGGGGCCGGCAGACCAGATCTTCACCCGCCCCAAAGATAAGAGGACCGAGGATTACATCAGCGGAAAATTCGGGTAAAAAGGAGGGGCCATGGAGACGCATTTTCAACAAGAGTTGAGTAGATTGAAGGAGGAGCTATTAAAAATGGCCGGGCTGGCGGAGAAGGCCATCAGCAACGCGGTGGAGGCTTTAGTCAAAAGGAACACAGCCCTGGCTGAGCAGACCATCGCCGAGGACGAAAAAATCAACCAGATGGAGATCCATATCGATGATCGGTGTTTGAAACTTCTGGCCCTGCACCAACCCATGGCCGCAGATTTGCGGTTCATCACTTCCGCCATGAGGATCAATACGGAGCTGGAGCGGATCGGGGACCAGGCGGTGAACATTGCCGAGAGAGTCATTTCCCTGAATCAAGAGCCGCAGCTCAAGCCTTACATCGATATTCCCCGGATGGCCGAGATTACCCAGTCGATGGTCAAAGACGTCCTGGATGCCTTCGTGGACGGGGACGCCAACCTTGCCCGTTCGGTCTGCGAGCGGGACGACCAGGTGGACGGCCTGAACGACCAGGTATTCCGGGAGCTTTTGACCTACATGATGTCAGACGCCAAAACCATTCCCCGGGCTGTCCACCTGATCATCGTCAGCCGATGCCTGGAGCGGATTGCTGATCACGCCACAAACATTGCCGAAGGGGTGATCTTCATGGTGAAGGCGTTGGTCATCAAGCACCATGCCGACACCCGAGGCGAGAAAGAGAACATATGAAACCACAGAATTCACCGAGAAATCCTCTGTGTTCAATCATATCACGCGCCCTCGCAGTTCGTTCCGCGTTTGGGCCTAATCTGCTACGTAGTCTATCAGGAAGGCCTGGCTCAAGAATTTGCATTTTTAACACTTAGGGTTATCTGAGGCCTCTGTGGTTAGTTTTTGACAATCCGATATTGCTATTTTTCATGGGCACGGGGATGATGAAAATGTGGGCGGAGGATCAAGGTCCGGCCCAGAAGCGAATCCTGATGGAGCGGGGCGAGAAGGTCAAGGGTCAACCACTGGCCTACCAGGACTTCACCCTGGTCATCCGGGACGCCAAGAGAATGATTATCGTCGTAACGGCCGACGGAATAGTAAGTTTCGATTATTGAGGGGATTTAGTCTGGGGATTTTTTCGGGATTCCTCGTACCCCAAGGCCATGCTGTGCATGGCCCGGTCGAAAAAAAGGATCACCCGGTTGTTGAGTTCCAGAGCGCGGAGCAATTCGTAAGCCGTCTCGTAGAAACCGGCGTGGAGGATGAAAAGCCAGAGGTGACGGCGGAAGAGGATGAAAGAGTAAATCAATTCTGGAAGGGGAAAGCCCTCGCGGTAGCGATCTTGCCCATATTTTTTGTAAAACTTGACCGTCTCTTCCTTGGGGGTCTGAACACTGAGCCAGCGCCCCAGGCTTTTATATATATTGAGGGCCCGTTCATAAAGGTAGTCCCGATTGAATGTATGGTAGAAAGGAGTATGGACATTTTTGGTTACATCCTCTAACCATTGCCCGGCCAACTTATCCGCGTTCTTTTCGATCAATTCCACCATGGACTGTGAGATCATGTTTTCCTCCTTGAATATTTTCACCGCAGAGTACGCAGAGGTCGCAGAGCAACGATCGAAATATAAAACAAAAATGATGGATTCGTAACAAATCTTTTTCACCCCATTTTCGTCATTCCCGCGAAAGCGGGAATCCAGTTAAATCAAATACTTCTGGGCTCCTGCTTTCGCAGGAGTGACGGCCTTGCTGACTTTTTACGCGTTCGTCAAAAATTATATCTGCATTTAATATCTATTTCTCCGCGTTCTCTCCGATCTCTGCGGTTAAAGCGTACAGATTTTTTTCAGTCCGGCACGAAACCGCTTTTGGATAATTCCTTTTTCTGTGATGATGGCGCTAACATACCGATGGGGAGTGACATCAAAAGCTGCATTTAACACCCGTATTCCTTCCGGGGCAATGCGTTGTCCATTGAAGGAAGTCAATTCTGCAGGAGATCTTTGTTCAATCGGGATGGCTTCCCCGCTTTTTATGGAAAGGTCGATGGTGGAAGTGGGAGCGGCCACATAAAAAGGAATGCGATGGACATGGCAAAGCCGGGCTAGGGAATAGGTCCCGATTTTGTTGGCCACATCGCCATTAGCCACAATCCGGTCTGCCCCGACAATCGTCAGCTGAATTTTCCCTTGAGCCATGAGCGCCCCTGCCATACTGTCCGCGATCAGGGTGCAAGGAATCCCGTCTTTCATCAGCTCCCAGGCGGTCAGGCGAGAACCCTGGAGGAAAGGGCGGGTTTCGTCGATAAAGACATGGATTCGTTTCCCCGCTTCCCAAGCGGCACGGATCACTCCTAAGGCAGTTCCATAGCCAGCCGTGGCCAGGGCTCCGGCGTTGCAGTGGGTGAGAATGGAACAACCGTTGGGGATGAGAATCTGCCCCTGCCTTCCCAGTTCCCGGTTGGTCTGCACATCCTCCTCCAGGATGCGCAGCGCCTCTTCCTGGAGCTTTTTCTTAGCCACTAAGATCCCTTTTCCGATGTTCTCTTCAGCCACCCTTTTCATTCGCTCCACAGCCCATAGAAGATTTACGGCTGTGGGACGGGTGGCCAGGAGAGTCTGAGCTACTTTATCCATTTCCCGCCGGAAAGCGGCCGGGTTTTTGGCCTGGGATTCCCGTGCACCGAGGAGCAGGCCAAAGGCTGCAGCCACGCCAATGGCCGGTGCTCCCCGAACGACCATATTCTTGATGGCCCGGGCCACCTCCTGGTAAGTTGAACACTCCACGTAAACTTCCTGCAGCGGAAGCCTTGTTTGATCCAGAAGAACAAGTTTCCCCTTTTTCCATTCCAGGGTCTTAAAAGGCATGAATGTAAATTAGCATAGTGGCTACCCGGCGGCAAGAAGAAATCATCTCTTGCCACCCCCAGTTTTTAATCAGTGCTTAGCTCATGTTTGACTCGGGCGAGGAGAGCGGCCCTGCGCCCGAGTCCGCCTCAGATCTATCAAGAAATGTTTTTCCTCCCTACGCGAAAAATGGTGGTGGCAAGGAAATCATCTTTGGGGTTGAGAAGAATCTTTTGCTTTTGCATAATCTGGCCATTTTTTGATAATATAGAATACCGCGATTTTCTCAGGGGGTGACTACCGTGAAGAGTCAGGGGATGAACAAGAAAATTTATTCGGGAATCTTCATCATCTTCACCCTTCTCCTTTTTCTCGGTTCTCCTCTGGAAACATGGGGCGCAGAGCGCCCGCTCCGATTTGGATTCCCCGTCCCGTTGACCGGGGCTTTTGGCAAAGATGGAGCTCTGGTGAAGGATGCCTACCTATTTTGGAAAGAAACGGTAAATGCTAAAGGGGGGATTGAAATCAGAGGGAAGCGCTATCCGATTGAATTGATTTTCTATGACGACAAGAGCGACCCTCCGACCAGCGCTAAGCTCACGGAAAAACTGATCACGGAAGATAAAGTGGACCTCCTCCTGGGTGGTTTTGGGAGCAGCCAGGTGATCGCGGCCAGCGCGGTGTCGGAAAGATTTCGCTATCCCATGACTTCGGGAGCCGCCAGTACGCTCAAGCTTTTCGACCGGGGGTTTAAATATTATTTTTCCCTGCTGGGAAAAGCCCCGGAGGAAGTTCGGGGATGCGTGGAAATCCTACCCAAGCTCGATCCCCGTCCGGAAACTGCCGCCATCATCGGGGCAAACATTCCTTTCTGCGCGGACGCTGCCGATGGCTTCAAGGTCTATGCGCAGAAAGTGGGGGTGAGAATCGTCCATTTCGAACTTTTTCCCATGGCTCTGACGGACTACAATTCCTTGTTGAATAAAGTGAAAGAGAAGAGGCCCGATGTGCTTTTAGTTGGGTCCCACTCTCTGGTGGCCATGCGCACGATGAAGAGTCTCAAGGAGATCGACTTTTCCCCCAGGGGGGTTTTTTTCAGCTATGGGCCCACGGTTCCGGATTTTATTGACTCCCTCGGCAGAGACGCAGAGTACGCTTTTGCAGCTTCGGAATGGACCCCCAATCTACCTTACCGGGATGATGTTTTTGGAACCGCCCGGGATTTTCGTAACCAATATTCAAAGAGGTTTGGTAGGGCTCCAGATTTTGTGGAGGCAGCGAGCGTGGCCGGAGCGTTAATTCAACAACAGGCGGTACAGGAACTGGGAATCACCCCTCCCCTGAAAGATCGGGACCGAGAAAAAATCATGCAGTACCTCTATTCCAAGCGCTTTGACAATTTCTACGGCCCGATCCGCTTTGCCCCGGATGGCGCCAATGAAATTCATCCCCCGGTGGTGGTTCAGGTACAGGGAGGAAAACTGGTTCACGTTTTTCCCGCGGAAACGGCTGAAGGAAGGCCAATCTACCCCATGAGGCCATGGAAGGCCCGATAAGATCATGAAGTCCCTCCAATAGATTTTGCCTCATGCTCCTTTTTCTCCAATCGCTGGTCAATGGCATTTTGCTGGGTGGCATTTATGCCGCCTGCTCGGCGGGCTTCTCCCTGGCTTTCGGGGTCATGGGCGTGGTAAATCTCAGCCACGGCGACTTCGTGATGCTGGGAGCTTTCATTACCTACTGGCTTTTTATCCTGGCAGGATTGGATCCCTTCCTTACGCTTCCCCTAACCCTCATGGCCCTTTTCTTCCTCGGTTTTTTCCTCCAGAAACTGACCATCAACCGATTGGTAGGGTCACCGCCCATCATGTCTTATCTCCTTACCTTCGGCCTTCACCTGGTGCTTTCTAACCTGGCCTTGAGAGCCTGGACAGCAGACTACCGCACGCTGAGTACGTCTTATTCGGGTCTAAACCTGGACTTCCATGGACTCATCCTCCCTTACTCTCGACTGACCACTTTCGCCGCGGCCATGGGGGTCACTCTCGGCCTCTATTTTTTCCTCTACCGGACCGAGATGGGGCGAGCGATCCGGGCCACGGCCCAGGATCGGGAGATGGCCCGGCTCATGGGAGTGAGAGTTTTCAGAATTTATGTACTGACGTTTGCCTTGGCCACAGGGATCACGGGCCTGGCCGGTTCTCTAATTTCGAGCACCTTTGTCATTCATCCGCAGATGGGGCTTCCCTTCACGGTCATAGCTTTTTGCGTCGTGGTCCTGGGTGGAATGGGCTACGTTCCAGGAACCCTCTGGGGAGGGATGATCCTGGGGGTCTTAGAATCCCTGACCACCACGTACCTTACCGCTGGGGTATCTCTCGCCCTTACTTTTTTCCTTCTTCTTTTTATGCTCATCATCCGCCCGGGTGGAATCCTGGGGAAGGGAATTGTGGAATGAAAAATGCCCCAAGGCCATGGGCTATGGGATTGGGAAAAGAGGAATTAGAGTGAATAAGAAATTTGGGTCTCTAATTTTTCTGACCGCAGGGATCACATTAGTGGCCCTCCCGCTCCTGGGCCTGGAAGGGTACCGTCTGCGGCTCCTCTCCCTCGTCTTTATGTGGGCAGCTCTATCTGGTTGTTGGAACCTGATGTGTGGATACAGCGGATATATTGACTTTGGGCCGGTGGCCTACTTTGGAGTGGGGTCGTACTGTACGGCGATCCTGATGATCAAAGGCGGCCTTCCTTTTCTCCTCAGTGTTTTCCTGGCGGGGTGGGTTTGCGCTGGGTTATCCTTGGTGGTCGGGTTTTCCACTTTAAGGTTGCAGGGAGCTTACTTTGCTATCGCCACCTTTGCAGCTGCGGAAGGGTTGAAGCAGGTTGTGCTCGAGTGGGATCGAGTGGCAGGCTTTGAATTTTTTGGGGGGGCTCATGGTTTAACTTTTCCTCCTCCTCCGACAGAGATTTATTTCTATTACATCATGCTCTTCTTTATGGGGGGGACTGTAGCCCTAACGGCCTTTCTGGGAAAGAGTAAATTTGGTTATGGTCTGCGAGCCATCCGCGAAGCGGAGCAGGCCGCAGAGCTTTCGGGCGTTCCAACGCTGAAAATCAAAATACGGGCGTACGTTTTGAGTTCGAGCCTGATCGGGTGCATCGGAGGAGTGGAGGCTTACTGGCTGACTTATATCATCCCCGATGACGTTTTCAACGTACTCCGAACCATCCAGATGGTCATCATGACGCTTCTGGGTGGAATGGGCACCGTCCTCGGACCGGTCATCGGAGCTTGCTTTCTCACGTTGATTTCAGAATATCTGGGGGCAAAATTCGTGTATGATTATTTGATCATCGTGGGCATAGTGATCGTTATTGTCCTCCTTCTTATGCCCCGGGGAATTATGGGCACGATTCTGCAGAGTAAGAGAGGACAAAAATCCTAAATCCAAATATCGAAATGCGAAACAAATCCCCCCTCCCCTCGTGGGAGGGAAACTGTGAAAAAATCCCGAATCTCACCCCCACCCTCCCCTCCCCCATCAAGGGGGAGGAAATTTCTTTTTAATTTCAAAATGTTTGCCCTCTCCCCTCGCGGGAGAGGGTAGGGTGAGGGGGAATATTTTAAATTTTTCACAGCTTCAGGGGTGCAGTGGGGGAGAGGATTCGTGCTAAGAAGAAATGGTTACCAATTCGCATAGGATTCGCTTTGCAGGAAAGGAATCAGGTAAATAGCATGTTGGAGATCCAACGTCTGAACGTTTTCTATGGGGATGTGCACATTTTGTGGGACGTGTCTATGCACGTCTCCCAGAGAGAAATTGTCACAGTCATCGGACCTAACGGAGCTGGGAAGAGTACCCTCCTTAAAGCCATCGTCAGAATTATGCCGGCGACCAAGGTTGAGAAAGATAGCGGAAAGATCTTGTTCAATGGGCAAGACCTCGATGGACTTTCCCCAGAGGATACAATACGTTTGGGAATGGCCATCGTTCCTGAAGGGGCACGAGTGTTTCCTGAAATGACCGTGCTGGAAAACCTGCAAATGGGTTCCTATATTGAAAATGCCCGGGCTCTTCGGAAGGAGGCGTTAGAGGAGGTTTTCAGCCTTTTTCCCAGGTTAAAGGAGCGCCTTCATCAGAAAGCTAAAACTCTGAGCGGAGGGGAACGCCAGATGTTGGCCATGGGAAGAGCCCTAATGTCTAAACCTCTCCTGATGCTTTTGGACGAGCCATCGCTTGGCCTTCAGCCGGCGCTGATGGTTAGAACTTTCGAGGCGGTGAAAGAAATCAACCGCCGGGGAGTGGCCGTTCTCCTGGTGGAGCAAAACGTGCAATTTTCCCTGGAGATCAGCCACCGAGCTTATGTGTTGGAAAACGGAAGGATCGCTTTAGAAGGGAAGGCCAGCGAGCTCCTGGGTAGCGAGCACATCAAAAAATTCTACCTGGCGATGTAAGATTCTTAAAAGATGAGGCATAGGGATGAAGATAAAAAACCTAGAAAAACTGCGCTCGCAAGGGGAGGGGACGGCCCGAAAAATCGTATTGGAGATTCTCGAATCATCCCTCCAAGCTCTGGATTCTTATGAAGTCATAAGACGTCTCTTAATTCTGGATGGGGACACCCTAAAGATCGGAGATTGTCAATGGGACCTGGCCCATAAGCGCCGGCTTTTTGTGGTGGGAGCCGGAAAGGCTGGCAACGCCATGGCCAAAGCGGTGGAAGAAAGGCTGGGAGACTGGATTAGCGATGGACTCGTCATCGTGAAACAGCTGGATCCGGGTGAAAGGTTGCATCGGATCCAATGGGCCAGGGGCGGGCATCCCCTGCCCAATGAGGAGGGTCTTAAGGCAAGCAAACGGATTTTGAACCTGGTAGAGCAGTCTACCGCGGACGACCTTTTTATAACGGTGATCAGTGGTGGAAGTTCAGCATTGATGAATTGTCCGGTTCCGGGAATCATTTGGGAAGAAGAGGTAGAGTTGACGGAGGAGCTGCTTAAATGCGGCGCTCGGATCCTGGAAATTAACGCAATTCGCCGCCACATCTCCATGACCAATGGCGGCCGACTGGCTCAGAAGATTGAGGCCCGAGGGGCAGAGATGATCAACTTGATCGTCTCCGATAGCGTGGGAGGCAAACCGACGGGCAACGCTGCCCAACCCACGCCTTTTTGGGGGACACCCGTAGCCCCAGATGCTACCACCCTTGGGGATGCCAGGGCTGTGATGAAAAAATATGATCTTTATTCCCGAATCCCTCGCTCCATTGTGGATTACCTCGGGGCGGACGACCCGGCCAGAGAGACCCCCAAGGCCTTCTCCGACTCAGTCCGTCATTTTGTCATCGGCAGACCGGCAGATGCCTGTGAGGCTGCCAAGCAGGCTTCTGAAAAGATGGGCCTCCCAGGTTTCGTGCTAACCACCCTCCTCGAGGGCGAAAGCCGAGAAGCAGGGATTTTTCTGGCCTCAATAGCCAAAGAAGTTGCCCTGAACCACCGTCCTCTCTCTCCTCCGTGTGTGTTGATTGCTGGAGGAGAGACCACTACGCAGATTGAAGGAGGGGCAGGATTGGGGGGACCCTCTCAGGAATTGGCTCTTGGTTTTGCCCTGGAGGTTTCGGGTCAGACCGGCTTAGCCATTGGCGCTATCGATACGGATGGAACGGATGGACCTACGGAGATTGCCGGGGGAGTGGGGGATGGAACTACAGTGGAACGATCCAGACAGAAGGGGCTGGACGTCTATGAGATTTTAAGGAGGCATGACAGTTCGAATCTCCTTAGAACCCTTGGCGATGAGATCATGACTGGCAATACGGGCACCAATGTTTGTGATCTAAATATCGTTTATGTGTCATCCTAAGAGGGGCTGAGACAAATCCGATGAAAAAAGCAAAAATATCGGCGATTCGGGCCCGAGAAATCCTGGATAGCAAGGGCCGACCGATGGTGGAAGTGGATGTCTGGACCACGGATGGTTTCATGGGAAGGGGCGCCTCACCCTGCGGTACCTCGGTCGGAAGGCACGAAGCCATTGTGCTCAGAGATGGAGGGAAACGGTATGGCGGCCTTGGGGTGCAGAGAGCTGTGAGGAATGTGACGGAAGTGATCGCTCCAGCCCTGGTGGGAAAGTGCGTAGTTGAACAGCGAATGATGGATGGTCTCATGGTCGAGTTGGATGGCACGCCCGATAAGTCTCGTTTAGGAGCCAATGCGATCTATAGCGTTTCCATTGCCGTAGCGAGAGCGGCGGCGAGCTGCCTGGGAATTCCTCTCCACGAATACCTGGGAGGGGGAGGAACGCATTATATTCCCGCTCCGATTTTTAACATGATCAATGGCGGAAGCAGTGGGGACGTGTCCGTTGAGTTTCAGGAATTTCTGCTCATCCCGGCCATGGCCGAGACATATGCCGAAGCATTGCAGACGGGAGTGGAAGTTTTCTTCCAGTTGGAAAGGACCATAAAAAGGCGGTTCGGTCAGAAATCTCTCCATACCGGCCCCTCCGCTGGATATGCTGCCCCTACGAATAATCCCGCTGATGTTCTGGAGGTCCTTCTGGAGGCTGCAGAAGAAGCAGGCTATGGGGGAATGTGCAAGTTAGGTTTGGATTGCGCGGCCAGTCATTTCTACGACCGTGAAAAAAATTGTTATCGATTCAAAGGGAAAGAGACGAGTCGGCAGGAGATGATGGGGTTTCTAAAAAGCCTGACAGGGTCTTATCCTCTTTTCTTGATTGAAGACCCTTTCCATGAAGACGACTTTGAAGGGTTCGCTGAGATCACCAAGGGGCTCAATATCCTGATTGCCGGAGATGATCTTTTTGTAACCAATCAGGAACGACTTAGAAAAGGAGTCGAATTAGGAGCGGCCAATGGTATAATAATGAAACCGAATATGGTGGGAACATTGTCCGAGGCCTTGGATACAGCACACTTTGCGAAGGAGCATGGTTACAAGATTATTGCCTCGGGGCGGGCAGGAGGAATGCCCGATGATCCCATCCCGGAGATTGCCGTCGCTTTGAATGTTCCTCTGGCCAAGTTAGGCGCTCCAAGAACCGGTGAAAGAACCAGTAAGCACAACTGCTTGATTCGAATCGAAGAGGAACTGGGAAAATTTGGCCGATATTCCGGACCGGAGATTCTTAAGTGAAAAGTAGGCAAAGAAAGATAGGCGGGTAAGGTTTTGAAGGAGCCCCAAAGGGTTGTACTTCATTATTGAGCGGGCGAATTCTATTGCCGCAAGAATAGAAGCAATTCTATAAGAGAGGAGGCATTTTCTATGGGCAGATTCTGTAGACATTATCTTGGGAAATTGGGATTAGCCGTATTTTTTCTGATGGCAGTTACCTCCATCCTTTTCATGGAAGTGGGGCAGGCGGAAGGCCAGATTTTGCGCTCGGCCTGTAAGCAATCAGAGGCGAAGACCTTTGATCCTCATTTAGCGACTGGATCTCAGGATCGGGTCATCGTGGAAATGATCTTCAGCAGCCTTCTGCGCTATAAACCCGGAAATATGACCACCGAGGCCATAGAACCTGATTTAGCCAAAACGATACCCGTTCCGAAAATTCTTCCCAGCGGCCGGCAGGAATGGGTTATAAATCTGAGATCTGGCGTGAAGAGCCATCCATACGACGGGAAACCCGGCTATGAGTTAACTTCGGAGGATGTGATCTATTCCTTTAAGCGCGCAGCGGATAAAAAATATTCTGCATTTTCTGGCGATTATACGGGAATGACCTTTGAGGCGGTAGACAAGTATACCGTAAAAATAACTCTGGAAACCCCCACTTCTGCCACTCTCTTTCTCCCCAAGATTGTGAATCGTGGAGGGGGCCTCATCGTCTGTAAGAAGCCCTTGGAAGAGAAAGGAAGTGATTGGTTTCGGACCCATCCGGTGGGCACCGGTCCCTTTATGTTTAAAAGCTATAAACCCATGGAGAAAGTGGTCCTGGAGCGCCACAAAGAATATTTTAGGGGTGCGCCGAGACTCCAGGGATTTGAATTCTTCTATATGTCAGATTTGAGCAGCCGAGAGATGGCTTTCCAAAAGGGAGAAATCGATGTTGTCGAAGGCCCCCGGGAGGACGCCTGGGCGGAAAAGATGGAAAAGATTCCGGGAAGCGTATTGCAAAACATTCCAGGGTCAGAGGCTGTCGTAGCTCATTTTAACATGAGTGTAAAGCCCCTGGACCTTTTAAAGGTTAGACAGGCAATAGCTTATGCCTTGAACCGGAAAGAGTTTATTGCCCTGTATGGCCCAAAGTTA
>Ga0315312_1002946_pt1 | contig 11330 bp, 12 predicted proteins | sample TDP7_MG_FD_203629 | JGI IMG/M metagenome (GOLD analysis project Ga0315312, IMG submission 203629) | Freshwater sediment microbial communities from Lake Towuti, South Sulawesi, Indonesia - TDP7 | ecosystem: Environmental > Aquatic > Freshwater > Lake > Sediment | place: Indonesia: South Sulawesi... | reverse complement strand
GTGTATTTGCTGACCGCTGCCTGAGTTATGCCTAAAAGGCTTGCGACCTCTCCCTGCTTCATCTTGTGTGTCTGGGTTAATTCTCTTGCCATGAGCGCTCGGATTGCGGGGACGAGTGATTTTACGGCTACTTCGCAGGGCATTGACATGGCTGGTTCACCGTGAGCATTTTATTGGAAGGAAACCTATATAAGTATGACGTATGTCATTTATAACATGACGTATGTCATAGTACCCTGCAAGACACGAAAACACGTAGCTCAACATCAAAAACAACCTCATCTCCTCTCTCTCCTTCCAGCACGGGGCCAGAAGGGCACCGCCTATGACATACGTCTCAAACTCACTGAAGGTGAATCGAATTTGCTGCAACAGCCTCTCGAACAAGCGGAGAACTACTGCAAAAACTGCAAACCGCCGTCTCCCATGGTTTGCGTCGAACGATGCGATGTCTGGAGAGTGAAAAACGAGATAGTGGAAGTGGGCAGAATCATGCGAGAGCCCGGACACACAAAGACCTTGCTCAACGCCGTCAAGAGCGTTAGGCGATTAACAGTAATTGACGCGCTGCAGGAGCGTCCGCTCAGCGTGAAGGACCTACAGCAACATCTGAGGAAGAGCGGTTATCGTCACAGTCGCTCAACAGTAACAAACACTTACCTCAAACCCTTGAGAGAAGCGGGGCTAATCAAAGAAGACGGCGGGCGATACAGACTCACGTTTTACGGTAGAAAGATTCGGGAGGTGTTGCAGGGGCTCGGCTGTAGGAGCACATTGCCAGTTCACTCCTGCTGTTACGAAGAAGTCGTGATGAAGGCATTGGTCAGCGGACCCAAAACCTTCGACGAGCTGGCGGCGCTGTTGAACCCGAAGAGCCTGTCCCGAGTGCTGATGCGACTGCGGAGAAGAGAGTTGATGACACAGAGACATGTGGGCGACTACGTCTTCTACCACAGAGCAAAGAAGAAAGCGGCGGTGAGCTTGTCACCAACTGAAGAGAGGGTTTTCGAATCTATTCCAGATGTGGGGGTTTCTGCACGAGCACTTTCGAAAAGTGTGGACATAACACTCCGGAGAACCTACAAGTGTCTGCGCCGGCTGAGGGCGAAGAAGCTGGTTTTCGCGTTGAGGATACCAAAGACATATGAACTGACTCCGCGGGGAGCGGAGATTGCAGTTGTCCTAGACGATATAATGAAGCTAGCCTCGCAGTCTACGAGCTCGCCTATTTTCGTCTACAGCGCTCAACCTAGTCCCTTTCTGGGGTACTAATCGTTGAGAGTCCTCGGCTGATTCGGCGCATTCGGGTTTCAATGTTTAAATAAGACTTGTTGTTTAGGGTGTTCCTAACACTTTGCGGGTTTGGATCATAAGTGACTACGATTCTCGAGGCTAAGGGTGTCAAGAAGACCTACACGATGGGCGAGGTGCTCGTCCCAGCCTTAAGGGGAGTCAGCCTCCAGGTTGAAGAGGGTGAGTTTGTAGCCATATTCGGACCTTCCGGAAGCGGAAAATCAACTCTACTCCACGTGCTCGGCGGTTTGGACAGGCCAGACGAAGGCGACGTGCTCATTGACGGAGTAGGCTTGTCCACACTGAACGACAACAAGCTGGCCGAGGTTCGCCTTCGCAAGATAGGGTTTGTCTTCCAGTTTTTCAACCTCCTACCACGACTCACAGCCTTAAGGAACGTAGAACTGCCGTTAACGCTGGCTGACGTATCCGAGAAAGAGGCCGTGGAGAAGGCCAAAGAAGCCTTAAGGATTGTGGGGTTAGAAGAGCGCGTCAGCCATCGCCCAACAGAACTCAGCGGCGGAGAACAGCAACGCGTCGCCATAGCCCGAGCATTAATCAACGAGCCAAAAATCGTCTTAGCTGACGAACCTACTGGAAACTTAGACACTACAACAGGTTGGGAGATTGTTCGTCTCATGAAGCGCCTAAACAAAGAGAAAGGCCATACCTTTGTGGTTGTCACCCACGACCAGAGCGTGGCTGAAAACGCCAATCGCATGATTCACCTGAAAGACGGTGTAATTCAAGGCGTGAAAAAGAGTGGCGGGGGCGTGCGTTCATGAGGCGAAGGCGAACAGTAGCCATGGCATGGGAGAACCTGAAGCTGCGAAGACTCAGAACCTCGCTCACCACTCTGGGCGTGGTCATCGGCATCACAGCGGTCATAGCGTTAGCCTCACTCGGAGAAGGATTCCGTGTGACTGTGACGCAGAGAATGGAGCAGGGTTTCGAGCTCAACGTTTTGACAGTCATACCAGGAAGCCTTTTCGCTGGGCTGTCGAGAGAGCGTTTCACAGATGAAAAAGTCCAAAACATCACAGAGATCAGTGGCGTTGAGATTGCCACGCAGGTTATGCAGGTAGGCAATGTAACTCTTTACAACGGAGACGAGAAGGTCCGAGCCTTCGTAGCCACGGCAGTCAACTTTAGCGATTTCATCAGCGTCTTTCAAGACAGATTCACATTTGAGACTGGCGGACCGCCGGAGCAGGGAAGAAACGACACTATAGTGCTGGGCTATAAGGTTAATCATCCCAACGAAACCGAAACAGCCTTCGCGGTGGCCGGTGATAATGTAACCCTTAGCTTGACCAAAACCCAACAGATTCCTGTGTATCCATATGTGATTTCTGTAATTGAGAATCGCACGTTTATTGTTTCTGGAACGTTGGAGAAAAAGGGCACTCCTGGATTAACGAACTTTGATTATTGGGTTTTCATACCTCTGGACACAGCTAGAGAAATCTACGAGAGCTACGAATCGGACTTGATATTTGTCAAGGTTTCAAACCCCGATCGTTCTGAGGAGATTGCAGAAGACATTGAGGCGTTGTTTCCACGGTATAAGATTAGCATCCTCGTGCCACTGACGTTCATTCGGCAGGTGGACTACATAATAAATCTCGTTCAGCTCTTCCTCACGTCAATTGCATCGATTTCCCTCTTGGTTGCGGGAATCGGGATAATGAACATAATGACCGTTTCTGTCATGGAGAGGACTCGCGAGATAGGGATAATGAAGGCTATCGGGGCAAAAAACGTGACTGTCTTAGCAATGTTTCTGACAGAAGCCGCCTTAATCGGAACGCTCGGCGGTTCGATAGGTGTGCCAACTGGTTACGGGCTTTCTTACCTTCTAAGCTTTGTCGTGTCGAGATTTATGGGTGGGCAGCACCAACAAGGCACGGTTCTTCAAACTCCAGAGACGCAGCAGACAACGATCTCGCCCATATTTTCGTTGTGGTGGGCGGTTGGCGCAATGCTCTTCGGGATAATTGTGAGCGTCCTCTTTGGTTTGTATCCAGCGCGCAAAGCGTCTAAGCTAGACCCTGTTGAAGCGTTAAGATACGAGTAGTCTAGAATTCGCCCTTCAAGTTCCAATTTTTGTCTGCGTACTTCTCCATCCGAAGCTTCTCAGCCAGTTTCCGCTCCTGAGCAGTCAAGCTCTCTTCCTTCCAGAATTCTGTGCACAGCGCTTTCTCGAATCCACTCTTCAACGCTTCACAGGCTTCTTCTGTGGTCACCGCTCTCGCTCTTTCGTGCTTGATTGACGTGTGTTTCTCTCTCGCAACACAGACGACTTCTTCCACTGTTTTCGCCCACGGAACACGCAGGAAAGTGAACATTCTGTCGAGGTCAACGTCGAGCAGGAATGTGCCGTGTTGAAGCAGAACTCCGCCTCTGTGAAACTGGGCGCTGCCAGAGATTTTCTTCCCGTTTATGGCTATGTTTGGGCAGTTCTTCGGGTCGCCTGGATTGAAGTCCGCGTTTATGCCCAAGATTCTGGCTGTTTCTATGAGTCCGTTGCTTATTGTGTTGTAGGCTGCGTAGACGTCTTTTGTTCCCAAGTCCTCTTCCTTGACGACTACACTGTAGGTGATTTCTCCTCGACTGTCGTGGTAGACTGTTCCTCCACCTGTAATCCTTCGGACAAGGTCTACTCCTTGTTGTCTGCAGTTCTCTAGGTGAACCTCTTTGGAGACGTCTTGGAAGCGCCCAACAGAGACTGCTGAAGGTTTCCATTGGTAAAAACGGAGAGTGTTGGGCACCAAACCTTTCATTCCTGCTGTTACGATGGCTTCATCGATAGCCATGTTAGTGAAGGCGTCGTTCACGCCGAACTCCAGCAGTCTCCAAGCGGTCATTTCAGACTCCCCAACGCAGACTTTTCAGTCCAGTCATATCTTTTGCTCCACATACCTTTAAATCCATTATTGAACTTGTAAACCTCCGCGAGGAGAATTCGCGTGGAGTCTCCCTTTGAAGTGGTAATCAAACGCGAAGTGCTCGAAATGATTCTAGGCAGCGCTAGGGCGTTGCACCCAAAAGAGACAGTGTTTCTCCTGCGTGGGGAGTCGACCGCAAACAAGGTAACTATATCTGAGGTGGTTGTTCCTCCGTTCGCGACCTATGGAAGAGGATTCGCAACTTTCCCAGCCCACATGTTGCCAATCGATTTCTCTCTAGTCGGAACAGCGCATTCACACCCTTCTGGAGACCCAACTCCTTCGACGGAGGACTTCAACCGCTCAATGGGCAAAATAATCTTAATCGCGACTTTCCCATATCAGCAGAGAAGTGACGTGACTATCTACGACCGTGAGGGTGTGAAGTTGAAGCTGCAAGTAACCTAAAGTCTTGACTTCACTTCTTCGATTGAAAGGCTTCCTTTACCTCGTCAAGCCATTGTTTAGCGAGAGCAGGTGTTGCATAGTTGTTCTCACATGGAAAGCGGTCGCATTCTCCACAGAACCTTAAGCCTCGTTCTTCAGCACACTTCCATATCGTACACTGTTCATTTCTCTTAGCTCTGCATCCTCCGCACTTTTCGGTCAGATAAAACTTGCAGGCACCACAATAAACCCCGCAGGGAGCCCCCAACTCGACCATGCTAAAACTTGCCTCCATTTGCCTGTCGTCTTAATCAAGGCGAGCTACTTATATTCTTTGCACATGCACTTGCTCTTTCAACACTGCGAAATAGACAAAATCCCTATCTGCAACAGGCAGTTTAATTTCGAGGTTGGAGTTGTTCAGAAATGAAGACCGAGAGAGTATGGCCTTACGTTCTCCCCTTTCCAATAGACGCAAGACAGCGCGGGCTCATCTGGAGTGTACTTCAGTCAAAGGTTGGAATGAGCATACTCATGCGGATGAAGATGGACGCCCGAACATATCAGCAAGAACTAATCAAGCAAACGCCCTACTCCAACAAGTCCATAATAGAATATCTCAAGAGAATGGTCATGGCGCACATTCTCGACCAGGGCATGGAGCCGCACTTAACGGAGAAGAAGAAACGGATATGGATGAAATGGTACGCGCCCACACAACTCGGCAGATGGTTCATCCTCTTCCTCAAGCAGCCAGAGAAGATACCGCCCGAAACCGCCAGAAAAACCGTCGAGGAGCTCTTCCAACTCTACTCCTCAGGAATCGTAGAAGTTTGTCAAAAATACGGCTTCAGCCTAGACTCGTTCCACCACACGCTGGACCAACACTACTTTCGAAGGGTTGTACAGAAAGCGTCGAGAGCAAAACCCGAGGTTGTTGTCTTCGGCAGCGCCGCCCTCGACACGTACGGCTCAACAGAAAAACTTCCAGCACCGGAAGAAACAGTCTACGTGGAGGAGAGAGGCAGATACCCTGGCGGAATGGGAGCAAACGTGGCTGTGGCGCTCTCCAGACTCGACGTTCCCGTAGCCTTCGTCGGAAAAATCGGAAGCGACTCGGCTGGACGTCTCCTGCTGGAAAGCCTCCGTCAAAACAATGTGGACGTTTCTCATCTCGTTTTGGCTGAGCTGGAGTCTCTTCAAACCCTCATCCTGAACGACGGCTCCGGCAAGCGCTGGCTCTTCACAATGGGTTCACCCAAAACCGCCATATCTCTGACATCCCCCGACGAAGTCGACTGGAAACCGATAGCTGAGAGCAGAATAGTCTACGTGGGTGAGGTCTTCCTCGAACTCGCTCCGGCGCTCGCCAGTTTCGCCAAAAAGCGTCGAAAAACGGTGGTCTATCGACCTGGAACGCCCTACTTGAGATTGGGTTTGGAGAAGCTTCGCGGCGTGCTGGAAAACGTTAACGTGTTCATCTTGAACCAGTTGGGATGGCAGGCTCTCCGAGAAGCCTCGAAGGCGGAGATGGAGACGCCCGCGGACCTTCTGAAAAACGGTCCAGCCACAGTAATCATGACCAAGGGTGCAAAGGGCTGCGAAGTCCACACACACGAAGGAAGCTTCGTTATGCCAGTGCCGACGACTCTTCAAACTCGGTTCAGGGTTGTTGACCCAACTGGGGCTGGAGACAGTTTCTCAGCGGGTCTCATGAAGGGGCTGCTTCTCGGGTGGGAGTTGAAAAAGGCGGTTCAGTATGGACAGGCGGCGGCAGCCATAACTTGCTCTAGACTAGGAGCAGCCCCAGCCCTTCCGACGAGTCAAGAGGTTGATGGCGCTTTCCAGAGTCTGTAGTGAACACTGCGACTCTCAACGTCGGTTTTGAGCATTCTGAAGCCTATTGCTGAACGGCTATTTTCTGAACCCGCGAAGCGCTGAGACGACAGCCAACATTCCAACCACAATCAGCAGCAGCAGAACAGAGTACAGCCAGTAGGCGGCTTCGAGGCTGTAGATGAACCATGCTCCTCCAACCGCGACGAGGAGTATGCCCCAAGCAAAGATGCTGTGGGGGCTGCGTGCGTACTTTTCTGGGTTTTTGGCTCTGATTCCAGCTAGAGCTATTGTCCAGCCGCCGTACAATGTGACAATCAAAGCCAGAGAGGTGTCAAAACGCCAACCGAATTGAACGGAGACAACGATGGAGATGGCTACGATAATTGCAAAGACGCCGAACGAAAGCAGCCCTAACGGCATCCGCTGCATAAGAGCCCTCCAATCGTCATTGCTGAATCTTTGCGCCACAGTCCGGACAGAACTTGGCCGTCTTTAGAACTGGATGACCACATTTAGGACAGTTGGTTGTTTCTGCGGGTGGCGCTGCCAGCGTCCCTCCACATTCTGGGCAGAACTTGGACGTGGCTGGCACTCTGGCGTTGCACTTTGGACAGATGACTAACGCTGCCGCGGGCGCCTGTGCGGGTCCGGTGGGCGTCATTATCTGTGGTATGAGAACCATTCCAGCTCCTAGGGCGGCTCCAGGCGATTTACCAAGCTCCTTTGCTGCTTCTTTGACTGTTTCCATTCGCAGGACTTCTTCGGCGGCGCGGGTCTGTTTGAGCCAGAACAAACGGTCTCTGAATTCGGGTGTGGTGTCGATTCCCTCGAAGCGCAGGTCTGTGAGGTCTAAGCCTATTCGCTTGAAGGCGTCGAGGATGTTGTTCTTTACTGTCAGTGAGGTTTCGTCGAGTTTTGTGAACACCGTGAGCAAGTCGTAGCGCGACAGTTCATCGATGACCTTCTCGTTGAGGAAACCCCTCAGATAGTTGTTCACGTCATCGGTTGCGTAGGCGTTCTGTCCACCAACGACCTCCATAATGAACAGCTGTGGGCTCTCAACCTTGAACCAGAAGGTGCCGTGCACCTGCAACGGAGCCAACTCGGTTGTCTGCGCCCTGGCGCCGTATTTCCCTGCAAAGACCTTTGTGGAGACGAAGATGACTGTTGCCTTGAACGGTTTTTCTCCGTATCCCGCTATTCTCGACAGGATTCCAGTCAGCAAGGGCAGGTTCAGTGTTGTGAGCGTGTGTCTTCCAGGTCCGAGGACGTCGTAGGCTTTTCCGTCTCTGAAGAAGACGGCTGCCTCGTACTCGTGGACGATCAGTTGGGCGCCCCAGGTTATTTCTTCGTCTGGGTACCTCCAGACTATGTCTTCTGGTCCGGGATTCTTCCATTCAATAACCTGTGGCATGCTACTTCCCTCCCAGGATTATTTCTTGTCTGCCCTCAAACGTCTCCTCCAGTGTTTCCAGCGTGTCGCTCAGGTTTTGAATGTGCTCCCTCACCTTCTCGAACTTCTGCCTCACAACCTCTTTCTTGAAGGCGTTGGTCAGTTCGACGATTTTGTCGGCGTCGTCCATCAGCCCGTTGTCAAACTCAATCATTCTGTCGAGTTTTTCTTCTTCCACCTTCACGATGTTGAAGAAACCAGCGTAGCCGTAGGAGGCGTGGTTGATCTTCTCCGCCACTCTGTCGAATCTCATGACGAATCTGTCCATGTCCTGCAACACCTCGTGGACACGGCTGTCTGACAGTCTCTGGAAGATCTCTTTCAGGTCTTTTCTGGCTTCCATCAGCCTCTGGTAGATGCTGTTGCGGATCAGTCGGTCACTTTCTCGCCTAAGCTCTTTCTCTTTGTATCCTCTGAAGCCGGGCAGTTGCGCTAATATGCGCTCGGAGAGTCGCATCTCTTCCTTGGCTTTCTCGTACGTTCCCTTCTTTTCGCTCAAACTCGTTTTCTCTCCTTCACTCGTTATCCATAGAGTTTAACTTGAGACTTTTAAGATATTCGGACGCCTACTATTGCGACGGCGATTAAATCAGTCCGAACTTTGCGGATGGTATGTCTCCCTTGATCACTGCCCCTGTGGCGCCGTCTAACAGAATGTGGTATCTTTCACGCCTGTACTCGTAGGTTATGAACCAGACTGGCGCGTGAAGGTAAACTGAGTCGCCGATTTCGAGGTCGCTTCGCATCTCAATAATCCTATCCACGTCCTGTTTCGCCAGAAACTGATGAAGCCTCTCAATCTCTTGTTTCGCAGTTTCCACAGCCTCTTCCCTCTCAATCTCGCTGTTCAAGACCTTTGCGAAGTTCTCGATTTTCCTGAAGTCATAGGCGACCTTTCCCTCGAGCGGTACATCGTACTCTCGTGTCGGAAACTCAGTGCGCTTCCTCGCCAAGACGAGCCAATCGTACTTCTCCTCTATCTTTCCCTCCTTTGCAACTGGAGGAGTCAAGCGCTCAAAAACTCCCTTGTAAGTGCTTGTGGCTTTGACTGAGACAACCCAAAAGGGCAGGTAAGTGAGGTCTTTCTCTAAGATTTTTGAGGACCTCGCGAGGTCGCCTGGTTTGAGGAAGCCGCCTTGCATCCAGTTGCGCACTAGTTCGTCTATCTGCTCTGGCTTGTACTCGTTGAGTATCATGGAGTGTTCCAGCTCAAACGCCTTTCCCGTCTCGATGACCTGGGTGAAACCGCAGTAGCGGCAGGTGGCAACTATTTCACCCGGGTTGAACAGAAGTGGGGCTCCGCAGTTGGAGCATCGAATCTCCTGGATTACCGCCATTTCTTGTGGCTCCTTCTCTCTGAGAATTACTTTGTGGTGCAACATAAGTTTTCTCAGTTTGAGCAGAAAAGTGCTCTGATAAGGTTTTATACCTATGATATGAACAATAAGTGAGACATCCCAAAACTAACCTTTAACCCGCTAATGCTTCGGTGATTGTTTGATTCCCATCCGAGACGAGAACCGCTCCCAGACCCCGCCGCACATCACGAGAATGCTGATAATGGTCAACGTGACAGTCTTTCTGGTTCTTTGGCTCTCAGACAACCTGCTCCTAAAAAGTGTTCCCTCTCTCACAAGCGCCGTCTGGAATTTTGGCGAGATACCCGCACTGATTCTGAGGGGACAGCGACTCTACACCGTCTTCACCTCGATGTTTCTCCATGCCAACCTCATCCACTTGGGTGGAAACATGCTCTTCTTGTACGTTTTCGGCGACAACGTGGAGGACGCCTTCGGTCACGGTCGCTACGCTGTCTTCTACTTACTTTCAGGAATAGCTGCTAGCGTGGTTCACTTGGTCTCGGTTGCTTACAGCGCCGACTTGAGGGCTCTCTACGCTCCTGCCATTGGGGCTTCGGGCGCCATCGCCGGGGTTCTGGGCGCTTATCTTGTCATGTACCCCACATCTAGAATCCTAACTCTGGTTTTTATAGGATGGATTTACATCTTGCCCATACCCGCCATCTTCTTCCTCGGCTTGTGGTTTGTGTACCAACTGCTCTATGGAATGTTAGCCCTCGGGTTAGAAGCGGTAACAGGAATAGCCTACTGGGCGCACATCGGAGGCTTCGTGGCAGGAATCTTCTTCGGCTTGGTCTGGAGGGGCAGGAGGCGAGTCCAAGTTACTTAAGGACACGGTCAAAACAGCTTGGCTAGAAGTGTGGCAGAGTAAAGCTTAATTCACGTTTCCGTCCTCATTGAAGTCGATTGACTAACCGTGGGGAATCTGTTTGGCTAGGCTGGCTCAACTCCGCGCCGCCATGACCTTCTCCGTCCTAGTCGTGTCCATCATCTTCGGTCTCTTTCTAGTAGCCATAATGTCCATCCTTCAACTCGGCCTGATCTGGGCTGTGGTTTTGACAATAATCTTCATACTAATTCAATACCTGATTGGACCCAGCATCGTGAGAGCCACAACGAGGCTCAGATACCTAAAAGAAGGCGAGAACCCCTGGCTGGAATCAACAGTCAAAGACTTAGCCCAGAAGAGCGAGATTCCTCCGCCCAGACTGGCTGTAGTTCCCAACCCGACGCCCAACGCCTTCGTCTTCGGCAGAACCACCGGAGACGCCACGCTGGCGGTTCACGAAGGCTTGCTCACCCAACTAAATCAAGACGAGGTTCAGGGCGTGATTGGACACGAACTGGGTCACATAAGGCACAAGGACTTTCTGGTGATGACAGCGCTCTCCGCCCTTCCTCTCCTAGCCTACCTCATAGCCAGAATAACCTTCGAGGCTGCTTGGTGGAGCGGCAGGACTTCGCGCAAGAAGGAGGAAGGAGCTGGATTGGGCGCGGCGCTCTTCGCAGTGGCTGTGGTTTCCTACGTAGTCTACATTGTCTCTCTCCTCGGCGTCATGCGCCTAAGCCGCCTTCGTGAGCACTACGCCGACTCCTACGCCGCCTACGTCACCGGTTCACCGAGGCAGTTAGCGAGTGCGTTGACTAAGATAACGTACGGGTTGTCGCTTGCTCCTCACCCAGAGAGAGAAGGCGCCCGAACCCTCTACATAAGCGACCCAGCTCTGGCAAAGCAAGAGTGCCAAGGTATTGTCAGCCGAAAACAGGAATACGACCTCGACAGAGACGGCGTCCTAGACGAGAAAGAGCTGGAGCTCGCCATGGAGAAGGAGGCAAAATCCAGATGGTTGACCATCAACAGGTGGTTCCACACGCATCCAGCGACCTTTCAGCGCGTTCTGCTGCTGCGCGAGATCGAAAACGAGATGACAACTGGCAAGTACTCGAGCGACCGCATCTACGCTCACGTTTAAGTCAGAGAGATGATAAGGAAAGAGAGAGATGAAACACGTCAAGGTAACCGCCTTCGACCTTCCCGATGCTTGGTAT
>Ga0315312_1002944_pt1 | contig 11330 bp, 9 predicted proteins | sample TDP7_MG_FD_203629 | JGI IMG/M metagenome (GOLD analysis project Ga0315312, IMG submission 203629) | Freshwater sediment microbial communities from Lake Towuti, South Sulawesi, Indonesia - TDP7 | ecosystem: Environmental > Aquatic > Freshwater > Lake > Sediment | place: Indonesia: South Sulawesi... | reverse complement strand
CTCTGGGAGAGCCTGATACAGTTCCCGTAGATGCTACCTACGTTGATCCGATTCATGTTGAACGGATATCTGGCAAGAAGGTTCTGGCAGCCGGAGGCGGCGGTGGAGGCGGAGGGTTCGCAGTTACGCGTGAAGAAGCCAAGATGGATATGAATGAGATCATGCTTAGGAACCAGAAGCTCTTGAATGAGGCCATAAAGAAGATAGGTTTAGACGCGCTCATCGTGTCGGATTATTGGCTTTATCCTAGAAGCTTTAGACTCAAGTTTGTCGATGAGTTGACATATGTCGATCAGTGGGGTAAGATCTACAGGATTAGAACAGATGTCAAAACGACTTACTGGATAGATGGAGCGATAAAGACTCCTGAAGATCTTGACGATTTTGAGCTTCCAGATCCCGAAAGTCTCAGCTACGATATCGTTGACCTAACTAAACGGGAGGCTGGAGAAGATTATCCGGTCATAGGGTGGTGCCACTGCGGGGAGATGTTTCCATACCTGATGAGGGGTGGAATCGAGAAACTCACTCACGACATTTATCGAAACCCGGATTTCGCTAGGAAGTTGATAAAGAAGGTTGCTGAGACGAATATTGAGATAGTTAAACGAATGCTCGATCGAGGCGTGGACGTAATCGCAGACAGTGACGATGTGGCGGAAGGGAAAGGGCCATTCTTCCCGTTGAAAGTCTTTAAAGAGTTCTTCTTTCCCTATACGAAGAGGTTAATAGGTGAATGTCACAGGCGAGGAGTGCCTTTCTTAAGGCATTCAGATGGAAACCTATATCCAATCCTTGAAGACCTGATCAATCTTGGCATAGATGGGCTGCATCCTATTGAACCGAAGGTCATGGACTTAGCTTACGTCAAGAAACGATATGGAGACAAGATCTTTCTAAGGGGCAACGTAGACTGCGCCTATGTTCTGCCGTTCGGGTCAGAAGAAGATGTTCGTAGAGATGTGAGAAGATGTATCGATACCGCGGCAAGAGGAGGTGGATTCATCCTTGCTGATAGTAATTCACTACATAGCAACGTAAAGACTGAGAATATTCTCGTGATGATAGATGAGGCTAGAAAGTATGGGCGCTATCCTCGCTAAGCATTTGCCATGATATCTTCTAAGATAAATCTTGATCTGTATCTTGCAATCCATCGAAGATACGCTTCATCCAGGTCGCTACTTTTCAAGATGTATTCTCTCACATAGCCGACATGTTCTCGGATGAGTTCCTCCATTCGATCCTCAGTCAAGAGCCTTCCTCTATTTTCTAGTCCAATCTCGTTCTTGAGAATCTGCAAGGGAGTGAAATAATATGGGAGATCAATGTACTCTAGTTGGGCATCGTGGCCAGCGCTTCGAAGCCGCTTAAAGATAGGTCCTCCTTTAACTCCTGAGACGCAAACAGTATCTGGATAGTCTTTAGCCACATCTACGGCAAAACTGGCTTCCATCTCGAAAGCTTCAGCCTGCATGAGCAATTCAGATTCGAGTACTTCTCTCCAAGCGTTTAGATCGATCTTTCCTGTAGAAGCAAGATTGAAGGTGAGCATGGATATCTTAACTGCGGTCCTGACGCTCTTCTCTTCGTAAGCTTGATCTCCGTAGCAGAAGATGTCCAACTGGCGGTGCTTATGCTTCATTTCCCTTAATGCATGCAAGAGAGGTTCGATTATGCGCGTCCAAGGCGCCAGTGGTTCTGAGATCAGTTTCGAGCGTCTAAGTTTCTTAACAAACAGCTCGTATGGTGCGCCTAAGACATATTCTTCAATGAATGTTTGAGAAGTTCTAGGAATTGGAATCAGAATAGCGTTATACTTTTTCTGCTGGAGGCGACTCGCTGCTTTCATGAATGACTTTCTCAGTTTCGGAACGGCCAAGACTGAGACTCTGTTCATGAAGCCATCACGATCGTGAGATGCCTTAACCGCATCTTAAGCTAGTTCTCTAACTTTCCTGAGATTTCCAAAATCGTCGCGACGATTGTCGATGGGCGTTTCAAGTATGAAAGGCAAATCTTTGAGTGATTGATGGTGCAGGATGGCTCTGAAACCTTCATCTCCTATGAAGCCCATGCCGATATGCTCATGTCTGTCGACATGAGAGCCCAGCTTACCTTTCGAATCGTTCATGTGAATAGCCTTCAAAAACCGAAGTCCAAGAATCTTGTCGAAGGCTTCCAAAGTTTTTTGAACAGCCTCCGCGTCTCTGAGGTCGTAACCCGCGCCGAATCCATGGCAGGTATCGAAGCATATACCTACACGTCCTCGTGCTGCAATGCTGTCTATTATGTATTGAATGTCTTCGAATGATGAACCCATGCTATTCTTCGTTCCAGCAGTATTCTCCAAGAGGAGCATGACGCTATTCTTGACTTTAGAGAGAGCCACATTACAAGCATCAATTATCCTCTCGAAGCCTACTTCCATACCCCTTCCGAGATGGCTTCCAAGATGAGTCACAAGATAAGGGATTTTGAGCCTTCCGCATCTATCTAACTCTGCAACCAAAGTCTTCAAGGACATAGTGTAGATGTTCTTCTTCGGGGAAGCGAGATTAGGGAGGTAAGGCATATGCGCTACAGCTGGATCTATACTTGACGCCGTTAGCTTATCAACAAAATTTTTCGCGTCATCATTCGATAACTGCTTGAATTTCCAGCCCCTCGGATTGCGAGTGAAGATCTGAAACGTTGTGCAATTTCTCTCGACGGCGCGATCCACAGCCATGTCTATTGAACCGGAGATCGAGACATGAACACCCAACCTCAAGTTCCGCTCACACATCTAGAGTCTGACATCAGTAAGAGATGAATCTATCCTAACTCTACTCCGCGGTGGCCTATACCCTGCGGTCCAGTAAACCGGAACAGCGCCAATAGTCTAGCAATTACTGTACTCGGAAAGAAGAGTCGTTTAGTCATCACTGACAATCTGGCGATGAGTTCCCTTGAAATGAGTTGAACTATTTCAAAATGGGCCTTCTTGGAGAGCTATTTCTCGAGAAGGACACGGTACGAAATGCATGTGTTCTTGCAGTCTACGAATGTCATCCATGATAGTGCTGTCTTTTGATTGCCAGTCAATTCGAAACCTTGTTCGCGCCGTACGCAATCTGACAAACTATAAGATGCACTTTACTACAATGATTTCTTCGTATGCTTGAGGAATAGTAGTTGACGAAATCCTACGTTGCGAGAAATATATTCGAGGCGCCTCCGTTCAGTTTGGACGAAATCATCAAAGCATCCAAGTTGCCCAACGCCATCAGCTTGGCCTTCGGTGAGCCTGATCAAGCGACGCCCAGCCACATAATCAAGGCTGCTATTGAGGCTTTGAAGAGAGGATTTACCCATTACACAGCAGAGAAAGGGTATATTCACTTAAGAGAAGCCATAAGTCGAAAATTGAAGAGAGAAAACGGTGTAGAATCCAATCCTCACTTTGAAATCCTCGTGACATGTGGCTCCGGTCAAGCCGTTGATCTTGCCTTGAGAGCCACTTTGAATCCTGGAGACGAGGTCTTAACGCCTAGTCCCGGCTTCTTCGCTTACCAGCACTGTTTGAGGTTCATAGGCGCTAGAACGGTGTGGTATCCGGCTCTAGAAGATAATGAGTTCAAGCCGAGACCAGACGACATAGAAGATAGAGTAACCTCGAGAACGAGAATGGTGATCTTGAACTCACCTTCGAATCCGACCGGAGCCGTACTGGACAAAGAGACGCTTAGAGGGATTGCTGAGATAGCGGCAGACCACGATCTCATGGTGCTTTCTGATGAAATCTATGAGAAGTTGGTTTATGATGGGGAGAGACACTATAGCGTCGCTTCCTTTCCTGGAATGGCAAATAGAACAATAACGATCAACGGTTTCTCGAAGGCTTATGCTATGACTGGCTGGAGGGTTGGTTACGCTGTGGCAAGGAGAGAGATTATTGAGGCTATGTCGAAGATTCAAGCCAATACTTGCGTATGTGCCTCAGCTGCTTCGCAGATCGCTTCTCTAGCTGCGCTTACGGGACCTCAAAAGTGCGTTGAATCGATGTTGAAGGAATGCCGCAGAAGAAGAGATCTCCTCGTCAATAGACTCAACGAGATCGAAGGGTTTTCATGCGGGACTCCTAAAGGAGCATTCTATGTATTTCCAAACATCATGGCTCTTGGAGTAAGTTCCAAGGAAGCATTTGAGCTATTGGCTGAGAAAGCGAGGGTCGTCACGATGCCCGGCTCATTCTTCGGTAACCTCGGAGAAGGATACTTGAGGATATCTTATGCCAATTCATACGTCAACATTGCGAAGGCGTTAAACAGAATTGAGGAGCTGCACTTGAAGAAGAAAGGAGCGAATCGTTGAGCGACTTGCTGAATCTGGTTCTATAACATTTCCCATTCAATTATTCCCTACGACTTCTCCGACGGCCTTTTCGTCTCTCATTCTCAGTTCAGTTTCGTAGTAGAGAAAGCAAGTTTCGAAACGATGTAGGATCGTGTTCGCACGACAATGTAGGGCGGAGCTCTCTCAGTTTTGTCTTCGACCATCCTCTCTTGTAAAGCTCTAGGATTCCTAAGTGGACTTCCTATGGGTAGAAGCAAGGCTTAATAGCTAGATCGGCTCCTCACAAGAGTCTTTCATCGGTGGTATGGATGGTTTGCAATCGTTGCGGGCACTGTTGCACGAATCACTTTGTCGCGTTTGAGGATGAGATCACACTTATTGAGAAGTATACTGGGAAGGATCGGAGAACGTTTGCCGACCAGGTTGGGCCTAGTCAATACTCTTTCTTGGAGAACTCCAAGGATAGATGCATCTTTCTTGTAAACGGTCAGAACGGTACGGACGCTAGTTGCGAAATCTACGACGTTAGGCCGATGCTCTGCCGAGCCTATTCTTGCGAACACCCGAATCTGTTTCTGTTAAACGAGTACTCCAGCAGGATTAGGTCGGTCAAAGAGATACAGGACCTGTAGGGTCCATCAACCATCTTGTAAGTTTTTGACAGACATCCGGGGTCAGAGTAGTATTTGGACATTTCCCTGAAAGATCCTCTTCGCAACCTGCACAGGGAACACTAATGATTGAGTCGACACTCGAGAATTTGCGAACGGGAAATATCCTATATGTCCATTTGCCCGCGCGAAGTTCCTTCCTCCTCTTTATGAACCCCTTCTTCTCAAGTCTTCGCATCTGTCTGGATCCTTCCCTACCATCCCAGCCAAGTTTCTTCCACAGATCAGACTGCAGAACTCCCTTCTCACCACTCAGCCTAATCGCCATAAACGCATCGTTCTTAGTCTCGCCATATGCATCTAATCCAGACTGAATCGATGACCCTTGCGAAAACTCAGGTCTGGAGTTCGCGATCTCCTCTAAACATCTCGCGACGGTCTCACCCTTTTTCGTAAGCTCATAACTTACAGGTTTTCTCCATTGTGCAATTATTCTCTTCTGTTTGAGCCTACTGAGATACTTGTAGGTTCTTCTGAGGTTTATTCCAACAAGCTTAGAAATCTCCCGGGCGGGAACAACTGAGCTACGGTTCTTCCTTAGGGCGTTGAGAATTCTCCTTTCAGTAGGAGAGAGAATATTGTTCGGCTTTCCACGGATAGCGGAGAAGAATACGTGATCAGATGAGTGTTTCCTAAGGATCAATTCGGCTTTTTCCAGCCTTTTCAAAACCCGCTGGAGAATTGACGGCTCAAGAATGGCGACGAGCTCATGATAAGTCTGTCTTCCCGATCTCAAAGCCTGTACACATAGCTCCTCATAACAATTTGAGCGAGGTGAAAATGCTTGGAGTTCTTGTCCGCCTAAGATTGCTTGAATCTGTTTTCCGAGCGACGTTAATGCATATCGTCCGTTCGTGTCTCTGACGAGACCAGTTTCGGTCAAGGGTTGAATATACCTTGCGACTGTATTCAGGCTGTGGTAGCATCCTTCGTCTTTCAAATGGGCTCGTAGTTTTTCGAGATTGTACGGCTGTGTTGAGAGAATTTGAAGAATCTTAAGTCTTCTCCGATTCTTGAGAGCGTTGAACAGATTCATTAGCTTCTCGTTTTGTGCTTCGTTTCTTTTTGCGATGGTTTGGGATTTATCATCAACAGGTGATTCCTTGAGAAACCTTTCAAGCTCCGGTGAGACGTATCCAGTAGGCTCATCGAATCTTGGGCGGACCCTGTGGAAATCGTCGTGAACGTGAAGTGGGCTGGGCCTCTTTTCGGACTCAGCAAGATCCTCGTATTCCTCGTTTTCTTCAAGGGCTGATTCAGCCATAGTCTCACTTTCTTGAGGTGCATCTCCTCTCGAGAGTGGCCTAGAAACTTATTAACGGCGTTAATATAGCTCAATCGCACCTATTAACTTAACGCCGTTAACTTCCTCAACGCTCCGATGCGAATTCTTATATAGCTTTCTGCTTCGGATTCCTAGTTTAACAGCGTTAAATGGTTGCAACTGCCATGAAGCCACCTTGTCTTGTTGTTGTTTCTCAAATCCTACCTGCAATGCGCGCCATCGTATCGAGAGAAATGATTGAGAGAGATGGACTTCGACTGGGCGAGGTAGCGGAGAAGATGGGAGTCACCCCAGCTGCCGTGACCCAGTACCTCAAGGGAGTCAGGGGAAGCGACTCTGTGAGCATGGTCAATAGATCGAGGAGAGCTAGAAAAATTCTGCTAGAGCTCGCTTATGAATTGGCGAGGGAAGAGACAGATATGGTGGTCGTGCTACGCAAGTTATGCCAGGCATGCAACTGTATTAGGAGTGAGCGACTGATCTGCGGGATGTGTCAGAATTCATTGCCTAAGCTCGACATTAGAAAATGCGATATATGCGTTACGTGAATAATGGAATATTGATCGTGGCCTTATATCCTAGGCGTTCAGGATGGGTCATCTCAGTATTCTTTTCAGCCGAATAGTAAGAACTAGTTAGCGCCGGGAGTGGGATTTGAACCCACGAGACCCGAAAGGGTCATCGGCTCTCTGCGCTTAATCGATAGCAAGCCGACGCCATACCTGGCTTGGCTATCCCGGCATCCTCGTCCAGCTAACACTTGACGAAACGCTTTCAAAAAGGTTTCTTCAAAGACAGCTGGCGTCTCCTTTATTCTTAGCCCGTGTTACACATGGCAAGAGCGTTCTGCGGATTCATTCCTGCTTGAATACTGTGTGAAGGCGCGACGATCTGTCCTCCGCCGGGAGAGAGGCTGCGTTTTCCTAACCTTCTGTTTCATATAGTCGACGCATCTAAGAGCGAAAGTCTGATACATTCTCTCTACTCTAAAGCGATACCTTAGCTTCTCATAATCGACGAATGCCGTCAAAAACAAGACTCCGGTTGAAACGTTTTACAATCGAATTCTCAAAAAAGAGGAAGTGTCTTAAGTTTACTGTTTTCCAAGCTTCTGAGCGTACTTCGCCAAATCGGAGTGTATCAACTTGCCTTCATGCATGATCTCGACACTGTCAAGCCAAACAGAAGAGTTTAAGCAGATTCCGTCCGCATGCGAACTCGCTGAACCAGCTGTACCCTTGAACATTGGACCTTGATTCCCTATGCCCCATTCCGTTGCTCCCCAAACCCGTTCATCTTCTAGGCACACGCCTGTCAGTTTGGCTCCCGGGTTGAACCCGTAGCATAGGTGAGCCATATTGTACATGTTTGGGTCCTTGAAGTCTGCGAGCCACTTCTCAACTATCTTCGCCTCTCTGCCGCCCTTGACTGCGGCTATCTTGCCCTTCTTAACCTCTAGAGTCACGGGTTCACGTAGAACTCCTAAGTCTGCGATTCCTCCTCCTGAGAAAGATCCGTCGAAGACGATCTTTCCATTGATTGTATGCTCGAAAGGCACCCACAAGATCTGGCCAGTCAAGAAGTGTGCTCCAGGTGTGTCAGCCACACCAGTCTCGCAGAGCACAGGTCTCTTCGGATCGTTCTCAAAGTTTATGTCTGTGCCCGCGGGCGTCGTTATCCTCATCTTCTTGGCTTTATGCGTCATATCAGAGACCTTCTTCATGAACTCGACGAGAACGGGAAAATTAATCTTGCCGATGCATCGAACCATCATGGGTGCGTCCATTCCGACTAAACAGAGATATCGTGTCCTTCCTCCGGGCTTCATAGCTTCATCCCAAGGCGTCGAATACAAAAGCCACACGTAGTTGAACTCAACCCAAGCATCGCAGTTCGGGATCGCGACCTTGACTGGATCCGGAAGATACGGGTCAGCAACCTTGCCGTATCCTGGAGGGGTCGAATGGAGCATGACGGCAACCTTAGCATCAACCGCTTGCGCTGCTCTAGCTGTAGCTTCCACTGTTCTCCAATCTGATTCAGTATCCGCTGTAATGAGAAAGCTTTCGCCAGCTTTCAGCTTTAGAAGCTGTCTAACAATAACGTCAGCAGCCTTCGCCAATTCGAACTCGAGATAACCTGGCATAAAACATTCCTCCAATATCGCCTGATTAGGGCATCTGTCTCAAACGGTATATAACACTTCATATGCTCGGTCGTTCAAAACCATTGGATGTCAAGTTTAACAAGGTCTCTCAAAACTAAGTGGATAAAGGGTTATTTCAAAACTTTAATGTTCGAATATTGAGCTAACCTTTTCGATCTAACATAGGTGGAGAACTGACAAAATGCTGCAGTCAGCAATAAATAGGCGCAAAGATGAGCTTGTAGCCTTCTGCAGGCAGCTCGTTAGAACCCCCAGTCCGTCGGGGAGAGAGGAAAAGATTGCGAAACTCATAGCAAGCAAGATGAAAGAGCTTCAGTACGATTCGGTCAAAGTCGATGATTTCGGAAATGTTGTCGGGACGATGGAAGGATCGGCGAAAGGTCGAACTGTGATCTTCGACGGACATATGGATATAGTAGATCCTGGAGACCGAAGGAACTGGCGTCTAGATCCGTATAGTGCGATGGTAATAGGGAATACTATCTACGGAAGAGGGGCTTGCGACATGAAGGGGGGACTAGCGTCAATGATATTTGCTGGAGCAATCGTGAAGCAAACTGGAAGACTGAAGGGTAAACTCATCATTGCATGTGTAGTCCATGAGGAGCCTTGCGAAGGGTTCGGAATCAGAAAGATCATGGAGAAGATAGGTGAACCCGACTACGTTGTTCTTGGAGAGGCAACGAACCTCAATCTTGCAATAGGGCATAGAGGAAGAGCAGAGCTCGAGGTAGAGACTCATGGTCGAACTGCGCATGGAAGCATGCCAGATAGAGGGATCAATGCCATACAGATGATGCTGCCTGTTGTGGAAAGAATCAGAGGGAACGCTTCCGATCTGCCGATCCACCCCTTTCTGGGAAGGGCGACTGTTTCAATCAATAGAATATCCTGCAGTCCAGATCAAAGTGCCGTAGTGCCGGATAGATGCAGAATAACAGTCGATAGGAGGACCATTCCTGGCGAGACGAGAGAGTCACTGGTAGCTGAATGCAAACAGCACTTGAAGCAAGCCAAGGCTAAAGGGGAAGTTCGAATCTCAGCAACGAGATTGAAATGTTACACAGGAAAAACTGAGCGAGTTGAACTTTACTTCCCAGCTTGGGTTCTTGATAGGAACGAGGAAGTGGTATGTAGAGCCGTAACGGCTTTAGAATCCGTTCTGAAACGTAGTCCGAAACTCACAAAATGGCAATTCAGCACCGACGGGAACTATACCGCCGGATTGAGAGGAATTCCGACGATTGGATTCGGCCCTGGAGACGAACGCTTCGCCCATACACCGAACGATCATGTTCCGGTCAGCGATTTAACAGCGGCCACTAAAGGCTGCTGCGCACTCGCTATGTCTCTATGCGCCTAGAAAAAGAAAAAAGAAAGGGGGTTCTCGTTACTGTTTTCCCAATTCATGCGCGCGCTTTGCAAGTTCTGCGTGAACCAACTTTCCTTGGTCCATTACTTGGACGCCGTCAAGCCAAACAGAGGAGTTCAAGCAGATTCCGTCTGCATGCGAACTCGCTGAACCAGCTTTGCCTTTCATCATTGGACCTTGGTTGCCTATGCCCCATTCTGTCGCTCCCCAAACCCGTTCGTCTTCCAGGCATACACCTGTTAGTTTAGCTCCAGGATTGAAGCCGTAGCAGATATGCGCCATGTTGTACATATTCTGGTCTTGGAAGTTCTCCAGCCATCTCTCAACGACCTTCGCTTCCTTGCCACCCTTTACTGCAGCTATTTTCCCTTTCTTGACCTCCAAGATGATTGGTTCGCGTAGAACCCCTAGTTCAGCTGGCCCACCGCCTGAGAAAGACCCATCGAAGACTATCGTTCCATTAATCGTCTCTTCAATAGGTGCCCAACCGATCTGTCCGGCTAAGAAGTGTGCTCCAGGCGTATCAGCGGTCAGTTCGCAACTTACGGGTCGTTTCGGATCATTCTCGAAGGCTATGTTAGTTCCCGCGCGCGTTGTAACTTTCATTTTCTTGGCCTTCTGCGTCATATCTGTTATCTTTCTTTCAAACTTCCCTAAGATGTCGAAGTTCACTTTACCGATACATCGAACCATCATAGGCGCATCCATTCCGACTAAGCAGAAGTATCTTATCCTATTGGTTGCCATCGCCTCGTCCCAAGGGGTTGAGTACAAGAGCCACTCGTAGTTGAACTCAACCCAAACATCGCAGTTCGGAATCGCTTTCTTGAGAGGTTCAGGTAGATAGGGGTCTGCGACTTTCCCGAAGCCCGGTGGAGCAGAATGCCATATGACAGCAACCTTAGCGTCAACCGCTTGCGCTGCTCTAGCTGTAGCTTCAGCAACCCTCCAATCGCCTTCAGTGTCTTGCGTGATCAAGACGCTTTCGCCTTTCTTCACTTTGAGCAACTCACGAACGACTACATCTGCAGCTTTAGCCAATTCAAGTTCTTGATATTCCGGCATTTTCTTCAACTCCTAACTCGCTATTCTTGTAAGTAGAACTTGGGTTCTCTCAGCAACGTATATAAGAATTTTCAAAAGATTGAAAACTATCTTACTGCTAAGAAGGTCAGAAAGAGGTATACGGATTGGAAGTTCTAGAAGCGATCAGGACTAGAAGAACGATTCGAAAATTCAAGTCTGAACCAGTTCCAGATGACTTGGTCGAGAAGGTACTAGAAGCGGGTAGATGGGCGCCTACAGGCTCGAACCTTCAACCCTGGAGGTTCGTTGTCATCAAGAATCAAACCATTCTAGACATGATTCGCAAAGTCTCCCCGGGGTACTTGGGGGCCACACCGATGGCTATCGCTGTATGTTCAGATAAGGCAACTGCCCACGCAAAGGGCGGCAAATTGGGTCGAGACTATCTCACTATTGCGGATTGCTCAATGG
>Ga0315312_1002942_pt1 | contig 11338 bp, 14 predicted proteins | sample TDP7_MG_FD_203629 | JGI IMG/M metagenome (GOLD analysis project Ga0315312, IMG submission 203629) | Freshwater sediment microbial communities from Lake Towuti, South Sulawesi, Indonesia - TDP7 | ecosystem: Environmental > Aquatic > Freshwater > Lake > Sediment | place: Indonesia: South Sulawesi... | reverse complement strand
TCGGGATGGAACAAGACAGGGCTTTAACTTAGAGTTGACTAAAAAAATTTCAGAAAGCGTCTCCATCCCAGTAATTGCCTCGGGCGGCGCAGGCAAAAAGAAACATTTTTTAGAGGTTTTCAAAAAAGGTAAGGCCGATGCCGCTTTGGCCGCCTCTCTCTTTCATTTCGGAGAAATTAAAATTCCCGCATTGAAGAATTATTTAAGACGCAAGGGCATAAATGTTAGTTAAAAAACTACCCAAATTAAATTGGAAAAAATTAAATGGTTTAATTCCAGTAATTACTCAGGATTTTAAAACCAGCAAAGTTTTAATGTTAGGTTTTATGAATAAAGAAGCCCTCAAAAAAACTTTAAAAGGAGGTAAAGTTACTTATTTTAGCCGAACCAGAAAAAAGCTCTGGACAAAAGGCGAAACCTCGGGTAATTTTCAATTAGTAAAAGGAATTTTTCTCGATTGCGATAATGACACCATTTTAATTCAAGTGAAACAAATCGGCAATGTTTGCCACACTGGCAACAAAACCTGTTTTTATAGAAAACTAAAATGAAAAAAATAAATAAAAAATTAAAATTTGGGTTCCCCTGGGAATACCTTCGAGAGGGAGCAGCAGAATTATTTAAAAGGGCAGGTTACAGGGTTAATATTGATGAGCGCTCTTATCGAATTGAAATTGATGACCCCGAAATTGAATGTATTACAAGTAAGGTTGAGGAGATGGCTCCTTTAGTGGAGAAAGGAATATTAGATGTTGGCATCACTGAAAAAGTCTTTATTTTAGATAGTGGAGCTAAAGTTGTTGAATTGGCTGATCTTGATTACGGCTACAAAACATGGGAGAAAGCTAAAATAGTTTTGGCTGTTCCGGAAAACTCAAAAATAAAATCAGTAAAAGGTCTCAGGGGAAAAAGGATAGCAACTTGGGTTCCAGAAATCACTAAAGATTATTTAAGAAAGCACAAAGTAAAAGCGGAAGTTGAAGTTACTAATGTGCCCGCTGAACCAAAATGTCCGATTCTCTTTGATGGAATAGTTGAGTTTGTTAATACTGGAGAATCATTAAGAAAGTTTCATCTAAAAGTATTGGATACTTTAATGGAAACATCACCGTGGTTAATTGCTAATAAAAAATCTTTTAAGGATAAATGGAAAAGAAAAAAGATTGGAAATTTAGCAATATTGCTTCAGGGGGCGCGCTTAGGACAGGAATATGCGGGGTTGATGCTTCATGCTTCCAACGAGATAATGGAAAAGGTTTTCAGAGCTTTACCGTCCTTAAAAAAACCAACCGTAACTCATCTCCGGGGAGCAAATTTGTTTGATGTTTTAACCGTAGCGAAAAAGAAAGAAATAAGAATACTTATCCCTAAGCTTAAAAAAATTGGTTGTACTGATATAGTAGAATTCCCTGTAAATAAAGTAGTAATTTAATGGAGTTAAAAAAAATTAAACTCGGACTTCCCAAGGGCTCTCTTCAAGAATATACTTTAAAAATTTTTAAAGAGGCTGGTTTTAATATTGAAATCCCTGAAAGAGAGTATCTTTTAAAAATTGATGACCCAGAAATTACTTGCTTTTTATTAAGACCCCAAGAAATACCAAGATATGTAGAAAAAGGAAAATTAGACTTGGGTATTTCGGGAGACGATTGGATTTTAGAAACAAAAGCAAAAGTGATTAAAGTAAGTGATCTAAGATATGCCAAACAAGAAATAAAAAAGGTGAAATGGGTTTTAGCAGTTTCAAAAGATTCAAAAATAAAAAACCTGGGAGACCTTGAAGGTAAAATTATCTCAACAGAAGCCGTTAATTTAGTAAAAGATTATTTAAAGAAAAAGAAAATTAAAGCTAAAGTTGAATTTTCTTTTGGAGCTACTGAAGTAAAGCCACCGAGATTCGCTGATGCTATAGTTGATATTACTGAAACCGGAGCTTCCCTTAGAGCCCATAATTTAAAAATTTTAGATACAATTTTGCAAAGCTCTACAAAATTAATTACTAATAAAATCGCCTGGCAAAATGACTGGAAAAGAGAAAAAATAAAAGCCCTCTCTCTTTTGCTTCAGGGAGCAGTTAGGAGCGAGGAATTTGCGAATTTAATGTTTCATGTCTCAGGAAACAAATTAAAGATAATTTTAGGGGTCCTACCAAAATTTAAAAAACCAACTATTAACAAAATTACTGAAAAAAATTGGTTTGATGTCGCAATTTCTTGCGAAAAGAAAGAGATAAGAGAATTAATACCGAAATTAAAAAAATTAGGTTGCCAAGGAATAGTTGAGTTCCCAATAGTAAAATTAGTGCCCTAAATATGAAAAGAAAAGCCACCCTCTTTAGAAAAACAAAGGAAACCGAGATAAAAATTGAGTTGAATATTGATGGCAAGGGGAAAACTGAGATTTTAACTCCTATTCCTTTTTTGAACCATCTTTTAAATAATTTCGGGAAACACGGATTATTTGATTTAAAGATTAGAGCAAAAGGTGATATTGAAATTGACCAGCACCATACAGTTGAAGATATTGGAATTTGTCTGGGAGAGGCGTTTAAAAAAGCCTTAGGTGACAAAAAAGGGATAAATCGTTCTGGCTACTTTGCTTTTCCCCTAGACGAAGCTCTTTCAGTGGTGGCAGTGGATATTTCAGGTCGGGCTTTTTTAAATTTTGATTGCAGATTTAAAAAACAAAAAATCGGCGATTTGGACTCTGGTTTAATAAAAGAATTCTTTTGGGGGCTTGTTAGACATTTAGAAGCTACTTTGCATGTCCGAGTACTCTATGGTGAAGATGACCACCATAAAGCTGAATCTATTTTTAAGGCCCTTGGGAAGGCAATGAAAGCTGCTTGTTCTAAAGAAAAAAGAATTTTAAAAGAGTTACCAAGCACTAAAGGACTAATCTAAAATGCCAATAAAAGAAAGAATCAAGAGAATGAGTCATTATAAACCGCCTTTAGAAGGGAGGTCAGAAAAAGATTATTTGCTTTTGGATTTTAATGAAAGGACCACCGAGCCGAGTCCAAAAATCAAAGAGGCCTTAAAAAAATTTATTGATTCTAGAAGATTACAGATTTATCCAGAATATGGCGATTTAGAAGAAAAAATTGCTGAGTATTCTGGCGTGAAATCAGGTCAAATAATGGTCACTAATGGTGGTGACCAGGGAATTGATATTATCTGTCGGGCTTATTTAAATGAAGGAGACAAAATAATTATTCCCTTTCCAGAATTTGCTATGCATTACCAGTCAGCTAAAGTTCAAGGTGCTGAAATTTTAGAGCCAAGATATAAAGAGAATGGAGAACTGCCCCTAAATGAAATTTTAGATTTAATGAATGGGGATGGAGTAAATTTAGTTATTTTTTCTAATCCTAATAATCCTACTGGTATTTCAACTCCAATTTCTGATGTTGAGAAGATTTTAGAAAAAGCTAAAGGAAAAGAAATTGCTGTTTTACACGATGAGGCCTATTTTGAGTTTTCTAAAATTACGGCAAAAGATTTAATTGAGAAATACGATAATCTCTATATTGTTAGAACCTTTGCTAAAGCCTTTGGCTTGGTAGCCGCCAGAGCAGGCTATTTAATTTCTAATGAAAATAATATTCAGGAATTAAAGAAAATTCGTGGACCTTATGATGTAAATATGTTTGCCAAAACAGCGGTTTTAGCAGCCTTAGAAGATTTAGAATACATGAAAAATTATGTTAAAGAAGTGATGTTAATCGCAAAACCAAAACTTGTGGCATTTTTGAAAGGAAAAGGAATTTTCTTTTATCCCAGCGGAACCAATTTCTTATTTCTACATCTCAAAAATCCTGAAAAGGTAATTGAAGATTTGAAATTAATGGGAATCTTGGTTAGACCAAAATCTGGGCCCGATGATAAAATAGGAATAAGAGCAAGTATTGGAACTATCAAAGATACCGAGCGGTTTATTAAGGCCTTTGGAGAGATTCTTGACAAGAATTTTAAAACAAGATAAATTAAAAATTATGGAAAATAAAAAAATTCAAAACCTTTTAATTGAATATTTAACCGAAACTACCAGAGTTGTTAGAGAAAAGGCAGAGAGGGGTCGCGGGAGAGAAATTTTAGGAGAGGTTATCAATAGACCTGAAGATATTGAAATTGGGATTGATAGAGTCGGAGAAGATGTTCTGGGAAAGCTTTTAAAGAAACATCAAATTAAGGCAACCGTTTTTTCTGAACCAGAAAACAGAGACATTGAAAATGGGGACCATCCTGAATTTTATGGTTCAATCGACCCCTTTGATGGCTCAGCTCTTTATTTAAGAGGTTTTGATCACAATTGGTATACAGCCTTAAGTTTTTTTGATAAAGAGAGAAAGCCAATTTCCTGTGGTATTGCTGATATCGTGAACGAAAAATTTTATATTACTGAAGAAAAGGAGAATTATTTGGTCGATATGAAAAGTGGCAAAAAACAAAGAATTGTCCCATCTCAGAGAAAAAAATTAACCGAACCCATTGTTTTAGCTTCTTATTTGATGAGCTCTCAATATTCTTCAAAATTCCTTGATATTTTTGGAGATTTGATGAAAAATATGCATCCCAAAGCCCTCTTTTACCCTAATGGCGGTTCCTATATTTATGCTTACTTGGCCTCAGGATTGGTTGATGCCTATGTAATGTTTGGTGAGCCTCGTTCAGAAATAGATCCCGGTTATCCAATCGCCAAAGCAGCTGGGTGTCAAATTGTTAGTGTTGATTCTGATGGTTCTTTCCAAAATTATCAATTTATTCCCGGGAAACAGCATGACAAAGTGGATTTATTTATTGCTGCTACCACCCCAGAGCTTAGAGACGGGCTAATAAAATATTATGTCAAAAAATATAGAGAAAGATATTCTTTTTGGCCCCTGAAATGGTAGAATAATTTCAGAGGTATTTATTATGGGAAAAAATTTCTTTTTAAAAATAAAATCAATTCAAAAATTTATTAAGGGTGTAGGAGAAGAAGTAAAAAGATATTTTGGAAAAGACAAGGGCTGTATAATTGGCCTCGAGGATGACGGAGTCTTTTATGGAGAAGGACTTTGGCATTGGTTATCTCAAAAAAACAAAAAAATAACTTTCACCACCATGGATGATGATGGACGAGGCTTAGAAGAAGAGAAAGCTAAAGGAAGAAAAGTTTTATTAGTTGATAATGATATTATTACTGGCAAGGCCTACCAAAGAGCAATGAGCATAATGATGGCGAAAAAAGAAAAATTAAAAATAAAAGATATCAAATTTGCTGTTTTGTGTGATAGAGTGAAGGTAGCTGATTTTTCAGTCGAAGATTATCCTATACCGTCATCTTGGAATCTAAAAAATTTGGACAGAATTGACCTTGAAATCATTAAAGCCCTTTCTGAAGATGGCAGGAAAACTTTTGTTGAGATTGCGAAAGAAACTGGCCTAACTCCAGTCGGAATTAAAAATAGAATTGAAAGATTGATTAAGAAAGAGATATTAAAGATACAAGGTCTTTTAAATGCTGAGAAATTTTATCAGGCTTCAGCTACTATCGGAATTGAAGCTGATTCGGACACCATTTCTAAACTGATAAAAAAACTTCAAGATTGCCCTTTGGTTTATAACTTAGTTAAAGTTTCCGGACATCATAATTTAATCATAGACCTCATTGCTCCTAATCAAAAAAGAATAACTGATCTTGTCGAAAAACAAATTAGAACAGAACCGAAAATAAGATATCTTGAAGTTGACTTAGGAGACGTGCCTATTGTTCCTAAAGTTCATTCTTTACCAAATTTTGTTGACAAAAAGAAAAAATGTCCCTGCCAAATAAAATGTAATGAATGTGAATATTTCCTGTAATTAAAGAGAGGTATCTCCTCTCTGATTAATATCAAAAACCCTCTAAAGTGGTTTTTATTTTTATACCTGTGGATAACTTAGGGGCTTGCTCTTGACAGATTATCTTGGTATAATAAACTAATTATTAGTTGTGAAAAACCTTAAAAAACAAAGAAAAGACATAAAATTACTAAATTTTATAAAGGCGATAAAGAGACCGCCCTGCAAAATAAAAATCGAGATAATTTATCCTCTAGCCTATGCCTCCAGGAACTAAATTCTACTTAACTAAAGAGGGATTAGAAAAGATACAAAGAGAATATCAAGACCTTAAAAATCTTCGTCTAGCCAAAACTAAAGGAGAAGCCCCAAAAACTTGGCAATCAGAAGATTTAAATCCTGAATACTTAACTTATCAAGAAGATTTGGGTTTTTTAGAATCAAGAATAGCTGAGTTAGAATATATCTTAAAAAATTCAGAATTAATTAAGACTCCTCCGAAAGATAAACAAAATATCGTTAGTCTGGGAGCCAGAGTTTTAGTTGGGGTAGATGGTCAAAGAGATGAATTTGAAATAGTTGGCTCTTTAGAAGCTAATCCGGCTTTGGGTAAAATATCTAATGAGTCTCCAGTGGGAAAAGCATTGTTAGGACACAAAATAGGAGAGGAAGTTATTGTTTCTTCGCCCATAAAAACAGTTTATAAAATTAAAAAAATAAGATATCTCTTTTAAGAAGATAAACTTGAGATTTATTAAAATTTGTGCTATAAAAAAATCAGGTATTTAACCTGATTTTTTAAATTATGGAAGAACTTCTTAATTTTTTTATCGAAGTTGGTAGATTAAAAAGAATGCCAAGAATGGGTTGGGTAATAAATCAAATAAAGAACCCAGAAAGCATTGCTGAGCATATTTTCCGAACAACAATAATGGGTTGGCTTTTGGGTAAAAAGAAGGGCAAGCTTAATATAGAAAAAATTCTTAAAATGGCTATAGTTCATGATTTATGTGAAATTTATGCCGGAGATACCACTCCTTATGACTCTGTTTTGCCAAGAAGTAAAAAAAAGTTGAGAGAGTTAATGAAAACCTGGCCAAGGTTCCCGGTTTCAAAAAAAAGAGAACTCGTTCGTAAAAAATATGAAAAAGAAAAAAAAGCCCTAGAAAAACTTATTTCAAAATTGCCTCCCATTTTTAAAAAAGAAATAAGAAATCTTTGGTTGGATTACGAAAAAGGCCTAACTCCTGAAGGAAAGTTTTTTCATCAAGCCGACAGGATGGAAAATTTCTTACAAGCCCTTGAGTATTGGAAAAAATATAAAAATCCACCACTCGCTCCTTGGTGGTTATGGGCAAGAGAATTTTTTGATGACTCTCTTTTACTTGAATTTATGAAACTTTTAGATAAAAAATTTCATTCTCCTAAACGAACTAAAAAGTGAGCTTAGATATTTTTTAGACTATGGAATGCCGAAAAGAAAAAAATTTAAAAAATTGCCCCTGTACTTATCCTGGCTGTCCGCGAAAGGGAATTTGTTGTGAATGTTTAAAGCATCATCTTGCAAACAATGGATTGCCGGCCTGCTGTTTTTCACCAGAAGCAGAAAAAACCTATGATAGGTCTTTTAAAAAATTCTTTGAAGACCAAAAATGAAAAGAAAAGGGGTAGATTCCTTATCGGAACTTCAGGCTGGGTTTATTCCCATTGGCAAGGAATTTTTTATCCTGAAAATTTACCAGCTAAAAACAAATTAAAATATTTTTCTCAACATTTTAAAACCACCGAAATAAATTACTCTTTTTACCACTTACCTCGGCCGAGCACTTATCAGAATTGGTATAAACAAGTGCCGGCTGATTTTATTTTTGCTGTCAAGGCCAGTAGGTTTATTACCCATATTAAACGACTAAAAAGAATAAAAGAGGCTTGGCAACAATTTATTGAAAATGCTTTAAATCTTAAAGAAAAACTCGGCCCAATTTTATTTCAATTCCCCCCTTCTTTTAAAATCACTGAGGAAAATATTAAAAGATTAGAAAATTTTTTAAAAGTATTAAAAGGTGATAGTTTAAAGTTTAAAGTTTATAGTTTAAGGTTTGCAATGGAATTCCGTCACGAATCTTGGTGTAACGAGAAAACTTATAAACTATTGGAAAAATATAACTGTGCCTGGGTGATTGCTGACTCGCCAAGTTATCCTCGGGCCGATGTGGCTACTGCTGATTTTGTTTATATTCGTCTCCACGGCTCAAAAGTTTTATTTAGCTCAAAATATACAAAAAACGAATTAAACTCCTTAGCTGAAAAAATCAAAAGATGGCTAAAACAGAATTTAGACATTTATTGTTATTTTAACAACGATTTCCACGGCTATGCTATAGAAAATGCCAAAGAACTTTTAAAACTATGTGGGGCTTGACAGGGCTTTAAGAAATAATAAGATTAAAATCAGATCTTAATACTAATATAAAAGGAGGTAAGGCCGGGCAAAAGCCAAGTTGTAAACAGGAGCAGTAAAACCAGAGACCAATGAAGGAAGGAGACAGCCGTGGCAAAGAAGGTGACGCTAACCGTTGGACCCGAGATGGAGGTGACGGTGAAGTTCTGCGCCGACACCTGCGAGCCGAAGATGTGCGTCGAAGAAGTCTGCGAGGAGAGGGCCACCGAAGAGGCAGCACCCTGCGAGGTGCTTCCTACCGTGATTGAACTTGGTGCGGAGCAGCCATGTGGCGAGGAGCCAGCCCCGCCAACCGAGGCGCCCCAGGCAGAAACCGGAGCTCCGTGCGAGTAGGGCATCGAGCCCTCTTAAGTATCAAATTTCCAATGCCCTCGGTAGGTTCACCTACCGAGGGCTACTCTTTTTTCTTGGTTTGACAAATTTGTTTGATGAAATAGAATAAAAATAGAAGAAATTAAAGGTCGAAAAAAAATTAAAATTTAACTGAATATTAATTATGGGAAAAATTAAAATTGGGCTAATAATTTTAGGTTTGATAGCACTGGTTGGTTTGGTTGTAACGGGAATAGTTATGGCCAAGAATAGTTCGGATAATGGCAAGGCTGAATATGTTCAAGATGAGATTATTGTTAAATTTAAGGGAGATACTGAACTATTTAGAGTAATTAAAGTTCCTAAAGGCCAAGTTATTGAAAAAGTAAGGGCCTATCAGCAAAGGGCAGATGTAGAATACGCTGAACCCAACTACCTAATTTTTGCCTTGGGTTCTAACGATAAATATTATTGGAATCAGTGGGCATTAAATAACATCGGGCAAGAGATTTATAGTGGCTGTACCGAGGAGAATTGTAATTCACCAAAGCTGATTGGGAGTGGCATAAATGATGCCGATATGGATTGGGAGGAGGCCTGGACTGCTTTTGGCGCTGAAACCTTTGATAGCACTGTTATTGCCATTGTTGATTCGGGCATAGACGAGACTCACCCTGATTTAAATGACAAATTAGTTCCTGGTTATGATTTTGTGAATAATGATAATGGCCCCCATGATATTTATGGCCACGGTACTCATGTTGCTGGGATTGCGGCAGCTGAGACAGCTAACTTAGAAGGTATAGCTGGAGTTGCTTTTTCTGCCAACATCAAGATTATGCCAGTGCAAGTTCTTAATGATGATGGTATGGGGACTACTGCTAATGTTGCGAAGGGAATTATGTATGCTGCAGATAATGGGGCTAAGGTCATTAATCTTAGTCTTGGCGGAGGAGATTCTACTACCTTAAAAAATGCGGTAGATTATGCTTATAGTAAAGGAGCATTGTTAGCTGCCGCAGCTGGCAATGATGGAGGGGGTAGAAAATACTATCCTGCCAGCTATCCTAATGTCATTTCTGTCGCTGCGACTGATTACAACGATAAAAGGGCTTCTTTTTCTAACTTTAATGACGAGATAGATATTTCAGCTCCCGGCGTTAATGTTTTCTCCACTTTTCCTATCTATGAGTTTACTATTGGAACAAAATATGGTCGTTCTAAGAATTACGATGTTGGTAGCGGCACTTCAATGTCAGTTCCTCAGGTTGTAGGATTGGCTGGATTGCTCTTTGCTCAAGATAGCAATAGAGACAAGGTTAAGGTTAGAGCCATTATTGAGGAAACTGCTGATGACCGAGGGGTCTCGGGTTGGGATAAATATTTTGGCTGGGGGAGAATTAATGTTAATGCTGCACTAAATTATGTACCGTCTGTTTGCGGAAATGGAATTAAAGAAGGCACTGAAGAGTGCGATGGCACGGATTTAGGTGGAACCACTTGTGAGTCATTAGGTTTCACTGGTGGGACTCTAATCTGTACAGCAAGTTGTACGCTTGATACAAGTGGTTGTATTGTACCTACTTGTATAGTAGTGCCTGGCGAATGTAACTGTAATGGAAAGTGTGGACCCAACGAAACTCCAGCCTGCGCAGATTGCCAATAAAGATTAGCGAGAATTAGAGAAAAACATTTTGCCCCGCCCTTTTTCAAAAGGGCGGGGTTTTGATATAATAAAATACATGAAAGCAAAAATTACTAAAGAAATGACAATTGGGGAAGTATTGAAAAAATATCCCAAAACTGCTTTTGTTTTCATTGATTATGGGCTTCATTGTGTTGGTTGTCCGATGGCTCAACCTGAAACCATTGAAGAAGCAGCTAAACTCCACCGGATTAACTTGAAAAAGTTTTTAAAAGATTTAAATAAAACAATAAAATGAGATTTTCTCTATCTACTAAGGGCCTTAACGATGTCATTGATATTACTGATAAAATCTCTCAAGCGGTCAAAGAATCCAAAGTAAAAGATGGAATTTGTTTAATGTCTTCTCCTGGTTCAACATGTGGAATAACCACTATCGAATACGAAGATGGAGCAATTAAAGATTTAAAAAGGGCTTTAGAAATTGTCGCTCCGATGAATGAAAATTATGAGCACTGCAAAAAGTGGGGAGATTGCAATGGCTACGCTCATGTCCGTTCGGCACTCATTAAACCATTTTTAGCTGTTCCAATAGAAGATGGAAAATTAGCTTTAGGCACTTGGCAACAAATTGTTTTCATTGACTTTGATAACCGCGAAAGAGAAAGAGAGGTTTTAGTTAAAGTAGTTAGTGGGAAATAATTTTTAATATGATAGGCATTAATAAAGTTATTCGAATTTTAATTACTTCTGACTTTTTGCTGCAATCTGGTTGGGGATTAATTGGCCCAATTTTCGCTATTTTTTTGACCAAGCAAGTTCAAGGAGGTTCTCTAGAGAAGGTAGGTTTTGTGGCGGCTACTTATTGGATTGTAAAATCGATTACTCAACCATTTATTGCTCGCTATTTTGATGTTAAAAAGGGAGAAAAAGATGACTTTAATTTCTTGGTTGCCGGAATGTATGTGGCTAATTTAATCCCTTTGGGCTATATTTTTTCGACCCATATCTGGCAAATTTTCTTATTAGAATCCATCAGGGGGCTAGCTATGGCCTGTGTAATCCCAACTTGGTCAGCGATTTTTACCAGACACA
>Ga0315312_1002941_pt1 | contig 11338 bp, 8 predicted proteins | sample TDP7_MG_FD_203629 | JGI IMG/M metagenome (GOLD analysis project Ga0315312, IMG submission 203629) | Freshwater sediment microbial communities from Lake Towuti, South Sulawesi, Indonesia - TDP7 | ecosystem: Environmental > Aquatic > Freshwater > Lake > Sediment | place: Indonesia: South Sulawesi... | reverse complement strand
CGGCCGGCGCGCTGCACGGCGCCCTGCAAGCCGGGGCCCTCTCGACCACCTTCACCGCCGCCCAGGGCCTGCTGCTGATGATCCCCGACATGTTCAAGATCGCTGGCGAGCTGACCTCGGCCACCATCCACGTCTCGGCCCGCACGGTCGCCACTCACGCCCTGTCCATTTTCGGCGACCACAGCGATGTGATGGCCTGCCGCTCCACTGGCTTCGCCCTGCTGGCTTCCAACAGCATCCAGGAGGCCCAGGACTTCGCGCTGCTGGCCCAGGCTGCTACGCTCGAGTCCCGCGTTCCCTTCCTGCACTTCTTCGACGGTTTCCGCACTTCCCACGAGGTGTCCAAGATCGAGCAGCTCACTTTCGAGGACATGCACGCCATGGTGAGCGACGAGCTGGTCCGCGCCCACCGCGCCCGCGCCATGACCCCCGACCGGCCCGTGCTCCGCGGCACCGCCCAGAACCCCGACGTTTTCTTCCAGGCCCGCGAGACCGTCAACCCCTTCTACCTGGCCTGCCCCGCCCTCGTAGAGCAGGTGATGGACAAGTTCGCACGCCTCACCGGCCGCCAGTACCGCCTCTTCGATTACCTCGGCGCCTCCGACGCCGAGCGCGTCATCGTGCTGATGGGCTCAGGGGCCGAGACCGTCCAGGAAACCGTTGAGTACCTGCTGGCCCGCGGGGAGAAGATCGGGCTCATCAAGGTGCGCCTCTTCCGCCCCTTTTCGGTCGAGCACTTCGTAGCGGCCCTGCCCGCCACGGTGAAGACCATCAGCGTACTTGACCGCACCAAAGAGCCCGGCGCCGCCGGCGAGCCACTTTATCAGGACGTCGTCACCGCGGTGGCCGAGGCCCTGGCGGCCGGCAAGGCCCCCTTCCGGGAGTTCCCCCGCATCCTCGGCGGACGCTACGGCCTCTCCTCGAAGGAATTCACCCCCGCCATGGTCAAGGCCGTCTTCGACGAGGCCGCCAAGCCCGCGCCCAAGAACCACTTCACCGTGGGCATCGAGGACGATGTCACGCACACCAGCCTTGACTATGATCCCGCCTTCTCCACCGAGGACCCCCGCACGGTCCGGGCCGTCTTTTACGGCCTGGGCGCCGATGGGACCGTGAGCGCCAATAAGAACTCGGTGAAGATCATCGGCGAGGGCACCGATAACTATTCCCAAGGCTACTTTGTCTACGACTCCAAGAAGGCTGGCGCCATCACCATCTCGCACCTCCGCTTCGGACCCAAACCGATCCACTCCACGTACCTCATCAGCGAGGCCAGCTTCGTGGCCTGCCACCAGTTCTCGTTCCTGGAGCGCCTCGAGGTGCTCCGCTCCGCGGCGCCCGGCGCCGTCTTCCTGCTGAACTCGCTGTACGGCCCCGACGAGGTCTGGGACAAGCTCCCCCGCACCGTGCAGCGCCAGATCATCGAGAAGAACCTGCGCTTCTTCGTCATCGATGGTTACAAGGTGGCCCGCGAAACCGGCATGGGAGACCGCATCAACACCATCATGCAGACCTGCTTCTTCGCCATCAGCGGCATCCTGCCGCGCGAGGAGGCCATCGCCGCCATCAAGGATGCCATCAAGAAGACTTACGGCAAGCGCGGCGAAGCGGTCGTACAGAAGAATTACGCCGCCGTGGACGCCGCCCTGGCTCACCTCCATGAGGTGAAAGTGCCCGGGCAGGTTACCAGTTCCTTCGACATGCGCCGCCCGGTTCCCGAAGAGGCCCCCGAGTTCGTGCAGGAGGTCATCGCCAAGATCGTCTCCGGCGATGGCGACGCCCTCCCGGTGAGCGCCTTCCCTGTGGACGGCACCTTCCCCACCGCCACCGCCCAGTGGGAGCGCCGCAATATTGCCTTGGAGATCCCCGTCTGGGACGAGCAGCTCTGCATCCAGTGCGGCAAGTGCGTCCTGGTGTGCCCTCACGCCACCCTCCGCGCCAAGGTCTATGAGGGCCAGTTCCTGGCGGGCGCCCCCGCCGCCTTCAAGTCCGCCCCCGCCCGCTGGCGCGAGTTCAAAGAGATGAAGTACAGCCTCCAGGTCTCTCCGGAGGACTGCACCGGCTGCACCTTGTGCGTCGAGGTCTGCCCCGTAAAGAGCAAGACCGAGGTCAAGCACAAGGCCATCAACATGGCGCTCCAGCCCCCACTGCGCGAGCAGGAGCGCGAGAATTGGGCCTTCTTCCTCACCCTGCCCGAGACCGACCGCCGCCTCCTCAACTTCACCCAGGTCAAGGACGTCCAGCTTCTCCGGCCTCTGTTCGAGTTCTCCGGCGCCTGCACCGGGTGTGGTGAGACGCCTTACGTGAAGCTCCTCACGCAGCTTTTCGGCGACCGCGCTCTGATCGGCAACGCCACCGGCTGCTCGTCGATTTACGGGGGCAACCTCCCCACCACCCCGTACTGCCAGGACGCTTCCGGGCGCGGCCCTACCTGGTCCAACTCCCTGTTCGAGGACAACGCCGAGTTCGGCCTGGGCATGCGCCTGGCCCTCAACCAGCAGGTGGCTTACGCCCGCGAGCTGGTCAAACGGCTGGCCTCCGCGGTCGGGGACGAGCTGACCAACGCGCTGCTCACCGCCGACCAGTCCACCGAGCGCGGCCTCGCCGAGCAGCGTGAACGCGTCGTGCTGCTGCGCCAGAAGCTGGCGGGCCTCGATTCACTGGAAGCGCGCGACCTCCGCGCCATTGCCGACGCCCTCGTCCGCAAGAGCGTCTGGGTGGTCGGCGGCGACGGCTGGGCTTACGACATCGGTTACGGTGGCCTGGACCACGTGATCGCCTCCGGCTACGACGTCAATATGCTGGTGCTGGATACCGAGGTCTACTCCAACACCGGCGGCCAGGCGTCCAAGGCCACCCCCCGAGGCGCCGTCGCCAAGTTCGCTTTCGGCGGCAAGCCGCAGCCTAAAAAGGACCTGGCGCTGATGGCCATGAGCTACGGCAGCGTCTATGTCGCCCGTGTAGCTTTCGGTTTCAACGACATGCAAACCGTCAAGGCCTTCCTCGAGGCCGAGGCCTATGACGGACCCTCCCTCATCATTGCCTACTCGCACTGCATTGCTCACGGTTACGACCTGATCCACGGCCTCGACCAGCAAAAGGCGGCCGTGCAGAGCGGCTACTGGCCCCTTGTCCGTTACAACCCCGAGCTCCTCAAACAGGGGAAGAACCCCCTGCAACTGGATTCCAAGGCCCCCACCTTGCCCCTGGACAAGTACATTTACAACGAGACCCGCTATTCCATGCTGCGCCACAGCATGCCCGAGGCCGCCAAGAAGCTTTTCGAGCTGGCCCAGGAGGACGTGCTCCAGCGCTGGCGCTACTACGAGTACCTGGCTGCCATGCCTGTTGGCGTTCAAGCCGAGGCCGCCGCGACTGCTCCAGCCACTGCCGCTGCCTCTTAGGAGAAACACTAATGGACCTCTCGACCACTTATCTCGGACTCACGCTCTCTAACCCGCTGGTAGCCTCGGCATCGCCGCTCTCCGAGGAAATCGGCAACCTCCGCCGCCTCGAAGACGCCGGCGCCAGCGCCGTTGTCCTCCATTCCCTGTTCGAAGAACAGATCGCCGTGGAGAGCCATGAGCTGGACCGCTTCTTGTCCAGCGGCGCGGAGAGCTTCGCGGAATCGCTCTCCTACTTCCCAGACATGACCAACTACAACCTGGGACCGGAGGGGTACCTCGAGCACTTAGCCAAAGCCAAGGCCGCGGTCAAGATCCCGGTCATCGCCAGCCTGAACGGCGCCTCGCCCGGCGGCTGGACCCGCTACGCCAAGAAGATCGAGGAGGCCGGGGCCGACGCCCTCGAACTGAACATCTACACCGTTTCCACGGAGCCGGCCGTCGATTCTGCTCAGGTCGAGCAGACCTATTGTGACCTGGTGGCGCAGGTCACGGCGGGTCTGAAGATCCCGGTGGCCGTCAAGCTGGCTCCCTACTTCACCGCCATGGCCAACCTGGCCCAGCGCCTGGAGGCGGCCGGAGCCTCGGGCCTGGTGCTGTTCAATCGCTTCTACCAGCCCGACTTCAACCTGGAGGCTCTCGAAGTGGTGCCCAGCCTGCACTTGAGCGGGCCTCACGAGTTGCTCACCCGCCTGCACTGGGTGGCCATCCTCTACGGCCGAATCAAGGCCGACATCGCCATCACCGGCGGCGTCCATACCGCCCAGGACGTGCTCAAGGCCATGATGGCTGGCGCCAAGGTGGCCATGATGACCTCCGCGCTGCTCAAGCGTGGCATCGAGTACCTGGCTCAGGTGCGCGCCGAACTGGTTGCCTGGATGGAAGAGCACGAGTACGAATCTGTTCGCCAGATGCAAGGCTCAATGAGCCAGCGCTCGGTCGGACAACCCAACGCCTTCCTGCGCGCCAACTACCTCAAAGTGCTCAGCTCTTATGCCCTATAGAACGGGAGAGCGCCGTCAACTTGGATGCCCTGCTCACGCTGTTCTCCGGGTTGCCTCGCCAAGGGCCTGGCAGCGACCGCGCCACTCTGGAAGCCCTGCGCCGCCTGCCGCCTCTGCCGCCCCATCCGGTGATCCTCGACCTCGGCTGCGGCACTGGCCGACAGACGCTGGTGCTCGCCGGAGAACTCCGCGCTCGCGTCACCGCCATCGACATTCACGAGCCCTACCTGGACGAGCTGGCGCGCAACGCCGCCGAGGCCGGCCTCGCGGAATTCATCGAAACTCGCTGCCTCTCCATGGATGCCCTAGATTACCCGCCCGAGAGCATCGACCTCGTCTGGTCCGAGGGGGCCATCTTCATCCTTGGCGTCGCCCGCGCTCTCCGCCTGTGGCGGCCCCTGCTGCGCCCTGGCGGTTACCTGGTGTTCTCCGAGTGCACCTGGTTCGAGGCCCACCCTCCCGCCGAGCCGACGGCCTTCTTCGCGGAAGAGTACCCCGCCATGACGACCCTGGACGGGAACTGCCAGCTCGCCCGATCCGAGGGATTCGAGATCCTCGATTCCTTCCCGCTGCCCGCCGAGGACTGGTGGGCGGACTTCTACATCCCTTTGCGCGCCCGCATTGCCAAGTTGCGTCCGGAACTGCCCGCCGACCCAGAGCTGGCCGCGGTGGTGGCCGCCACCGAACGCGAGATCGACCTGTTCTCCCGCTTCAGCGCGAGCTACGGCTATGTCTTCTACCTGCTCCGCAAACCAGCGACAGCGCCCGCCGGCACTCATTCCTCCGGCAGCGGGAAGATGTCCAGCTCCGGGATCGGGTAGTGACGTCGGTTGCCCGTAATGAGCGTGAGTCCGTTGGCCAGAGCCGTCGCCGCTACTGTCACGTCAGTGACCGCCAGCGTGACGCCCTTCTTGGCCCAGTCGCGCTTAAGGAGGCCTGCCCAGGTGGCTATCTCGCGGGTCACCGGATAACACTCCAGCCCGTCAAGGAGTCCCCGTGTTCTGGCCTCTTCCTCCGGGCGCATACCGGCGTAGACCTCCGTCAGGTTGACCGCGCAGCAAGCCAGCGTGTGACCGCCTCGGACGAGCCGGGCGAGCAGCTCCCGGCGGCCACCTCTGCCCCTCAGGGCGTCGATGAGCACGTCGGAGTCGAGCAAGTAGGTGGCCAACCGGTTAGCGCCCCATCAGATCCTGATACCGTCGTTCGTCTTCCTCTCGCAGCCGCTCGACCCACTTGGCCGAGCCGTCGGCGAGTTCCGGGTGATCCTCATCCTTCCAGCAACGGGCCGTCTCTGTGAGCACCTGGAGTAGCCTCCGCCGACGTACCTCTCGTTCGGCCAGCTCGGTGAAGAACCGGCTCCGGCCCCGCTTGCCCACTAGAGCGTCGATTTGGCTAGCGAGCTCGGTCGGGATAACGATGTGTGTGCGTTTGGTCGGCACCAATGAAGTCCCACTATTATGTTAACATGCCGTGGGCCTCTCTTGCCAGGCAGGTCGAAAATTTGCATACATCTGCGCATTCCGTGCGTAATTCAGAACGAAGGCGCTCCGCCCATGACCGTGCCGCAAGCGATACCATCCAGGAAAAGCGGGGCTCCCGCGGCTATGGCGATTGACGAAGCCGACTTTGAGGCGCTGGTGCACGAGCACCAGGCGATGGTGTTCAGCCTGGCGTATCACTTCTTCCATAACGAGGCCGTCGCCGAAGAGGTGGCCCAGGAGGTCTTCCTCAAGCTGTACGAGAACCTCCACCGGCTCGAATCGCCGGCCCACGTCGCGTTCTGGCTGCGCCGGACCACCTGCCACCGCTCGATCGACTGGCTCCGCCGGGGGAGTATGCGCCGTGAGGTCCAGCTTGAGCGACTGCCGGAGATTCCGGAAAGTCCCCAAGCCGCCGATCCGCTGCTCCAGGAGCGCCTGCGGCGGCTGGTGGCCTCACTGCCGGAAAAGCCCCGCCTGGTCGTGCTACTACGCTATGGCCAGGACATGGACGCAGGCGAGATCGGACGCGTTCTCAAGATGCCGGTCAGAACTGTGTGGAGCCACCTGTACCGCGCCTTGGCCGTGCTGCGGGAAAAAGCCTCGCGCTACTTAGGGGAGGAAGCTGTATGAGCAGACTTGAAGACGAGCTTCGCCAGGCCCTGCGCCGTCGGGAGCCCCCCGCGGGTTTCGCCGAGCGGGTCCTGGCGCGCGCTCGCCAGAGGCAGACACACTATCCGCCCTTGTTTCACTGGCGCTGGCTGGCCGCCGCGGCTGCTCTTGTGGTCCTCGCTGCGGGCCTGTACTTCTTCGAGGAGCGCCGGCGCCGCTTGGAGGGCGAGCGCGCCAAACAGCAGGTCATGCTCGCGCTCCACCTCACCGGTTCGAAGCTGCGCCTGGCGCAGCAACGCATCCAGCGCTTCATCGGCCCCGGTGCGGCCTTCCAAAACTAAGACCAGGAGAACACAAAAATGCGTTACTCAATCGTCACCCTGCTCGTGGCGGCCCTGCCCCTGGGCGCTCAGCAGATCAAATTCCCGCCCGCTTTTGAGAAGCTGGCCGCCAAAGCATCCGAGACTGTCAACGTGACCCTGGACACCTCGTTGCTCGAATTCGCCGCCAGGTTCCTTTCCGACGAGAAACCAGATGAGGCCGCGGCCAAGAAGCTCTTGAGCGGTTTGAAGGGGGTCTACGTCCGGAGCTTCGAGTTCGCCAAAGAAGGGGAGTACTCCCCCGCCGACGCTGACGCCATTCGCGAGCAGCTTAAGGGCCCCGGTTGGAACTGCTTCGTCTCCGTCCAGGGCAAGCGGGAGACTACCGAGGTCTGCCTCCACCTCCAGGGCGACGCCGCAACCGGCTTGGTGGTGTTCGCGGTGGAGCCTAAGGAGCTGACCGTCGTCAACATCGTCGGTTCGATCCGCCCCGAGGACTTGGCCACGCTCAGCGGCAAGTTCGGCATTCCGGAGATCAAGAAGCGCCTCACCGCCCCCAAGAAGCCGTAGGGGCGAGGCATGCCTCGCCCCGCGGAACATCCCGCACCGTCCTTCGTCCCCATGTTTATGGAAGCCCTCTGGCGGGACGTGAAGTTCGGCGTGAAGCTGCTGCTGCGGGAGCGCGGCTTCACCCTTACGGCGCTGCTTACGCTGGCCCTGTGCATTGGCGCCAACACCGCGGTCTTCACGGTGTTTCGCTCGGTGCTTCTCCGCCCGCTCCCCTACCCGCAGCCTGACCGGCTGGTAACCATGTACAACGTGTATCCCGGCGTGGGCGTGCACCGCGGGGCAAACGGAATCCCCGACTACCTGGACCGGCGGCAGGAGCGGGAGGTTTTCGAAGACGTCGCCCTGTTCGGCTCCAGCGGCTACGACGTGGGCGCGGACGGCGCGCCGCAGAGGCTCTTCGGCATCTACGCCACTCCCTCTCTGTTCCGATTGCTCCGTGTCCCGCCCTTACTGGGCCGCGCCTTCACTGAGGAAGAGGCAGCCCTGGGCAAAGAGAAGGTCGTCCTGCTGAGCTACGGGCTGTGGCAGCAGATGTTCGCCGGCGACCGCTCGGTGATGGGCCGCGACCTCCGCCTCAGCGGGGCCCCCTACAAGATCGTGGGCGTGATGCCCGCCAGCTTCGAGTTTGGCTCCCGCGGCACCCAACTCTGGGTGCCTTTCGCCTTCACGCCCCAGCAGACCTCCGACGAAGCGCGGCACAGCAACGCCTGGGGAATGGTGGCCCGCCTCAAGCCGGGGGTCTCGCTCAGCCAAGCCCAGCAGCGGATCGACGCCCTCAATCGGCGCAACCTCGAACGTTTCCCCAAGTACCGCAAGCTCCTTGAGGAGGCCCGCTTCGGCACACGCGTCCAGGGGCTCCAGGACGCCATGGTCGAGGACATCCGGCCGACCCTTTACCTGCTCCAGGCCGTGGTGGCCTTTGTGCTGTTGATCGGCTGCGTGAATGTGGCCAACCTGTTGCTGGTCCGCTCCAACGTGCGGAGGAAGGAACTGGCCGTTCGCTACAGCCTGGGCGCCTCCCGCGGGACGCTGGGACGCCAGCTTCTGACCGAAAGCGTCCTGCTCGCCCTGGCCGGCGGCGCGCTAGGCATCCTGATCGGCTTCTGGGGCGCTCGCCTGCTGAGCCACCTGGGGGCGGAGGAGCTTCCCCGCGGCCACACCATTCATCCCGACGGCACGGTGCTGAGCTTCGCCCTGCTGGTGGCGGTCGCAGCGGGCCTGCTGTTTGGCAGCATTCCGGTCTGGCACCTGTTCCGGAGGAACCTGAGCGACGTGTTCCGCCAGACCGAACGCACCGGCACAGCGGAGCGCGGCGCCCTCCGTACGCGCGCCGCCATGGTCATCTGCCAGGTCTCGCTGGCCTTCGTGCTCCTGATCGGCGCCGGGCTGGTGACCCTCAGCTTCCTGCGGGCGTTGCGCGTCGATCCCGGCTTCCGCCCCGATGGCGTGCTCACTGCCAGGATTTCGCTGCCCCGCAGCCGCTACGCCGACGAAGCGCCAGCACGCGGCTTCTTCGATCGCCTCTTGGAAAGCGCTCGCGCCCTGCCCCGCCTCGCCCGCGTGGGCCTGACGAGCTATTTGCCCTTCGGCGGCAGCACCAATTCTTCCGCAATCACCATCGAAGGGTACAGCCGCGCGCCCGGCGAGCCCGTACCCGTGCCGGGCTTTAACACCGTGGACTCGGACTACTTCCGCGTCATGGGTATTCCCCTGCTGCGGGGCCGCGCATTCCAACCCAGCGACACCACCGAATCCTTGAAAGTCGTCATCATTGACCAGTTCCTAGCCCGGCGCTACTGGCCCGACAAAGACCCTATCGGGGCGAAAATCCGTCGGGGCGTCGATCCCGGCAGCCCCCTCTTCACGGTCGTTGGCGTGGTGGGCAGCGTCAAGGTGGCCGATCTGACTGAGCAGAACCCCGTCGGCGTGCTCTACTTCTATTACAGGCAGGTGCCGTCGCGGTCCGTGCACTTGGTGATGAGCGCCGGAGGCGACCCCGCCGCCCCGTTCAATGCGGTGCGGCGCGAAACGGCGAAGCTGGATCCCGAGCTGCCCCTCTACGACATCAAGAGCATGAAGGAGCGCCTGGAGCGGTCCTTGCTCAGCCGCCGCGCCGCCATGGTCCTCTGCCTGGTCTTTGCCGGCTTGGCGCTGCTGCTGGCGGCCATCGGCATTTACGGCCTGCTGGCCTATGCCGTTACCCAGCGTACGCGCGAGTTCGGCATCCGCATCGCCCTCGGCGCGCGTGCCGCGGATGTGCTGGCAATGGTCTTCCACCAGGGTCTGACCCTGGCCCTGGTAGGCGTGGCGATCGGCGTGGCGGGCGCGTACTGGCTGACCCGCCTGATGAGCAGCCTGCTTTTCGAAGTTAAGCCTGCCGATCCGGCGGTCTTCCTCCTGGGCGCGGTGACGCTCTCTGCCGTCGCCGCCGGCGCTTCCCTGCTGCCCTCGCTGCGCGCTACCGCCATCGACCCCGTCGTCGCCCTCCGCTACGAATAAGCCCGATGTCCCTGCTCCCCCCTTCCGCCCGCTGTAGTATTCTCGCTTTAAGGTAGGAGCTAGGAGGTACCCATGCCGCGATCGTCCGTGCCGTTGCGCGCCCTTGCGCTTCTCGCCGCGCTCGCCATCGCCCCCCTCTGGCCCCAGGCCAGCACGAGCGCTCTGCGCGGCGTCGTCCGCGACCAGACCGGCGCCGTGATCCCGAATGCCTCGGTGGCCGTCACCAACACCGCCACCAATATCGTCATCCGCACCACCACTAACCCGGTAGGCTTCTACATCTTCCCGGGCCTGCGCCCGGGCAGTTACCGGCTCGAAGCCGAAGCCCCCGGCATGCAGAAGTTCGAAGCCACGCTCACCGTCCAGGTCCAGCAGGACGCCGTGGTGGACGTGGTCCTCAAGGTCGGCCAGACCGCCACCGAGATCGCCGTCCGCGACGTCACCCCCGTCCTCACCGTGGACAACCCCACTCTCGGTCACGTGCTCGAGCGCCAGCGCATCGAGCAATTGCCCATCAACGGTCGCTCCATTACCAGCCTCATGCAGACCGTCCCCGGCATGGAAAGCTGGCGCGCTTACGGTCTGCGCGACGGTTCCCACGAGTTCATGCTCGACGGGGCGCCGCTGGGCAACCGCCTCACCATGATGAGCCCCATCGTGAATCGGCCCCCCGGTCTCGATACCATTCGGGAATTCAAGGTCGAAGTCAACAACTCCTCGGCTCGCTACACCCGCCCGGTCACCGCCGTGATGTCCACCAAGAGCGGCACGAATCGCTTCCACGGTACCGCCTTCGAGACCCACCGCAGCAACTTCAAACTCGGGCCTATTGTCGGAAAGGCGCGCGCTCGTACGGACTACTTTCACCGCGCCCCGAAACTGGTGCGCAACGAGTTCGGCGCCAACGCCGGCGGCCCCCTGCTGTTGCCGCGCCTTTACAGCGGCCGCGATCGCACTTTCTGGTTCTTCGCCTACGAGGCCACGCGCAACATCATGCCCTCGACCGGCGGCTATACCGTGCCCACGGAGGCCATGCGCAGCGGCGACTTCCGCGGCCTGGTGGATTCCCAAGGGCGCCTGTACCGCCTCTACGACCCGCTCTCCACCAACACCACCACCTGGGAGCGCCAGCCCCTCACCTACCGCGGCCAGGCGAACGTCGTCGATCCGGCCCGCCTCAATCCGGTCACCAAGTTCCTTTACTCCATCACGCCGCTGCCGACCCATCCCCAGGTCAACCCCCTCCTCGACAACAACTGGTGGGGGCCGGTCCCCAACGAGCGCCGCAACTGGACCGTCACCTCGCGCTTCGACCACCGCTTCTCCGACCGCGACCAGTTCTACGCCCGCTACACCCAGGGCGACTATTACTCGCTGTGGTCTCTGGACGGGGCCGGCATCCCCGCACCCCCTGTGCTCGGCGGCATGACCAACAACGAGATCGGCACCGC
>Ga0315312_1002940_pt1 | contig 11338 bp, 14 predicted proteins | sample TDP7_MG_FD_203629 | JGI IMG/M metagenome (GOLD analysis project Ga0315312, IMG submission 203629) | Freshwater sediment microbial communities from Lake Towuti, South Sulawesi, Indonesia - TDP7 | ecosystem: Environmental > Aquatic > Freshwater > Lake > Sediment | place: Indonesia: South Sulawesi... | reverse complement strand
CGTTGAGCCTCGCGGTTAATCGCAACGTCCAGGTTGTTTTCGCGATGTACAGCGGATGGCCATATGCCATATTGATGCCGACTGCGATGACCGGCTCTGTCAGAGCAAGACGCGAGCAATTCTCGGCTTACGCTGACGAGAGAGGCTTCGTGCTGAGTAAGGGTTTCGTTAAGGGCAAAGTAAAGAACCAAGCGAACCTGCTAAAGCTGATGGCCAAAAACCGCAAGCAGACAGATCCGTCAACAGCCGAGAAAATGTACAGGGCTGGGAGGCTGATCGACGAGATCTATGATAGGGTTGACAGCGAAAATGGTTCAAACATAGACGAGAAGAGGCAGGATCTGATGAACCTGGAAGCTGAGGCTGCAAGGATATACTGGGAAACAGTCGGACATGTGCTGCCCCATGAACTTGGCTTCGAGGGTAGAGAAACCAGGGGTGCAAAGGACCCATACAATGCTATGCTCAATTTTGGCTACCAAGCGGTTCTATTCTCCGAGGTTTGGAAAGCCATCTGTTACGCTGGGCTTGACCCTTACGCCGGTTTCCTACACGCAGACAGGCCGGGTAAGCCTTCGCTTGTTCTCGACTTGATAGAAGAGTTTAGGCAGCAAGTTGTTGACAGAACCTTGCTGGGACTATTCTCCAAGAAGATCATTAAGCCGGAAGATGTCTTAGCCGCCGGAGCTGAAGTCCAGGAAGGGAGGGTTCTAAGTAAGAATGCCGTTCAAGCCTTACTGGACAGCCTGCTTGAAAGACTTGAAGTGTCCGTTATGTTTGGTGGTCGACGGGGTCCACTGAAGAGCTTCATTTACTCTCAGGCCCGCATGGTTACTCGTTTCCTGCTTCGAGATACGAGCGAGTATGTGCCCTTTATCTTGGGATGGTGAGAGTGAGCCACATGCGCTATCTGGTCATCTATGATATCACTGATGACAGCCTCCGTCTACAGGTTGCTGAAACCCTGAAGGATTATGGTCTCGCACACATCCAGTATAGTGCCTTCCTCGGAGCTTTGAAGAGGAATCAGCTCAACAGCCTGAATGTTGATCTGCGCAGACTTATCGGCGAAGCTGTTGAGAATGTTCAGATCTATCCCGTATGCGACATGTGTTTTAGGGGGTGCCGAATGGTTGGTAAGCCGAAAAGGTACGACTTGGAGAAGGAGCCTAGAAGGCCGAAGGCTGCCTACTTCTGACATAGCCGAGTCTCTTATCTCCGTTACTGACATCAAACATTACTTTTACTGTCCACGCATCGTATATTTTGAGCATGTATTACATGCGAAGCCTCAGTTGGGCTCGCAGCAAGAGTACAGCAAAGAAGAGCACGAGGAATATGTGCGGAAGGAGCTGCGCCGAAAAGACGCCGTCTACTACTCGCCTGACTTCGTTGGTGCCGAGAAGAGCCTTTTCGTCTTCCTCTCTTCATCGGAATTGGGGTTACAGGGAACGGTTGACTTAACCATCAGAACAAGAGATGGCGAACATGTTCCCGTCGATTATAAGAATATGGCTTCTGATAGTGGACGCGTATGGATGGACCACAAGTATCAGCTTACCGCATACGCCTTGCTCATTGAAGAGAACTTTGCTGCTCACGTTAGACGCGGCTTCATCAACTATATTCCCGAAGACCTGATCGTGCAGTTGGAGATAACGCCGACCATGAAGGCCCACGTGAAAAGGGTTCTGGGGCATGTCAAGAGAATCATAAGTGAAGAAAGCTTGCCGCCGGTGAGAGTAGCCGAGCAGAAATGTGCAGGAGGATGCGGACACAAACATACTTGCCAACAGTGATTAATCATGATGCTGCAAGAGGCTGTAGGGCAACGAGTTCTGAAGACGCCCAGACTGAGTGAAGAATAGGCAGTTGCTGTCTATTTCTGTTTCTCCGGACCAGCAAGAGATTGAGCTGCGCGTATTTTGTTGGTTTGATATCGATCGGTTTATAAATTCCTATCGAGCTGATAGGACTTGGTGATCTTGTGGAGGTAAAGGTTGCCCGTCGATATCAGGTCACTATTCCTCAGGAATTGCGGGAGAAAATGGATCTTTCGGTAGGTGATATAGTTGAGATTAGGTACGATGATGGTAGAATCATCATTGAAAAGGTGCTTGACAGCTGGGAGGATGTCATGGCAAAGACGGCGGGAGTTTGGAAGGATCACCCAGTGTTCGGGAAGATGAAAGATTCAATTGAGATCATGGATTGGCTGAGGGGGAAGAAGTGAAGATAGCCCTCGACACCAATGTTATCGTAAGCCACTTGAAAGGCGATCAATTCGCTGAAGATACGAGGGGATTTCTTGAATGGTCAAAGGAAACGATCCGCAGGGAGAGATCTCAAAAGGATGGGGATAATGTGAGAGTGACTTCAAGGTTTACTGATGTTGACATGGATGCCCCGGAGAGGAAGCACGAAGGAACAACGCACCTTTGATTTGAAACTGTAGTCGCTCACTGACTGACTGAAATGTGAATGTGCAGAAGGGTACGGATACAAACAACCATGCCTATGGTGATTGGCAGTATAGTTTTGAGGACTGTCCTAAAGGTATTGGGATTCGTGTTATGGGTCGTAACCCCTGGATTTTGCTGTGTCAATGATTTTGCCTGCCACGTTCCGAATGTCTCTTTCGCTACTTTCTTTAGCGATCTCGTAGACTATGGTGGGGCTGACCTTAGCATATACGTGGATTAGCAGATTTCTGAATCTAATCATGTCTCCAAATAATCTCCTTGAAGCTTCATCTAGCACTTTTTCCTCGTAGAGTATGTCGGCGAGCTCGCCATACTCCTTGGGTTTCCTCACACCAAGTTGGGAGATCAGCCTCGAGGACATATCTATCAGGCATTGGATCGACAACTGAAGCAGGTGTAACGTTGAATAATAGGTTTGTGGGTTCGATGAGAACTCTTCTTTGGATCTAACGTTCTTCAGGATACTCCTCAAATCACGTAGGTACTCATCCACCATCGCTAGGTATTCGCTAAGCTTCGCCATGGATATATCCCTCTATCAAAGATCTCCGCATCAAATCGAGAACTGGCTTAAAATCCATGTAAGACTTCAGTACACGAACCTCAAACTCAACCTTTCTCTCAGAATCCCTCTCGAAGATAGCCTTTCCTTCACTTATCACTTTATGTGCAAGCTCAAGACTGGCGTCGTTCAGAACGACTAGATTGATCTTCTCATCTTTCACTCCCAGTGCGGTCGCTAATTGCCCCACCAGTCTAACCAGGTCGTAAGGATCCTCAAAACTTTCGGAAAGCAAAACTGCAAGATCCACATCGCTCTCCGCGGTGAAGTCTCCCCTTGCCCTAGAACCAAATAGATAAGCCACGACAACCTCTCCATACCTTGAAAAAACCGAGTTAAGCCCCCTCATCTTGAACCCTCAACTCAAATCCACCACTACCCGATATAACTGTAAAATTGAGATAAATAAAACATCGGTCAAGAGACTGGTAACTTGAGCCCAAGCCTAACGCACTGCCACGCGAGGGGCTCCGCCGAAAAGACTTTATCTACTACTTACCCCATTTCGTTGGAGCTGAGAAGAGGCTTCTTATTCCCCTCTGATAGTCCTCGCTGTAGTCTTTATTAGAATGGGTGAACGCGTAAGTATCGTGACTGCCTACCCGTGCAGCAGGGTGTTAGAGGAGATAGAGAGAAAGAAGAAGTCAGGGAGATGGATAGGGCTGGTGAGTTGAGATGAGGGCTTGGTACGATGCGGAGGTTGACATACTGTACATATCGGTTAGAAGGGGTCCAGCATACGACTCAGAAGAGTTGAGCCCCGATGTTAGAGTGGAGTACGATAGAAAGGGGAAAGTCATAGGGATCGAGGTCATGAACGCTAGGAGCAGCGTATTTACAGCCATAGCCAAAGAAATCGCAACCCAACTCAAAGAAGCAATGCCAGCAAACGTTCGAGCATAAGATAGACCGTGATCAATCCCAATGGTATCTCAGAACGCGCTGGAGGGTGCGGACACAAACATACTTGCCAACCGTAATACTTGAATACAGGATTTTGTGTCGTTAAGAGAGTATTTCTTAAGGCTAAGGTGTATCTTAGGATTTCGCGATGCTGTTGCCTTTGGATCATTTGAAGCCTAAGGAGAAGATGAATCTTGCGGTTAGCATGACTGATGTTTGTGTCCGTGTTTGTGCTGATGCTGTTACTGATCAGTACCCTAAGATTGAGGATGAAGAACTTATAGAACGGGTTAGGGAGAGAATAATGTTTGGGAAACGGCGTGAACGTGAGGTTTAGAACCTGAATCCTTTTAAAGGATTGATTAGGAGAGTTGGTAACAGTTTCAACGCTGCTAGATTAGATTACATGTTCACCGGGATCACAAAAATGCGCAGAAGAACCTGAGAGTAAACACTGTGCAACAGAGACTAAAGTCTTAGATAGCGGTTAAGAGTCAGTTTGAAGGTTTCTTTCATACTTTGTCCGTGATTTTTCTTACTGGTATAAAATGATCCTTAGTCTTTATGAGAGTAGTCTCAATTTTGACCTTGGCCCTCACCATCTCTAGGGGGATATATTTCGGTCCTTCTATCTTCAAAGGCAAGATATATAGAATTAAAGGCAGATCTTTTCTCTCTGTCAGCTTCTCGCTTAGCCACATGAAGGTCGCCTCACCATTAATAAAGTCAAAGAGAAAAGCGGGCGCATAAACGTTAAATTCGATATCGTCCCCACGGATCTTTTCCATATGCTCTGCGTCTTCTACAACATCAATTTTTGTAGTCGATACAAGTGATTCGTTGTCTCCTAGGCATATTGGCGATACTCTTAAGGAATCAGCAAGTACGTTAACGGTTTCTTTGTCCTTTATGACTGCTAAACAAGTAAGATCGTGAGAATGAAGAGACTCTCTTCCTAAAGCATCTGTTCTTAATTCCTTCTGTTTTTCATCCCATATTACCTGTCTTAGTAAGTTTCTGGAAGCTATAGCAACGCTATCTAACCTAGCAGCACATGCGACGAGTTTGTTTTCTACTAAGTTTGCCGCCTCAATTGGCTTAAACTCTGGTTTCGCCCTTTGCAAAGCATTTGCAAGCATCCCCTTTATTGTTGATGGCGGTGGAAGCGGGTAAGATAGAGCGCTTTGAAATGTACCAGTTGCTCTTATCGAATAAAGAGAAGAAGGACGAATGCGAAAAACCAAAACTGAAGGCATTTGCTAGCTCTTCAACCCAAATAGGTTGCGTAAATACTCGAAAATTCCACCAATATCAGAGAACACTTTAAACGTTATCTTCGATTCCTTCAGACTTTCACCTAGATCGTCTAATGATCTGATAGAACTATAAGCGAGAACGTTTACGGATTTGTCTGGATATTTTAGCATACCCAAATAATTCTCCAAGTAGGCTTTATAGATTGGTGAGGTGAAATTTGGTAGAGGTCCGTCTGTGCTTAAAGCAACAACTAATTCTTCACATTTTGCGTGAGGCAAGGCATGAGATAAAGAGGCACCGATACTTCCGCCGATCATTAAATGGTATGAATCCAAAGCGCGTTTTAACCTGATTTTCTGCTCTCTCTCATCAATAACATAGTCTCCACTACTTTCTACATATCCAACTCTTTCAATATCAAAGGCTGAGACCATACCATAAACTCCACTGGCATAAGACTTATAAAACAGCATTTGTGCTCTTCGTTCTTCCTCAGTAACGGGCACTTCCCTTGAGACACGGGTATGCAATGCTTGTCTTCTAGCGTCAAGCGAAGCTAAAACAGGAACAAGCCAAGAAAACATTGTACGAGAATTCCGTCTAACAGGAGTAGCTGTTGTGGAGAGAAATCCATGTATGTCATCAATGATACAATTTTGAACAGCCTCTTTTTCAGCTAGTGCTATTTCTACGAGAGATACTTTTTTTTGCAGTTTTTTAATCGTTTCATCGCTAAAGACGGGTCTCATTGGTTCGGCTATTCTACAAGACCTGCAAAGTCTGCTCTCCTCAGGTCTTTCTTTCAATTCAAAATCTCGCATATATGCAAGGTGCCAATGCTTTAGCATTCTGCCACTAACGCCTGTAGCTTCTCTAGCATTTCCATTTTCATCGACGAGCCTAACCAACCGGATGTCTGCGACGTTCCCTGCAATGGCTTCGTTATTTAAATCATGTATATTCAGTCTAACGGTCATGGCTAGTGTAAGAAAGTCGTTTCTCATTTTTGAACCTCCTCCTTGAGTTTTGCTGTTGGACGCCATGATAAGGCAAGTATAGCAATTGACAATTTTGTTTCCTCAAGATTCTCAGCGGCCAAACTGATAACCTCTTTAATAGCGCCCTCACTGGGTAGGTAAACTTTTTCCTCAGCTTCATAGCGCGTTCTAAGTTCCCTTAGACCAGAAGCTAGGCTTCTCTCAAATTCGATTAGAGTGGTGGCATTTCTGATTTCATCTATATAACCAAAGTTCCTCACGGAGGCAAAATAGCTTAAGCCTCGTGCTACATCGGCAATGGAGTCATTTAGGATTATATGTTTGGAAATATGACATACCTCCGTCAATAGATATTCAGTTGTTTCGTAATAAAGATATTTCCCGGTCTCACAATAAAAATCTTTAGCAAAGTTTGACATATGCCTTCTATTCGCTGAAACATCATCGGATATAAGCATAAAAGTCAAGGTTTCTAATATTTCTGCTCCCCTTCCTCCTTTGCGTAAGGAGTCGTAAGCCTTTAGAACATCTTCACGAGCTGGGACTCTACATACAAAGGAAGCAATACTACTAATATCTAGAATTGATGTTCCGCGGGTTGTCCATCCCCTTCCGATTTTGCTTTCAAGCGATGATATGTGAAGATCATAACGTATCCCTCTCATGGTTAAAACTTCTGCTAAGTCCTTGTACCTTGAGAGAACAACAATTGGTATAATCAAGGCGGGGACTTCTTGGAGCCTTCCCGTTGTTTCCATGCAATCTCTCATTTTCATCTGCAAAGTGTTAAAATCATCTCCGTTTATTGATGAACGAGGTACCAACGTGAGTATAGCTCTCTTAAACTCCTTGCCACGGAATGTTGTCCTTATTTGCAGCGTCATTAGTTTCTGACCTATCAAAGCCAATGCCATACAGATTGAACATAATTTTATGTTACTTTTTTGGTAGATTCTATCACGGCCATAAGGTTTTCCTGTGTGCGATGAAATAGCGAGTATTAGACCTCCTGCTTTTGCCCCTTTTTCGATATGGGGACAAGCAGGGCTCCTGAAGTCTCTGTAATAGTCTTCTGTAGCGCTTTTGAAAAGCTCCATCAAATCAAAACCCCCTATATCTATGAAACTTTGGGCGTATAAAGTTGCGTATTTCGCTTGGACACCTGGCAGTCTGACAAGTGCCTCCCTTGTTAAGTAATCATTACACATTTCTTCAAACTTTTTCTGAATTTTCTGCTGAAAATCATCCATACGACTTTCGTTAACATCAAGAAAGTAGTAACCCCGCATTGGTCTTAGGGATATCTTGCTTGCATCTTCGACCACTCGTGTGAGCAAATGGAAAAGTCCGTATGCTATTTTGGCCTCGGCATCTTCGACCCCTACGTTCGGAGTAAAAAGTATCATTCTTCTAGTGCAACCCCTAACGTTAATCTCTCTATTAACCTTAAATCTCTTTCATCTTTTCGACTGATCCAAGCCGCTCTTAAGTCACATAGCTTGAGGATGTGGTAGAGTGTCGACGTACAGATTCTGACTTTGTGCTGTTTCTCTCTAATGCCACCACACCATAACCACGCTTTCGAAATGTCGCTAGCGGTCTTTACGCTTGAAAATGATATCATGTCTAGAGGGTAGTGTTCAAAGCCATACTTACCATTTAGTTGTTCCAACAAGGTATCTGCACCATCATTCCATAGAATACGTTCACCCTTAACCAAGCCATCCCTGAAAAGCATCCCTTCGGGGTCTTCATGCATCGGGGTAGAGATACTTAACCCACTATGGTGAATAAGAATGGCTTCAAACGCCACTTTCCCTATTTGAAGGTTCTCATTTAGATTCTCTGCAACTAAATGATAGGTATAAACTCCTCCGAGAATCGAATGATTTATCTTCTTGCTAATGAAGCCAGCTTTTTCTTTCTGCAAAGTAATTTGCTGTTGCCACCTTCTCGATAGCTTTCCGACATCATGATGTAAAACCATTGCTAGTATAACCTTTTGAAGACCATCTCCATTTTCCGTTTCAAAAATTCGTTGAAGAGATTGAATGGCTCTATTCTTAATCTTCATCCATTCTTTAACACAAGTTTGTGCATGTTGCTCATAACTTTCTTTATCCGATGCCAGTAGGTTAAGGCTCACTTATGCCACCAATCCCAATTTAACGTCATACGCTTCAGGTTTTCCTAAGTATATTTCATCCGAAATTTGCAGTTCGCCGTTTATAATAAGCGGGTGGGTCTCCCATTCCCAAATGACTCGCCACTTACTATAGCGGACGGTAGCTGTAAATGCTTTCTTATCTTCCAAAAACAGTAATTCACTAGCTTTTTTCCTCACAATAGCAATAGGTACATGGACAATTGAAGCAGAAAGTTCCTCCCATGTAATGGGCTTTGTTGGCTCTTGTGTTTGTGGTATATACAAAGCGACATCTTCATCTTCTCTAACCTTAGGAGCCTCCGGAAACTTTCTTGTGAGTACGACGCTTTCATTAATTCTCCTAAGCGCTTCATTTGCGGATACTTCGTCAATTCTGGAGTTTAGAACATTTAAGAATTTTGTTGTGGAATCCCAATCAGAAACGTCAAGTTTGTCAGATTCCAGATATACCTTGGTCCTCCTTACACTTTCTTCATCATAGGGCGCGGTATTTTCGACGTTGAATATATAAGCATCCCCCGTTCCACCCCATCTTGCGCATCTTCCTAATCTTTGAATTAGAGAGTCAGCGGGCGCAAGTTCAGTTAACAAAAGGTTTGCACTGACATCGAGTCCCACCTCACAAACTTGAGTGGATATGATGACGCCTGTGCCCTTCCCCTCTTTTCCTATACTTTTTGTCACCTGCCCCTCAAGTTCGTTTCTATCGTTAACTCTGTACCGTGAGTGAATGAGTAAAGCCCTTTTTTTCATCTTTTCAATTCTGTTATAAACATCCTGGGCTTGCCGAACAGTATTGCAAACAATAAGTACACTATCATTTTGCCCATTAAGATATCTTTCTATTTCCGTGAGAATATTATTGTGAACGAAACTGACATTTACAACTCCTCTGCCAATCACCCCTTTATCATGATATTCAACTCTTTCGACGTCCATATCTCTGAAGAGATCACATTCAAGGCTTTGCGGCATGGTCGCCGTCATTACTAAGAATGGCACATTAGCCCTGTACAGAATCTCGATCATGCGCCTCATAAGAGCATGAGTATAGGAGCTATACATGTGAGCTTCATCAAATACTACATAAGATAGCCCAATTCCTCCCGCGGCCATTTCCACATGTGAAAATTTTCTTCTTCCTTCAACAGAAATGTTACGACAATAACAATAGATGAATTGATCGAGAGTTGTAATGGTTATATCTGAGATAAAGTAAGGATCGGAAAGAGCAGCACCATGATGAACATTAATCAAGAGTTTCTTACCAGTTAATGTTTCTACCTTTCTTTTCCATTGCAAAAAGCGTGAAAATATTTGATTACAAAGCGCACGTGTTGGAAGAACATAAATCATGCGGAATGATAAGGGATAATAGTCAATGAGATATTGAGCAAAAAACGGAGCACTGGCGGCTTCAGTTTTGCCATAGCCACATGGCAATCGGACTATGAAACGAGGAGTTTTTTCACTTTCAATTGTTCTAATCAATTCCTCAAACAATTCTTGTTGACCTTTTCTATAAGAAAACCCGAATATATCATCAAACGTTCTTTGAAGCAATGTATTTGTCATTCTAAAGTCACCTATCATTCAATAAGTGCTGTTCTAACGACTCCGAATCCTCCTGTTCTGTTTCCTCATATGTTTGAGTATTCCGCTAATCTCGCCAGCATGTGGCTTTATTCCATTCGTCCTTGGCTTTCATCTCGTAGGTTGCCCATTGTATGAAGCCCGTTTCCTTCTTCTCCTATAGACGCTAGATATTCTCTTTAGCAAACATTATGCTGGCGTGGAGCTTAACGGCGTTGCTCGCTATGGGCTTAGCCGCGTTAGAGTTGTCAACGGCTCCACTCTCATTCTATGTCGATTTGTATGCTGTTCGTTTTTGGGGATGTGGAAACGGTGATGCTGTCCTGTGTAATGTTGTAGAAGCTGCTCAAAACTTTTGGCAACAAGAGTATGATTGAGTCGGTAGTTTCTTCAACCTTAACCTCCCCCTCCCAAAGCGCTCGCCCAGCCCATTCCTCAACCGATTGGAAGCTGACCCCGATGGTGTGCCGAGATAGGGCGTATCCCCTCATGGATTTCGTTTCGGGGGCGTTTGGCAACATATCCTTGGGAATCTCTATCTCGTCAGTTTCCATCCTTATGATTTGAGTCATGCTATATCCTTCTTACATGAACACCATATACGATGTACTCATGTATTAATCTATCGTGCCACCTATCCCTAACAAAAATCTCAACTAAAACGGTGAAGCGCTCCCTTTTCTCACGCGATAAGTCAGCTTATACGACCCATCGGGAAGATAGACGCCTTGATCCTCCAAGGCGAACAAAATCCTACGCCTAATAAAATCTTCCGTAATGCCATCTTTAAGATGATGAGAAATTTAGTGGCCAGGTAGATTTAAATATGTAGACATGATCTTAAATTGTAGACGGTGTCTAGCTTGAGGAGGTCATCCGTAGTCATATCTGCTCGGCTTTCAAGTGATCGTGTCAAGGTTATTGAGGAAATAGCTAGGGAAGAGAAGGTTGATAAATCCACCATATTGGATAGGGCTCTGGAGCATTATGCTAAAGAGTGGAAGCTTCAAAAAGCCATTGAATCATATCAAACAGGGTCGGTCACACTGTCAAGAGCGGCTGAGATAGCGGGAATCTCGATTTGGGAGCTAACCGACGTGCTGGGAAAGAGGAGGATTCTACTCCAATATGATGTTGAGGACTTGGAGGAAGATCTCAAGGGTTTGAGACATGGCTAAGGTTGAAGCCATCGTTGTCTCTAACTCCAGCCCACTGATCTATCTGTCTAAGATCGGAAGGCTAAATCTAATTAAGGAAGTTTATGGGAAGATCTGGATTCCAGAGGCTGTGTTCAATGAAGCAGTGACACAAGGGAAGACCCTCCGCATAGTCGATGCCAGCCTAATTGAAGAGGCTGTTGGGCGATGGATTATCA
>Ga0315312_1002939_pt1 | contig 11341 bp, 5 predicted proteins | sample TDP7_MG_FD_203629 | JGI IMG/M metagenome (GOLD analysis project Ga0315312, IMG submission 203629) | Freshwater sediment microbial communities from Lake Towuti, South Sulawesi, Indonesia - TDP7 | ecosystem: Environmental > Aquatic > Freshwater > Lake > Sediment | place: Indonesia: South Sulawesi... | reverse complement strand
ATTTCGGCGTGCGCTGGGAGGGCCAGTTCAACCCCTCGCCGGAGGCCAACAACAGTTCCCTGGTGGGGAGAGTGCAGGGCTTCAGCTTCCCCATCGGGTCGGTAGACCCCACGAAGATCAGTGACAACGTAGCCCAGGTGATGCCCCGCTTCGGATTCGCCTGGACGCCCACTAAGCGGCAGCGCACCGTGGTGCGCGGGCACACCGGGTTGTTCTACGCGGCCACTCCGTTGCTGCTGCTGGCCGGGCCCATGAACAACTTCCGCACGCCGCCGGGCGACGTCTCGATCCAGTTGCCGCGCTCCGGCAGCACGGTTTACAAGGACCTGCTGGCGGTGGGCGTGGATCTGAACACGTTCAGCCTGGACAAGCTGCCCATCCTGGAGGTGGAGACCGTACAGCGCGCGGTGGCGGGAACGGGGACCGCCCCTGACCCGTTGCGGGGCGCCAACCTGCTGACCTGGGCCGCCGACTACGAGAATCCGCGTGCCTTCCAGTTGGGTTTGGGCGGGGACACGGAGGTCTTCCGCAACTTCGTGGCCGGCGTGCAGTTCAATTACGTCAATACCGTGCACCTCCAGCGTAACCGGGACTTCAACTTACCCTTGCCTGTACTTCGGCCTGCCGATAAGGCCCAGCGGCCTTTCTTCGGGCTGCGCAGCGGCACGCTCCGCCCGGTATCCTACCTGGGCGCGCTCTGGGTCCGGCAGACCTCGGCGCGCTCGATGTACCGCGGCATGACGGTCTCCTCGCAGTACCGCGCGGGCCGGATGCAGTTCGGCGCGTTCTACACGCTGTCGGAGACCTTCTCCGATGACGACCAGGAACGCGACGCCACCGGCTTCCGCTACGAGAACTCTTTCAACTTGCGCCCCGAGTACGGCTACTCGAACCTGGACATGCGCCACCAGTTCACCGGCTACGCGGTGGCCTCGCTGCCGCTGGGCCTTGAGGTTTCCAGCCGCTTCCGCTTCGCCACCGGCAAGCCTTTCGACCCCAGGACCGGCGCGGACACCAACGAGGATCTGGCTTCCAACGACCGCCCCTACAAGGCCCCCGGCGTGCCTTACGAGCGGAACAGCTTCCGCAACCGCGGCTTCCGTGGCCTGGATGCCCGGGCCCTGAAGAGCTTTCCCGTGAGCGACCGCGCGAGGTTGCAGCTCTCCGCGGAGTTCTTCAACCTGCTGGACTTCTCGAACGTGATCTACTCGGGCACCAATCTCAACTACGGGTTAGCTCTCGATCCAGTGACCGGGAACCCGGTCGCGCCGCCGGCCACCTTCATGCGTCTGAAGCTGCCCACCGGGGAGTTCGATCCGATCAACACCCAGGTGGGCAGTCCCTTCCAGATGCAGCTCGGCCTGCGCCTGATTTTTTGACAGTTTCTGGGGCGAGCCTCCAGGCTTGCAAGCCGGTCTTCGGACCGGCTTCGCCCGCGGCGGGTAAGCCGGCAGGAAAGCCGGCTCGCGAACCTGGAGGTTCACCCCACGAATCAGAATGTAAACCGCGTGCCCAACTGGCACTGGCGCTCGCGCATCAGGTTGGTGCCGGTGGCGGAGACAACCCGGAAATCCGTCCGTGGGAACAGCACCGCGCCGCGCACGTTGTACTGCGTGGTGGTGATGCCGGTGATGTTGACGCGGTTAAAAACGTTGAAGGCTTCCGCCAGCAACTGCCAGCGGAAGCGCTCGGAGAACTTGATCTCGCGGGCCAGCCGCAAGTCCAGCGTGGCCGCGCCGGGGTAGGTGTAAATGTTGCGTCCAGTCCACGGCAGCCGCGAGCTTCCGCCGACTCCCAGCAGCCCCCCGAGAATCCCGGCGGGCGTCGGGTTGCCGGAAGTGAATCCGGAATAAGGTCTTCCGTCGGCGAGCATCAGGATTCCGGAGACCTGGAAACCGTCGAAAGCCCGGCGCAGCGGCTTCGAGCCGATCCGGCTGAAGGGCGGCTGCCACAGCGCCGTCATGGTGAAACGCTTGCGCTGATCCAGATCCGAGAGCGCATAGTCCTGCCGCAGGTTGAAGGGATTCTGCGGCTGGTTGCTGGCCGAGAAGGTGATCAGGCTCTGGCCGTTGTCCTGCGCCTTAGAGATGGTCAACGCGGCCTGTAACTGGATGCCGTGGGAGAAGCGTTGCTTGGCCTGGAGCACAAAGCCGTTGTACCAGGAGTTGATCACGCTGTCGGCGACAGTGATGTAACCGTAGCTCGCATTCGGCCGCGCGCCCGTCCAGAAGGGCACTGTAAACGTGCGCGCCACGTTCGGGCAGGCGGTGCTCGTTCCCACCTGAGGATCCGCGCACACCGTGTAGGTGGCGGTCTGCGCGGGCGGGAACAGGTTGGTGTCGCGGAACGCCGGCAGTCTCTGCCCCCGGCTGGCCATGTAGACCGCGGTCAGGGTGAAGTTCTTGAACACCTCCTGCTCGATGGAGAGTTCCATCTGGTAGATCAGCGGGTTGGCGAAATCCCCGGCGGCGAACAGCGCATCGGGTCTTCCGGCGGCGCCGGAGGGAACCTCCGCCAGCACGTTTGGGAACACGGGTGACCCCGCCGTCGAGGGGATGAACGAGTATACCTTGAAGCGCTTCCCGTTGTTGGTGATGAGGTTTACGACCGTGGAGTTCTGCGTGCGTCCGTAGAACATGCCGGCGCCGGCGCGGAGTACGGTGGTCTGCTTCTTGAACGGATCCCAGGAAAAGCCCACCCGCGGGCCGAAATTGTTCCGATCGGTGTTGATGCGGGCGGTGGCCGGCAGATCGGGGTTGCCGCTCAGTGCGGGCATGGTCTGGAGGTCATAGCGCAGCCCCAGGTTCAGGGTGAAGCTGGGAACGGGCTTGAAGCTGTCCTCCAGGTAGAGCGCCGTATCGATCGTGCTGAAGTCGGTCTTGCCGGCCAGCCCCAGGGTGTCGAACGCCTGGTAGAAGTTGGTGTAGTGCTTGCCGGTGAGTCCCTGTGCGCCGCTGGTGGGGGTCGCCACGCAGCCCTTGAGGGGTAGCGGCAGGGCGGGGTTCGAGCAATCCAGGGCGAAATCGTTGAGCGTGGAATAGGAGGAGTACTCCCCTCCGCCCCGGTACAGGTTGATCATCCTGTCGCTGACCCGGGTGAAGTCGAAGCCGAACTTGACCGAATGGCGCCCTCTCAGCCAGTTCAGGTTCTGCGAGACCTGCCAGCGGCGCTCGTCGGGGTAGGCGGCACGGGGCAAATAGTTCGGCATCCCGAAATCGAGGCCGTTAGTCACTGCCACGTACGGACCGGGGGCGTTCGGCTGCTGCGCCTCGAAGTCACGTCCCCATTGGAAGCGCAGTTCGCTCACCAAGGTAGGCGCCAGCACCGTGTTCCACCGCGTGATAACGGTTTCGTTCTTGACGACGTCGGACCCGTTGGCGCTCTCGTGATAGCGGTAGGTGGGGGCGGTCTGAATCCCGTTGGGAGAGTCCCAGCGCAGGATGTTCACTGTGGTCGAGATCTGGTTGCGGGGGGTGGCGCTCCAATCGAGACGAGACAGACCCAGCCACTGGTTGCCCTCCCGGGCCTGCGGGCCCACCAAGCTGCGGAAGAAGGAAACCACGTTGCTGAACCCCGGTGCGGTGCCGGTCTGGTTCAGGAAGGTGGGGGAAGTCGGCACCACGACGGCGGGAAACACGCGCTTCTGCTGGTCGTAGCTGAGGAAGTAGAACAGCTTGTCCTTCCTGACGGCGCCGCCGACCGAGGGGCCGAACTGCTGACGACGGTCTTTGGGCTTCTTGGGCAGCCCGAGAGCCACCAGAGCCGGGCCGGAGATGGAATTGGCCGCGTTGAGGGACTCGTCCCGGATCAGGTAGAAAAACGTGCCGTGCGTGTCATTGGTCCCCGACTTGGTGACCGCGTTCACGATGCCCCCGGCCGAGCGCCCGTACTGCGCCGAGAAGTTGCTGGTGCCGACCTGAAACTCGCGAATAGCTTCCGAACTGATGCCGTAGGCCAGGCGCGTGCGGCCCTTGGCCTCCGAGAAGAAGGCCTGGTTGTTGTCCATGCCGTCGATCATGTTGTTGTTGTACAGGCCGGAAATGCCGCGGAAGGTGATCAGGCCGAAACCGCCGTCGTTCGTGGCGCCGGGCGTGGTCATCACGAACGCATCCCAGCGGCGGCCGTTGAGCGGCAGGTTCCGCATGTCGTTCATGTTGACCACCGTGCTCACTTCGGTCTTCTCGGTTTCCACCGCCGCGGCGTCCTCGTGGACGGTCACGGTCTCGGAAAGGCCCGCGACGGACAGGGTCAGATCGAGCGCGACCCGGGCGCCGACCGCCAGGGTGACCCCGCTGCGCACCAAGTTGGCGAAACCGGGCTTGGAGGCCCTGATTTCATAGGTGCCAGGCTGAAGCGCCACCACCTCGTAGCGTCCGGCCTGGTTGGTTTGAAGCGTGCGCCCGACGTTGGTTTCGATGTTCCGAACGGTGACCTCCACCTGCGGAACCACCGCGCCGGAGGGGTCGGTGACGACCCCCGAAATGCTGCCGGTGCCGGCCGAGGCTTGAGCGAAGATGACCCCGGCAGGCAGCGCCAGAAACGCGATCAGTTGCGGAATGCGTGTCTTCATGGGCGGACCCCACTCCATAGCATACCGGAGTTGAGTCGAGGATCGGCGCAGTGGGTGCAGGCCGCAGGAACGCCGACCACCCACGCGGCAGGCCGCCCGGGGGATAATAAGAGGGAGATGCCCGGGGCGCTCGAGGACCTGATCGGCCAAGCGCGGGGCCGTTGGCGGCGGAACCTGCTCCTGGCTCGAGTGGCGCACGCGGTGTGTGTGGCGGCGGGCGGGCTGATCCTGCTGCTGCTCGCGGGCGCCGAGGTGCTGGATTGGCGCTGGCTGGTCGTCCTGCTCGGAGCCAGCCTGCTTTACGGTTTCCGGCGCACAGCACGGCAGACGGCCTCGGCGTACCAACTCGCCCAGGTCGCGGACCGCAACCTGGGGCTCCACGACGCGCTCTCGACGGCGTACTACTTCAGCCGCCCGGATACTGCCCGCCGAACCTCGGCTGAAATGCGAACTGCACAACTGGCGGCCGCTGAGGCGTTGTGCCGGGAGGCGGACTTGCGGCGCGCGGTGCCGCTCCGTGTGCCGCGGACCCTGTACCTGGCGGTGGCGCTGGCGGTGACGGCCGGCGGCCTGTTCACCTTGCGTTATGGAATCTCACGCCGGCTCGCGCTGAACAGCTCCTTTCCCAAGATCGTGCTGGATACCCTGCGCCCGCCGGTGCGCCAGCAGACGGCGAATGGAAACCGAGTTGACCGGCGGGTGCAAGAGTACTGGCAGCACTTCGGCGTGGCCCTGGAGGAGCAGGCGGCCGGCACCGAGGATCCTTTGGCCGACCAGAGCGGCCGCGAGCGGTACTCGGCGGAGGGGATCAAGCCGTTGGAGGTGAGCGTAGGCTCCGAGGAGGAGGGCGCCGAGGCGCCCGGAGATCGGCTGGCGCTGGGAACTGGCCGCGACCAGGCTCATCAATCCGGCGCCGCGCGCCGGGGCGAGAGTCGCTCTGAAGACAGCGACAGCCTGCTGGAGAAGTTTCGTGACGCGTTTGCCAGCCTGCTGAACCGCCTCAAGATTCAGCCAAAGGGTGGCGACCCGCAGCAGGTGGCCTCCAGCGCCATGACCCAGTCCGAGGCTGGTCAAGCGCGCCAGGGTCCCAGCCAGCGTGGTATGCCCGGCTCGGGGCGGGAGCTCTCCGAGGGTCAGTCGGGCGCCGACGCGCAGGAGATGCAAGCCTCCGAAGGGGGGCAGAAATCCCCGAATGCGCCGGGGCGCCGCGGCAAGGAGGGTGAATCGGAAGCTTCGCGCGAAGGCCGCAGCGGCATCGGCCGCGAGGAGGGCAGCAAGGAGCTGCGCGAGGCGGAGCAATTGGCCGCCATGGGCAAGATCAGCGAGTTGATCGGGCGGCGCTCCCAGACCCTCACCGGTGAAGTGATGGTCGAGGTCACCTCCGGCAAGCAGCAGTTGCGGACTCCTTACTCCCAGCAGCAGGCCGTCCACGCCGAGGCCGGCGGCGAAATCCACCGTGACGAGATCCCGCTCATCTACCACGGCTACGTGGAGCGTTACTACGAGCAGCTTCGCCGCCAGGCCGCGGAAGGCGCCCGCGTGCAGAAGTAGGCCGGGCGGAAGTGGCGAGGCGAAACCGCCTGTCCCACGGGGGCCTGCCGCCTACTGGGTTTTGCCCGCCAGGACGGCTTCCGCCAGGTAGTTGATTACGGTGGCGCTGTTGCGGGCCATCTCGTAGTAGGCGGCGCGCAGCAGCCGATCCTTGCGGTTGATGAGGATCTCACGAATGGTCTGGCGGACACGGGGATCGTTCAGCTCGCGCTGGCCGGCAGGCTCGCGGGAGATCAGCTTGAGAAGTTGGTAGCCCTCCGGGGTCCGGATGACCGGTGACACCTGGCCGGGGCGGAGGTTCTTCAAGGCCCGGCGGATTTCTATGTCTGACTTCTCCAGCGAGGACTCCAGCAGAAAGCCCATGTCGCCGCCGTTCTGCGCGGATTCGGGGTCTTCCGAGTAGTTCACGGCCAGATCGGCGAAGTCCTCGCCTTTGCGGACGCGGGCCTCCAGGCGGGCGATCTTCAGGCGGGCCTCCCGCTCATTCTGGGCCTTGTCGCCCTTGAGGTTCCGCACCTCCGGATCGGGAGTGGGCGTGGCCAGGATGCGCGCGAGGTGGACTTGCGGCTCGGCCCGGTAGAACTCCGCCTTGTTGGCGTTGTAATAGTCGTTGATGTCCTCCTCGGTGACCCGGATCTTCGAGGTGATCTCCCTGTTGAACACCTTCTCGACGCTGAGGTCGCGGCGGAACTGGGCCTTGAGATCCTCCGGGCGCATGTTGCGCGCGCGCAGCCATTTCTGGAACTCCTCGGGAGTCTGGGTCACCCGGAACTTGCTGAGCCGGGCTTCCACCTCGGAGTCCACGGCCATCACGCCCAGTTGCTCGGCACGCTGGACCATGATCTCGTTATCGATGAGGCTGCGCAAGACTTCGAGTTTCTGGCTGACGATCTCATCGTCGCCGGCGCGCTCACTGGCGGAGGCGAGCTGGGCGCGGCGGTAAGCTTTCTCCAGGTCGTCGAAAGTGATAGGGCGATTGTTGACCATGGCGGCCACGTTGGCCGGCGGGGACTTCCTGCATCCGGCCGCGGCCAGCGCCAGCGCCACAGCGACCACAACCCGTGCGCGTTGCATGCCGACAGGTCTATTGTACCGGGAATCTTGAGTGGTCAGCCCACCTGCTCGAGTTCTCCGGCCTCCCCGAAGCGCAGACCCTGGAGCGTTGGGTCGATGGCCCGCAGCAGGCCGGTGAGGACGCCGCCGGCCCCCACTTCGATAAAGCGCGTGACGCCCTGGGCCGCCAGGTAGCGAATGGAATCTGCCCAGCGCACGGGGCTCGATACCTGCCGGATCAGTCCCTCCCGCGCTTCCGCGCCGGTGCGGATCTCGCGGGCCTGCCAGTTGTTGATCAGCGGGCAGGACAGATCGGCGAACTCTGTGGCGTTGAGATCGACGGCCAGGCGCGCCTGAGCCGGCATCATCAGCGGGCAATGGAAGGGCGCGCTGACGGGAAGCAGCACGGCGCGCTTGGCGCCGGCGGCCTTGGCCAGCTCGATGGCGCGCTGGACGGCCGTGGCGTGCCCCGAGATGACCACCTGCTCGGGGGAGTTCAGGTTTGCGGCGGTGACCACCTCGCCCTGCGCCGCCTCAGCCAGAAGACCCTCCAGCTTCCCTTCCGGCAACTTCAGCAAGGCCGCCATGGCGCCCCCGCCGGGCGGCACCGCTTCCTGCATGTAGCGGCCGCGCTTGCGGACGAGCACCAGCGCGTCGGCAAAGCGAAGGCTGCCCGCGGCCACCAGAGCCGAATACTCGCCCACGCTGTGGCCGGCCATGTAGTCGGGCTGGAAGCCGTGCTCGCGCAGCACCGCCAGCGCAGCTACCGATACCGCCAGCAGTGCGGGCTGGGTGTTTTCGGTGAGCTTGAGGGTCTCCTCGGGGCCTTCAAAGCATAGGGAAGACAGAGCGAAACCCAGGGTGCGGTCGGCCTCCTCGAAGACGGCGCGGGCGCAGGGAAAAGCCTCGGCGAGGCTCCGGCCCATGCCGGCGTACTGGGAGCCTTGCCCGGGGAACACAAAGGCCCTCTTGGACATTGAATCCTTCATTGTATGAGGTGCGGTAACCTGGGGACGTGCTTCTCCGCCTGAACGGATAAGGCCCAGGACAGGAGGGTTTTGTGCGTCTCTCGGAAATCTGTGTCCAGCGCCCCGTTTTCGCCTTCATGCTGATCCTGTTCCTGACGGTGATGGGGGCGGTCAGCTTCATGCAATTGGGGGTGGATCTGTTCCCCAAGAGTGATCCTGCCACCGTGTATGTGCGGGTGCGGCTGCCCGGGTCCAGTCCCGAGGAGGTCGCCACCCAGGTGCTTATGCCCCTGGAGGAGGCCGTCGCCTCGGTCAGCGGCATCAGCGAGCTCCGCGCCATGGCGAGCGAGGGTGGCGGCTTCCTGATCGTCACCTTTGTCCTGGAGAAGGACATCGGCGAGGCCTCCGAGGACGTGCGCGAGAAAGTCGCCGGAGCCATGAGCAGGCTGCCGCCGAACGTGCTGCCGCCTGTGGTGCAAAAGGCGGATCCCGACCGCGACCCGGTCATCACCCTTGCGGTGACCGGGGACCGTTCGCAACGCGAGCTGACGGAAATCGCCGACAAGGGCATCCGCCGGGCCCTGGAGACCGTGGACGGGGTCGCGGGAGTGGACGTTACCGGCGGGCGCTACCGCCAGATCAACGTGTTCCTGGACCTGGACAAGCTGAGCGCTTACAACCTGACCGCACAGGACGTGGAGCGCGCCCTCAAGGCGGAGAACATCGAGGCCCCGGGCGGGCGCATTGTGCGCGGAGCCACCGAAGTGGGTGTCCGCACGCTGGGCCGGGTGGAGCACATCGAAGGCTTCAACAGCATCATCATCAAGAACGTGGGCGGGGTTCCCGTCCGCATCCGGGATATCGGCCATACCGAAGACGGCATGGCGGAGAAGCGCAGCTTCGCCTATTACAAGGACCGCCCGGCGGTGATCCTGTCGGTGCGCCGGCAAACTGGCGCCAACACCGTCAAGGTGGTGGATGACGTGCAAGAGCGGCTGGCCCGTTACAGCACCCAGCTCCCCAGCGGCGTGAACCTCGAAGTAGTCCGGGACCAGGCCTCCTATATCCGGAACTCGGTGAAGGCCCTGGAGGAGCACTTGATCCTGGGCGCCCTGCTCGCCTCTCTGATCGTCTTCCTGTTCATCCGCAACTGGCGGACCGTGCTGGTCACCTCCATCGCCATTCCTACTTCCATCATCACCACCTTCACCTTGATGCGGGCCATGGACTTCACGCTGAATTCCATGACCCTGCTCGGCCTGACCCTGGTGGTGGGTATCGTCATCGACGACGCCATCATCGTGCTGGAGAACATCTACCGGTGGATCCAGGAAAAAGACGTGCCGCCCAAAGAGGCCGCGGTCAGGGCCACCAAGGAAATCGCGCTGGCGGTGATGGCCACCACCCTCTCGCTGGTGATCATCTTTGTGCCCATCGCCTTCATGACGGGTTACGCGCGCCGCTACCTGAACCAGTTCGGCTGGACCATGGCCATGGCCGTGCTGGTGTCGATGCTGGTGGCCTTTACGCTGACTCCCACCCTGAGTTCGCGGCTGCTGCGCCGGAAGAGCTCCGGGAGCGGCGGCCACGGGCATGACCGTGTCTGGAGGGCACGCGCGTACGTAAAACTTCTGGGCTGGGCGCTGGATCACCGCTGGGCCGTCGTGTTCGTGGCGCTGGTGACGTTCGCCTCCACTTTTGTGATCTACCGGTTCATCGGCCGCGACTGGATGCCGCAGGAAGACCAAAATGAACTCTCCGTCTCCATGGAACTGCCGGAAGGCTCCTCGGTCGATGAGACCGAGCGCGTGGCGTTGGAGATGGCGAAGCGCATCGAGAAGATCCCCGGCGTGACGGTGGTGATCCCCGCCACCCACGGCATGCGGGGGGGCGTGACCCGCGGCGAGATCAGTGTGCTGCTGAAGCCGGCCGACCAGCGTGACGACATCGTGCGGATGGGCCAGCTCGTCCGCGAAGCGCTCCGGCCTTGGGCCTACACCCGCCCCGGGGTGCGCTTCCCCAATGTGCTTGGGGGGCGCGAGACCTTCTCGCCGATCCGCGCCTCACTGCTGGGGCCGGAATTCAAGCCACTTGTAGAGCTGGCCAAGGAGGTCAACCAGGAAGTAGTGAAGGTGCCCTCGGTGGCGGATGGCAGGGTTAACCTCAACCTGAGCAGCCCCGAAGTCCAGGTGGTGATCGACCGGACCCGGGCCTCTGACCTGGGCGTGCGCGTCTCCGACATTGCCGGCGCGGTGCGCCTGCTGATGTCCGGCGAGGACCAGATCTCCACTTACAAGGAAGGCGCGGAGCAGTACCTGGTCACCATGCGCCTGCTGCCCACCCAGCGGGACTCGACCGCCGCCTTGAGCCGCATCCTGGTACCTTCCACGAAGCTGGGCTTAGTCCGGCTGGACTCGGTGGCCCGCCTGGAGCGCGGGCTGGGCCCTTCGAGCATCGACCGCTTCAACCGCCAGTTCGCGGTCAGCCTGTTCGGAAATGTGGCCCCGGGCTACTCGCTCGCCGACGCCGCGGCCGGGACCATGGACGCCATCGACCGGGTGGGCCTGCCCGGCGGTTACAGCGTGTTCTTCTCCGGGCAGGTGAAGATCCTGGAGGAAACCACGGCCAACATGCTGATGGCGCTGGCGCTGGCCGCCATCTTCATGTACATGGTGCTGGCGGCGCAGTTCGAGAGCCTGGTTCACCCGTTCATCATCCTGTTGAGCTTGCCGCTGTCGATCCCCTTCGCGCTGATTTCGCTGATCGGGACGGGGCGCTCGCTGAACTTGTTCAGCGCGTTGGGCGTGCTGCTGTTGATAGGCATCGTGAAGAAGAATGGGATCTTGCAGGTCGATTATATGAACCGCTTGTACCGCCAGGGGATGCCGCTTCGGGAGGCCATCCTGGAGGCCAATCGGGTGCGGCTGCGGCCCATCCTGATGACCACATCGGCGATCGTGGCTGGGTTGATCCCCACGGCCATGGGCATCGGCGTCGGGGCTTCACAGCGCTCGGCCATCGCGGTGACCATCATCGGTGGGCAGACCTTGTGCCTGCTGCTGACCCTGCTGGTGGTCCCCACCGCCTATTCGCTGATTGAAGATGCCAAGGCCTGGCTGGCGCGGCGGCGGTTGGCCCCGGCCCCTGCGCCCGCGGCGGGTGACTAGGACCGGTGAGGGACCAGTTCCTTTACGGGACC
>Ga0315312_1002938_pt1 | contig 11345 bp, 10 predicted proteins | sample TDP7_MG_FD_203629 | JGI IMG/M metagenome (GOLD analysis project Ga0315312, IMG submission 203629) | Freshwater sediment microbial communities from Lake Towuti, South Sulawesi, Indonesia - TDP7 | ecosystem: Environmental > Aquatic > Freshwater > Lake > Sediment | place: Indonesia: South Sulawesi... | reverse complement strand
TTCCCCCATTTCTGTAGCTAACGTGGGCTGGTAACCAACGGCTGAAGGCATTCTGCCTAAAAGAGCCGAGACCTCTGAGCCAGCTTGGGTAAAACGAAAGATGTTATCGATGAACAATAGAACGTCTTGTCCTTCCTCATCCCGGAAGTATTCGGCCGCGGTTAAGGCAGAAAGACCCACCCTCGCCCGTGCCCCTGGGGGCTCAGTCATCTGACCATAAATCAAGGCGGCCTTCTCCAAGACCTTTGATTGTTTCATCTCCAGCCAGAGGTCATTTCCCTCACGGGTGCGTTCTCCCACCCCGCCAAAGACTGAAAAACCCCCATGTTCCATGGCCACGTTATGGACTAATTCCATGATGATCACTGTCTTGCCGACCCCGGCTCCCCCGAACAGTCCGATCTTTCCGCCCTTCAGATAGGGGGCCAAAAGGTCAATCACTTTGATTCCGGTCTCAAAGGGCTCCATGGTGGTGGATTGTTCCGCCAAGGGGGGGGCAGGGCGGTGAATGGGGTAACGCAGTTTCGTCACAACTGGACCCAACTCATCCACAGGATTTCCCACGACATTTAAGATCCGGCCTAATGTTTCCCGACCAACGGGCATCGTGATTTGCTCCCCGTAATAGGTCGCTTTCATGCCCCGGACCACTCCATCTGTCATATCCATGGCCACGCAACGCACGATTTCATCGCCCAGGTGCTGGGCTACTTCCACTACTAAATTTTCTTCCCGTTCATCGATGCGGGGGTTGGTAATCTTAAGTGCGCCATAAATAGGGGGCAGTTCTCCATCGCTGAATTCCACATCCACTACCGGTCCGATGACCTGGGCAACCCTTCCCACTTGAGTCACTTTTTCCTCCTCTCTGGACTTCTATTGAATGGGACGCAGATTTTCGCAGATACCCCCAGCAAAAAATATTCAAATCTTCCCCCGCCTACCGCCCACTCTTAGCTGACTGCCAGCATTGGGTGTTTAAATAATAATATACCGATCCTGTTATTCTGCGTTCATCTGCGTCCAAATTATTTCTATTTTAGCGCCTCGGCCCCGCTGACGATCTCAATCAACTCTTTGGTGATGGCCGCCTGCCGAGCTTTATTGTAAACCAACGTCAGCTTCTCGATCATCTCGGTGGCATTGTTCGTGGCATTCTCCATGGCCGTCATCCTAGCTCCGTATTCAGAGGCTACAGATTCTAAGAGGGCTTGGTAGACCTGGACCTCCACGTACATGGGGAGAAGCTTTTCAAAAATCTCCTTTTCTGATGGCTCATAGATATATTCCACCGCCCCTGCTCCACCTTTTACGGACGGATGCCCAGCGGGAGCTGCTCTTTCTTCTTCCCGTAAAATAGCCCTGGGTTCTACTGGTAGAATTTTCTTTAAAACTACCCGCTGCTGAACCGCCGAACGAAACTCGGTGTATAGCAGGTAGATTCCATCCACCAGCTTCCCACTGTAGACCTGCGCCAATTCCTGGCCGATGCGCGAGGCGAGCAGATAATCCACTTTTCCGAATAAGTTGATGTACTCCCGCCGGATGTTTACCTTCCTTTTCCGAAAGTAATCCCGGCCCTTCCGCCCGATGGAGGAGAGGGCTAACTCTTCGGTCTTGGCTTTCTCTTCCTCCATGAACCGCTCGGCTCTCTGGACAATGTTCATATTGAAAGCTCCGCAGAGACCGCGGTCCGAAGTAAAAATAACCACTTCAACTCTTTTGGGTTCTCGCCGGGCTAACAGAGGATGCGCTTCTGGAGAGGTTCTTGCGGCCAGGCTATTGAGAACTTCGAGCATCTTCATGGCGTAGGGTCTGGTAGCCAAAATGCTCTCTTGCGCCCGCCGGAGTTTGGCCGCCGCCACCATCTTCATGGCTCTGGTGATTTGCTGAGTGGACCGAACGCTGGCAATCCGCTTCCGAATGGCCCGCAGGCTTGCCTTGGCCATGCCTACTTACTCCACCTTAAACCTGCCCTGGAACTCTTCCAACAGGTTTTTGACCTTCTTTTCCAGGTTTGTATCCAGGGCCCTCTTTTCGCGGATTTCTCTGAAAATCTCTGGATGCTGGCTTTCCACGAAATTGTAAAGTTCCTCTTCGTATCTTTGAAGTATATTCTCAGAGTACCTCTCCAGGTAACCGTTGGTGCCAGCAAAGATGATCAGAATCTGTTTCTCTACCGGAATGGGCTTGTATTGGGGTTGTTTGAGGATTTCCACTAAGCGGCTCCCCCTGGCCAGTTGGGCCTGGGTCGCCTTGTCTAAATCGCTGCCGAATTGGGCAAAAGCAGCCATCTCCCGATATTGAGCCAAATCTAACCGCAGGGTTCCGGCAACCTGTCTCATTGCCCGGACCTGGGCATTGCCCCCTACCCGGGAGACTGAAATTCCCACGTTAATGGCCGGGCGCACTCCGGAGTAGAAAAGTTCCGGCTCTAAATAGATCTGCCCATCAGTGATGGAGATTACATTCGTGGGGATGTAGCCCGATACATCTCCTGCCTGAGTTTCGATGATCGGCAAGGCAGTTAGGGACCCTCCGCCCATCTCGTCGTTCAATTTGGCTGCCCTCTCCAGGAGGCGGGAGTGAAGGTAAAAGATATCGCCAGGATAAGCCTCGCGTCCAGGAGGACGACGAAGAAGGAGGGAGAGCTGCCGATATGCCTGAGCATGCTTAGATAAGTCATCATAAATGCATAGGGCATGCCTGCCAGTATCCCTGAAATATTCTCCCATAGCACATCCGCAATAAGGACCGATGTACTGCAAGGGAGCGGGGTCTGAGGCCGTGGCGGCCACGACCGTCGTATATTCCATAGCCCCAGATTTTCTAAAAATGTCTACGATTCGAGCCACTGTGGAGCGCTTCTGGCCGATGGCGATGTAAAAACAATAGACTCCAGCTCCTTTCTGATTGATGATCGTGTCCACAGCAATGGCCGTTTTACCAGTTCCCCGATCACCAATGATTAGCTCCCGCTGGCCGCGCCCGATGGGGATCATGGAATCGATAGCTTTCAGACCAGTCTGTAGGGGCTCCTTCACCGGCAGTCGAGCCACAATTCCTGGAGCCTTCTGCTCGATATTTCGGAAATGTTTGGCTTTAATAGGTGGGCCCTCATCGAGGGACTGCCCCAATGAGTTCACCACCCTCCCAACGAGCTCCTCGCCCACGGGAACCTGGGCGATGCGATTTGTCCTTTTGACTACATCCCCCTCCCGAATTAAGGTATCTTCACCAAAAAGCACCGCCCCGACGTTATCCTGTTCTAAGTTCAAGGCAATTCCGAAAACCCCATGGGGAAATTCCAACAGCTCCCCGGCCATTACATTTTCCAGTCCATAAATTCGGGCAATACCATCCCCAACAGAAAGGATCACCCCTGTCTCGGCCACGTCTAACTTACGGTCGAATCCCTGGATTTGATTTCGTATTATTTCGCTTATCTCATCGGCCCTAATCTGTACTGCCATACTCACTCCCTATATAGACTCTCTTTAACCCTTAAGAGCTGAGTCCTCAGGCTCCCGTCATAAATCACATTTCCGATCCTGGCTAAAACCCCTCCGATCAAAGATGGGTCCTCCTCTACGGAGAGAACGACTTCTTTGCCCGTCTTAGATTCCAATTGACTTTTGATCAACCTAACCAGTTCGGGGGGGAGTTGTGTCGCCGTGACTAGGGTGGCCCGTATCCGCCCGCAAATCCCATCACACAAGCTCTCGTAAGATTTGACAATTTCGGTAAAATGGTCCATCCGCTCCCTGTCGATCAGTAACTCTATAAAATCAACTGTTGATTTGGATAAGCCCAGGGGTTTGCATATCGCCTTGGCAATGGCCTTACGGGTGGGCGCTGGATAAGCTGCGCTTGATAAAATACCCTTGAGCTCCCTGTTCTCTTTGAGAAGATCAGCGATTTTCTTCAAATCCTCTCCCAAAACCCCATAATTCCCCTCTTGCCGGCCGATATCTAAAAGGGCCCGGGCATATTTTCTGGCAAGAGTAATACTGATCACCTAAACTCCCCCACTTTTCCAATGTATTCCTTAACCAGCCTCTCCTGATCCTGTGGATGAGTGGCCTCTTTCAGGAGCTTCTCCGCCAGTTCGACGGAAAGGTCGACCATTTCTTTCTTCAGAGTGTCCCGCGCCTTCTTTACCTCCTGCTCAGCGACTACCTGAGCTTGCTCCCGAATCCGGCCGCCTTCTTCCAAGGCTCGCTCTATGATTCTTTTGCGTTCCAACTCTCCCTCCTGGGAGATTTTTTGGCGCATTTCCGTGATCTCCTGGCTCAGGGAATTCAGCTTCCTTTCCCATTCCAGAAATTGGGTTCGCGATTCTTCTTCCTTTTTGGCAGACTGCTCCAGAAATTTTTCAATCTCTTCCCGCCTTTTTGCCAGGAATGCCCGCAATGGCTTTTTTAGAACAAAGCTTAGCAAAATGAGCAAGAGAACAAAGCTGACCAGTTGCCAAAAGACCTCTCCAGTAATTCCCTCCCTGCCCCCGGCAGCCCAAAGATTATTTGGAGAAAGGGGTAGCAAAAGAATTCCGGGTAGGCCAAAGCAGAATCGGGTTGGCAGCCTTTTCATGGCAGCCTTCTCCCCAGAATTTTTTCGGCAATCTCCAGAGAGAGGTTCTGGGCGTGAAGCCTGAGGCCAGCTCGTGCCAGGCTGGCCTCCTCACCGATCCTTAATTTCATCTCCTGGATTATCCGATTGGCATCCTCCATTGCTTTTTGCAAGACTTCCAATTCTTTTGCTAAACTCTCTTTCCGGATTTCTTCCCGAATCATTGTCCCTTCGGCCTGGGCTGCAGAGATAGCTTCTCGATAACGTTCGATCAGCTCGCCCGTTTTTTGTTGCAGCTCCCTAGCCCTTTTCTCGGCCCCCTCAACTCGCTCTCTCCTTTCCCGCAAGAGGTTCAAGAAGGGCTTAAAGACCAGCTGGCTTAAAACGACCATCAAACTTAGAACAATAGCCAATTGAGCGATCAGGGTGAAGTTTAACTCAACCATTCAACTTCTCTCCCTTTTGCCCGGGGAGTTTTTGATGAAAATTCTCCGGATTATTTTAGCTTACTTTGTTCGGATCACCGACTTCTTCCAGCTTTTCTGATTCCCCAGACATGTGCGAAGTACCCTGGAAGATTACTCCCTCGCCAAAAACTAAGATTGGGCAGTGAATGTTGCCATAGATTTTGGCGGGGGAATACGCCTCAATCCGGGTTTTAGCTCTGATCGTTCCATGGGCTTCTCCATGTATCAAAATCACCCCGGCCTGAATGTTTGCCCGAATAATGGCTTTCTCACCGACAATTAATGTGCCATTGCTGTGGATCTCACCGATGAAGTTTCCATCCACCCGGACTGCTCCTTCAAAGGTTAGTTTGCCTTCGAACTGCGTTCCCCATCCCAAGATGGTGTTGATCTCTTCTCTCTGCTTATTTTTCTTACTCAGACCCCATCCTCCCTTCTAAAACTTCTCATCTGCGCAGCAGGTCGATAATCCGATTCAATTCGTTTTGGGAATAATAATTTATCTCAATCCTTCCTCGATTACTTTTCCCCACGATCTTCACTTTTGTTCCCAAGATTCGCTGAAGCTCCTCAACCAATGAGTCCCATTGTGCTCCGTTTTTCAGAGGAGCGCGATGACCCCTGGGGCGAAGTCGTTTAACCAAACTCTCGGTCTGACGAACGGAAAGGCCGACCGCGAGCACTTTCTTCAAAGCCAACCTCTGCTTTTCCGGCCCATCGAGGCTTAAGAAAGCCCGCGCGTGCCCCATGCTGATTTTTCCGTCTATCAAACTTTGCCTGATTTCCGGGGAAAGTCTAAGCAGGCGGATGGCGTTGGCGATGGTTGTTCGGTCTTTTCCCACCCTTCTGGAGATCTCTTCTTGGGTAAGATGGAACTGCTCAAGCAACCCCTTGAAAGCCTCAGCTTCCTCGATGGGGTTAAGGTCTTCCCTTTGAATGTTTTCGATTAAAGAAAGTTCCAGGATCTCTGATTCAGAAACTTCCTTGATTATAATGGGAACTTCTCTCATTCCAGCTTTCTGAGCAGCCCGCCATCTGCGCTCTCCGGCGATGAGTTCATAACCTTCTCCTTTGCGCCGGACTACGAGCGGTTGCAGGATTCCTTTCTCCCGAATTGAGGCCACCAAATTCTGCAGATGTTCGTCAACATGGGCCTTTCTGGGTTGGTAAGGATTAGGGTGGACCTCTTCGATCCCGCAATATTGGAAGATTCTCTTCCCCTCCACCTCTGGGGATGGCTTTTCCGGGATCAAAGCTCCCAACCCTTTTCCCAATGCCTGACGCGCAGTCAACTTGCCCAGCCCCTTTATTCTTTTGCCAGCAGTTGCTTTTTTCAGGTAACTGAATGACGATTGACTTTAAACTAAAAAAAAGAAAAATGTCAAAGAAAAAATTCCTTAAAGGGCCCTCCGGAAGGATTTAGCTACGCCCCTGCTACTCATGGGCCAAAATTTCTTTGGCTAAATTTAAATAGCTTTCGGCGCCTCGCGAGTCGGCATCGTATAAAATTATGGGCTTGCCGAAGCTGGGGCATTCACTCAGACGGACATTCCTGGGGATAACGGTATCGAAAACCATGCCCTCGAAATGTTTTCTTACTTCCTCGGCCACCTGATGAGAAAGGTTGTTCCGTTTATCGAACATGGTCAGTAAAATTCCTTCAATTTTCAGTCCAGGATTCAGGTTATTCTTAATTAGCCTTATAGTTTTCAATAATTGGGATAAACCTTCCATAGGATAGTACTCGCACTGGAGTGGGATGAGCACTGAATCAGAAGCGGTCAAGGAGTTTACTGTGATTAGGCCCAAGGAAGGCGGACAGTCGATGATCACAAAATCAAATTCCCCTCTCATTTCTTCTAAAGCATTCTTCAAGCGCATCTCTCTGTTGGGAAAAGGGACAAGCTCGATTTCTGCCCCTATCAGATCAATATTTGAGGGGATGATCTGCAGGAAATCAAGGTCGGTATTTCGCAGCAAAGCTTTGAGGGAGACATGATTTACCAGAGCGTGATAGATGTTCCGGGAAGCTTCGTCCATAGTTATACCAAACCCGCTGGTGGAGTTTCCTTGGGGATCGATGTCGACCAGCAATGTTCTTTTCTCGGCCACGGCCAGAGAAGCGGAGAGGTTAACGGCAGTGGTGGTCTTTCCAACCCCCCCTTTCTGGTTGGCTATGCTGATCACTCTGCCCATTTCACCAGGTTCCTAACATAATCTCCCTAACATCGGAGGGCAGAAAATTACAAAAACAGAGAAATGTTTCACGTGAAACATCATAATCTCTTTAAACCTATAAGGATTCGCTCATGGCCCAAGAAAGGCAATCGCAGCCGGTCGAAAAAGTCCAACTCCAAGCCCATCTCTTTGATGACTGGAAGGCCTCTTTTCAGCTCTGCTTCCCCTTTCTTTCCCTTCATGGCCACAAGGACTCCCCCTGGCTTAAGGAATGGATGCCCTATGGTACATAATTTCTGCAGGGAGCCGAGGGCCCTTGAAATAACGAAATCAAATGCCCCCACCAAAGGATTCTTGTTTTCCTTCAATTCTCCAAGCCAGTGGACTTCTAAGCGTTCAAGGCCCAAGGAGCGGACCAGATTTTTCAGAAAATAGACCTTTTTTCGGGTAGCCTCCAACAGAACGATCCTTAAATCTGGGCGGATAATCTTTAGAGGCACTCCAGGGAAGCCGGCTCCCGATCCTACGTCAATGATAGAAGCGCCTTGGGGTAGAAATTTTAAAACTGTTAAGGAGTCGAGGAAATCTTTCAAAATGATCTCCCGTTCATCAATTCGGCTAATTAAATTCATACACTTTCCCCACTCCTTTAATTCCTCGATGTATTTCCCAAAAATTAAGACGTGCTTTTCTTTTATTGAAATGCCGAGCTTTCCCCCCCCTCCGATGAGCAACCTGGATAATTCCGTCTTCATTCCCGCACTGCAGATTCCTTGAAGATTTTTGATTCAGACTGATCTTGTCGCTAATTTGGAAAAGAGGAAGCCAGAGCAGACTCTTTCTCAATCTTGGAAATCTTTTTTAAATAGACCATCAGAATGGAGACAGCCGCAGGTGTGACCCCAGATATTCGAGAAGCCTGCCCTAAAGAAAGAGGTTTCACCTTACGCAATTTTTCTCGCACCTCAGCAGTAAGTCCAGGTACTCCCGTGAAATCCATGTCCACTGGTAATCGTATGCCCTCTAATTTTAGGAGCTTGCCTACTTGCTCCTCCTGCCTCTGGATGTAACCGGCATATTTGACCTGAATCTCCACCTCTTCGGCTGCTGCTGGCTCGGTTAAAGCACAGGCCTGATCGAATGGAACTAAATCACTGTAAGAAATCTCCGGCCTGCGCAGGAGCTCTATTAAAGGTATGGGATTTTTTAGAGTGGCAGTGCCCAGAGCCCTCAGCTGGTCGTTCGTGGACGGGGTGGGATAAATAATTAGCTTGCCCAGCTTCTCCAATACAGAGCGGACATTATCTCTTTTCTTTATAAATTCAAAATATTCTTTATCATTAACCAAACCCACGGACCGTCCCTTTTCCCGCAGCCTCAGGTCAGCGTTGTCTTCCCGAAGCAGGAGGCGATATTCAGCCCGAGACGTAAACATCCGGTAGGGTTCCTTTGTACCCTTAGTCACAAGATCATCGATCAAAACACCAATATAAGCTTCTTCCCTCCCCAGGATTAGAGGCTCCTTTCCCCTTATTTTCAAGGAGGCATTCATCCCAGCTATGAGTCCCTGAGCCGCAGCTTCTTCATATCCCGAAGTGCCGTTGATCTGCCCAGCGAAAAATAGATTCTCGATGAGCTTTGTTTCGAGGGAAGGCTTCAGTTGAACTGGATCTGCGTAATCATATTCGATGGCATATCCCGGGCGGATAATTTCCACCTTTTCCAGGCCCGGGATTGTGCGGAGCATCTGAATTTGTATGTCCATGGGCAAGCTCGTGGAAAGTCCGTTTGGATAGATCTCCATGGTATCAAGCCCCATCGGTTCCAAAAAGATCTGATGCTGATCTTTTTCCGGGAAGCGGACAACTTTATCTTCGATTGAGGGACAATATCTCGGCCCGATACCTTTAATAACTCCGCAATAAAGAGGAGAACGATCGAGTCCCGAGCGGATGATTTGGTGAGTTCTCGGATTCGTGTGGGTAATGTAACAAGGCACTTGATGTAACGATATTGTTTTATTGCTAAAGGAAAAAGGCTTTGGCGGCTCATCGCCCCATTGCTCTTTAAGAATGGAGAAATTGATACTTCTTCTATCCAGGCGGGGGCAAGTCCCGGTTTTCAGTCGTCCCAGAGAAAAGCCTAAACGCAAAAGGCACTCGGATAGCTTCATGGATGGAAGATCACCCAATCTGCCAGCCGGAAAATTTTTCAAGCCAATGTGCACAAGTCCCCGAAGAAAGGTTCCCGTGGTCACAATAACACCCCTGGCTTTGAACCTTTCCCCTACGTTCGTCTCCACCCCTACTGCTTTACCGCGGTCTACCAGAATTTCATCAACAATCGCCTGCCTTAAGAAAAGATTTTCTTGCTTTTCCACGATTTTTCTCATGCGCAAATGGTAAAGGTGCAGATCCCCCTGGGCCCTGGAAGATCGGACTGCTGGGCCCTTTTTGGTGTTTAACTGACGGAATTGTATCCCTGTCTCGTCGATATTTTTAGCCATTTCCCCACCCAAGGCGTCAATTTCTTTAACTAAATGACCTTTGGCTAACCCACCGATAGCTGGGTTGCAGGACATTCGGGCTATACCATCTACGTTGATGGTCAGAAGAAGGGTATGATGCCCCAGGCGTGCACATGCCAAAGCGGCCTCGCATCCGGCATGTCCGGCACCAATGACGATCACATCATATTCTGCTGAATAAATATCCAAAGGATTCCCCGGGATGGGCTTAGATAAGGAAATGTTTCACGTGAAACATCACCAAATGAAATATTATAACACTTCAAAAACAATAAACTTTTTTATATTTACCATTTAGCAATGAATTTGTCAACAATCTTTTTAGCCTTGCCACCCCCAGTTTTTAATTAGTGCTTAGCTCATGTTTGACTCCCTTTCCTTTCCTTCCGCCATCGGGAGCCCCGGCCCATGCTAAGGAGCAACCAATGCCTTATGCGGGTGAGGACAGCGGGCCTGCACCCGAGTCCGCTTCAGGTCTATCAGGAAATGATTTCCCTTCATATGGGAAAATGGGGGTGGCAAGTCTTTTTAACAGCTGTGAAAAACAGCAATCTTTCCTCAATCCTTTAATCCAATTGCCCTTCAATGCCCTCTTTACCTGAGCCAGGTTACCTCAAAAAATGGCAGGAATGGCAAGATTTTAATTCTCCTTTGATGGGCCTTATCAAAAAGGGCGAAAAAGTCCTCAGACAATCAATCCTTTGAGAAAGTTGAGGCGGCAGAAGGTTGGCCGACTCATTAGAAAATTGACTTTGCCAACTCATTCTGCTATATTTTGTAAAATTTTTTTCCATAAATAGAACAAATAGAAGATTAACCGCAGAGAACGCTGCCGTGCCCGGCCACGGGAGAACACAGAGAAGAATTAAAATGTAAAGACCCAAGAAAGAACTGATTTTTTTGAATTTTGCCTTTTGAATGATCTGATCCCGCTCGAAGCGGGACGCTCTCTGCGTGCTCTGCGGTGAAGAATTTAAGGAAAGAAAGATTTTTATAATTTCCTATAAAATGGAAAAAGGGGGAATCCATCAATTTAAAATTGGGAAAACGATCCGCCAATCGTCCAAAAGCCTGGATTCGTGAGATGAAAAAGAAAATATTTCTCCTTCTGCCTCTTTTCTTGGTGGGCCTAATGGCACTCGCCTGTTTTCCCAGACCCAGGAGCAGTCTCCTCTTGCGCGATCTTCCAACCCCTCCCAAAGTAGTCCTGGAAACATTCGCCAAAGAAGGAAAGAGCGATTATTTCCTATTGAATGATGAAGGGTATTCCTTCCGACTGATCTACCTTTGTGAAAATCGAGTTCTTAATTTTGTGGAAGAGCCGCCAAAAAACCCGATCATGGTAAGCACCCAGCCCATCCTTGATACTCCGGTTGAGAACAACCTTGAGGCGGATGACCGCAGGAGAATATGGGCCTGCATAGAACGAAAAGTTCGGGAAGAAAACTCTCGAGTTGAAGAACTCCGAGGACGAATCGCCGAAGAGAGAATCAGGGTCGAGAAAGAATTGCAGGCCGCTTGGGTAGAACGGGACCGAATTTTTGCCGAGATCGAGAAAAAGAAAAAGCTCGAGGCCCAGAGGCAACGCCGGATGGAAGAAGAAT
>Ga0315312_1002937_pt1 | contig 11346 bp, 15 predicted proteins | sample TDP7_MG_FD_203629 | JGI IMG/M metagenome (GOLD analysis project Ga0315312, IMG submission 203629) | Freshwater sediment microbial communities from Lake Towuti, South Sulawesi, Indonesia - TDP7 | ecosystem: Environmental > Aquatic > Freshwater > Lake > Sediment | place: Indonesia: South Sulawesi... | reverse complement strand
AAAGGAGTTGCCGACGCCGGTGTTATGGTTCCACACGACGAGAAGGTACTGCCGAGCGAACCCCGAATAGGCGGGCAACACATCGTTGACTATGCAAAAAAGCTTTCTTCAAATCCAGAGGCCTACCAGAGGAGATTTTCTGAGTACTTATCAAGGAATCTGCGCCCCGAACAACTCTCAGAACACTTTCTCCAGATAAAGGAAAAAATCGTTTCCAGCTTTCAATAGCTGTTGTTTCCTTCTTAGAAATGAAAAACATTCAACGGTTCCTATACACCGAGGACTCAATCATTTTAAATAGGTGATACACCCTAACCATTTCCTTCATTTTACAATCATTGGGTTGAGGATTTTGCCTTTAACGGTGAAGTGGGCTGACGGAGTGGTAGTCGAATACAGCGGCACAAAGGTTATTTTTGACCCTCAAGTTAACAGTTCTAAATATCCAAGCGTTTTTATCACCCATGCCCACTACGACCACGCCCAGGGCTTCCACTTTCTGGATCAGATCAAGTTCTCAACAAAGGAAACGTACGACTTAGTAAAGGCCATAAAAAGGAAAAAAATCAATAACTGGAACCCGGTCCAGTATGGTCAAAAAGTGAAGATAGACGACCTTGAAATCAAACCTCACAATGCTGGACATGTTCTCGGTTCCGCCCAATACGAAGTTATCTCTCCTGAAGGAAACCTTGTCTATACTGGCGACTTCAACTTTATAGATACTTTAACCATGAAGGCCGCGGAAGTTTGTCAATGCGACATTCTCGTCATAGAGGCAACTTTTGGCTCGCCAGGGTTTATATTCCCGCCCAAAGAGCGGGTTTCCATGGAAATTATCCAATGGGCAGTTGACTCAATTAAACGCAAAAAGACACCAGCGTTTCAGACTGACTCTTTGGGGAATGCCCAGGAACTTATTTGCATCTTCAATGATTTGACGACTCTTCCCGTGGTAACGCATCGGAGGATCACCCAGATAAATAAAGTCTACGAATCTTATGGTCATGTATTGAATTACGTGGACGCCGGATCTGAGGAAGCCTCTGAATTGGCTTCATCTTGTAAGCGTGTCTTTATTGCGCCTAAGCGCCTGAAGCTTTCAGGGAACCCCAGTTTTAACGTGGCATATGTTTCCGGATGGGCTTCACGTCTGAAGGGCGAAAGGAAACCCTTCTTTCTAAGCGATCACGCTGACTTTGATCAGCTTTTGAAATTCGTGAGGGCATGTAAGCCAAAAATGGTTCTGACATGCCATGGTGAAAAGTTTAACGAAATCTTTGCTAAGTATGTTACTGAGAAACTGGGAATCGAGGCTCGACCCCTAAAGCTTATACCCACTAAAATGATTGCCAAATAATGGGAAATGGTCATTCTAAAAATTATGGGATTTCAGCTTAGAGTTCCCTATCTTTTTAAGCTCCTTGTAATATTCGCCTGTCTCGATCTTTTTACAGATGTTTTCAAGCGCGTCATGAACGCCCCTAAAATATTCTTTGTCTTCCTCCTCTATTCGTCTCTTTTTAATTTCAAGGGCCCGTATCCTTATACCTAAACCCGCGTCCCGTAGAGAGTAGTGTAGGATTCTGTGCTCAACCTCAGCCAATTGTGGATAAACCTCCTGCGCCAGCTCGATTAAGTCGTCGCCAGTATTCTTTAGGTTAGTCGTATCCCAAGAGAGCATGTAACCTTGGTTTTTAGCCAAGATAACACGCAATTTGCCTTGAATGAAGCTAAGCAAGGGCTCAAACTTTTCCATTTCCGATTCTATATTCTAGTTTGGCATATTCTCTGTTTTAAGGATTCTTATGTACTTTCTGAAAGAGATTAAATCTAAACAAAAGAACTAGACTACACGTAGGAAACGTATATAAATCAAAAATCTCTATCAAGTTTGAACCGCTCAGACAACGGGATGAGAAAGTTGGAAAAACAACGGAATACCATTCAACTTAAGCATTCAATAATTAGGGGTTCCCCGACTCGGGAGGGAAAACTTTGAGCCGCGCAAGACCAGAGCGAGCGCGCTTCGCCGAGGAAAGAATTGAGAGGTGGACGCCCCGCACGAGGCTTGGGAAAATGATTCAGGAGGGGCAAATTTCCTCCATGGAAGAAATATTCATGGATGGGCTGAAAATTCGGGAGCCCGAAATAGCTGACGTTCTCCTTCCAGACCTGGAAGAAGAGGTTATCAACATAAATTTGGTGCAAAAACAAACGGATGCTGGGGAGAAGTCCAGGTTTAAAGCCATAGTGGCTGTTGGAAATCGAGACGGCTATATAGGTTTAGGTTCAGGAAAAGCTAGGCAAGTGCGGACTGCCATTGAAAAGGCCGCCATGGATGCTCGCCTCAAAATCACCCCCGTCCGCAGGGGATGCGGAAGCTGGGAATGCGGGTGTGGCAAGCCCCACTCCCTCTCCTTTCAGGTTGAAGGCAAATGCAGCGGGGTGAAGGTTATAATTGTCCCTGGTCCCAGGGGCTTAGGCATTGTTGCGGGCGAGGTGGCTAGGGTCATTCTTGGGCTCGCTGGAGTTAAGGATGGTTGGACAAGAAGTTATGGGGCTACCAGAACCATTCCTTCCTTCGCCTATGCTGTTTTTGACGCCCTACAAAAAACATACAGTCTTGTCACGCCAAAGGATTGGGTGGGTTAAAGTGGAGAAGGAAGGGAAATGCTTGGCAGTTATCCGAGTTCGCGGGGTCAGCGATGTCTTCCATGAAGTCAAAGCCACGTTGAAAATGCTTCACCTAACGCGGAATTGCCACGCCACATTAGTTGATGATCGGCCCGCCTACCTCGGCATGCTCCGCAAGGCACAAAATTACGTAACTTGGGGGGAGATTTCCAAAGAAAACATTGCCCTTCTTCTTAAAGAAAAGGGCAGACTCGTAGGCAACAAAAAGTTAACTGATAGCTATGCTCAGGAGATCGGCTACAAATCGTTAGACGACTTAGCTGAAGCCATACACAAACTGGAAGTTGAGTACAACCGTCTTCCTAACCTAAAGCCCGTGTTTCGCCTCCACCCGCCAAGAAAAGGATTCAAGGGAAAGGTGAAAAGAAGCTATGCTGCAGGCGACGTCACTGGATACAGAAGAGAAGCCATAAACGACCTCATAAAGAAGATGACCTAAAGGTTTCAGCGAACCTTCGCCGGTATTTGCGTTTTTAACGATACATTTTATAGTCACTGCATTATACACGTTCTCTGTTAAGGAGGAATCTTGATGAGCGAATGGTGGCGGAAAAGACGAAAAAAGCGTTCAGATCCCTGGTTTGATATCTTTGAGGACTTTGACAGAATAGAGGAAATGATGGAGGAGATGATGCGCCGCGCCTTCGAAACACCCCTAAGGGAAGCAAGGGCATATAAACCCTATGTCTACGGTTTTTCCATGTCTCTGGGACCAGACGGAAAGCCTGTAATCCGAGAATTCGGCAATGTCCAGTCGAGTCGTTCTGGTCCTCAACTCAGGGAGGAGCGGGAGCCCTTGATTGACGTCATGGAGGAAGGTGATGACGTGGCGGTCGTGGCTGAGCTTCCAGGGATTGAGAAGGATGACATTAAACTCCACATAACGGAGGATCACCTAACAATTTCTGTGGACACTCCTAACCGAAAATATCATAAGGAATTGGCGCTTCCAGCGAGGGTTGACCACAAATCCGCTAGGGCCTCCTACAAAAACGGGGTGCTTGAAGTACGCCTGAAAAAGCTTGAAGTAGAGGCGACAGTCAAAGGTGAAAGAATCCGTATAGAATAGATCCATGAATGCTTACAAACTTGTTATGGTTACGCGAGGTTGACGTATGCCCCATAAACTGAGGAAAACAAGAAAGATGCGGGGCTCCAGAACCCATGGTTACGGTCAAATTGGTCAACATCGAGAAGGGGGAATAAGGGGAAGTCGGAAGGCGGATCGTAATAGACGTGGAAGGATGTACGTGTTGGCACTTGAACCCAGCCGCTTCAGGAAGGGTTTTACATCCCTCCAAAGCATAGGGCGGAAGAGCAACGTTATCAATATAGGGGAACTTGAGGAGCTGGCTAGCAGGCTTGACTTGGAAAAGGAGAAAGGAAAACTCCTTCTAGACCTAGACAAGCTAGGCTACACCAAGCTTTTGGGAATGGGCAAAATAACCAAACCCTTCTCTGTTAAAGTTGCCTCCTTCTCGGAGAAGGCCGCCAAAAAAATAGAGGAAGCAGGCGGAAAAATTCTAAAAGAAGAAGATTAAGCCATTAATCCGTTGGCTGTTTAAGCTAAAAATTAATTACTGTCAATTATAATTTGCTTAACGAATAAGAACCATAGAGGGGAAGCGCATGGCTGGTAGATTCCTCAGAATGTTTAAACCCCTTTCGAGGTTTGTGCCTGAGGTTGGCTCCCCGGAGCGGGGGGTGGGGTTTAATGAAAAGTTGTTCTGGACCGCCATAGCCCTAGTCCTGTATCTAATCATGTCTGAGATACCCCTCTACGGCGTAACTGCAGGAGAATCGCCCGAACTCGCCCCCCTTCGAGTAATTTTCGCCTCCACTCGAGGCACCCTCATGGAACTAGGAATCGGCCCCATTGTAACCGCGGGCCTAATCCTACAGCTCCTCGCCGGATCCGGAATGATCGCCTTCAACGCTTCAGACCCAGACGACCGAGGGCTCTTCACTTGTGCCAGCAAGGTCTTTTCTATAATTATGACGGGGGTTCAGGCTTCCGCCTACCTTATCGGAGGGGTCTACCAAAACGTGAATCCTTGGCAGGCCATCATCATCTTCACTGAACTCATGGCCGCGGGGCTGTTGCTTATGCTTTTAGACGAGATGATCCAGAAAGGTTGGGGAATCGGAAGCGGAATCAGCCTCTTCATCCTAGCGGGCGTAGCTCAACGCATTGTGTGGGACAGCCTACTTCCATACGGGCCATTCGGAGACGGAAAATATTTTGGAGCTATAATAGCGTTCATCCAAACCCTTATGGCAAGGCAGTCTCCCCTAACTGGCTTCGTCGTTAGAGTAGATAGTGAAGGGAAGGCCCTTGAGAACTTGCCTACCATGTTAGGTTTCGTTGCGACGATAGCCGTCTTTATTGTGGTTATCTATGCTGAAGGGGTTAGGGTTGAGCTTCCCGTGTCTTATGCCCGATATCGAGGTTTCCGCGGCAGATATCCCATTAAGCTTATGTATGTTTCTAACCTGCCCGTCATATTTGCTTCCGCCCTCTTCGCAAACGTATACTTCATATCCCAACTTCTTTGGGCTAGGTTCAACCCGAACAACACGAACTTCTGGATCAACCTCTTTGGCACGTATATAAACGACCCGGACCGGGGGCCGGTTCCCACAGGAGGCCTAGTTTACTACATGGTTTCTCCCACAAACATTACAGACGTCATCAACAGCCCGTTACAGGCATCCATATACGCTGGCATCATGATCGTATTTTGTGTCATCTTCTCGCTCACATGGCTTGAAGTAGGAGGATTAGACCCAGGAACAGTGGCGAAACAGCTCGTCGACGCAGGAATGCAAATCCCAGGATTCCGAAGATCCCAAAGGCCCATCGAATTAATCCTAAAACGTTACATTCCAGCGGTTACCATAGTTGGCGGTTTTCTAGTTGGATTGATCGCAGCTGTGGCCAATTTCTTCGGCGTCTTCGGATCAGGCATGGGAGTCCTATTAAGCGTAGGCATTTTGTACCAGTACTACCAACTCTTAATGCAAGAACGCATTGTAGAGATGTATCCTGCCATGCGCCGCTTCCTAGGCGGATAAAGATTTATACTGCACCAGTGAAAATAGTTAAATTCCTACCGGAAAACAGATTGATACAACTAAAGAAGCCCTAAATTTGTTGAAAAGAGAGGGAGTGACAATGCCTGTCCTTGAGTGGTGGAAACCCGTCGTCATCCTTTGCATCTGCATGCTTCTCTCATTCCTCGTATCCCTAACTAACCGTCTCTCCACCAGTAAGGAAAAACGAGAACAACTCAGGGCTTGGAACCGTGAGGTCAGCGCTTGGAGGAGTGAATTACTTACGGCAAGGCGTACTGGCGACAAAAATCTTCTAAAAAAACTCCTAAAAAAGGAGAAAAGAATCAAGCAACTCGAATCCAAGGTGCTTTCGCAATCCTTTCGGCAGATGAGAGTACTCCCCATCACCATGATCCTATTTCTCCTCGTCTGGCTAGGCTTAACGGGCAGGCTCCTTTATTGGGAGATATTCCGTGGACTCTTCACTGGCTTAGAAACTGTTGCCTATCTCCCATGGTTTGGAAAAACACCCTTATCGTTGAACATTTTTTGGTGGTACATGCTTTGTTCCATGGCCTTCGGAGCCCTTTTTTCACGCGCCCTTGGCCTAGGGATGGAGGCCACCGAATAATGCCCAGACCATCCTTACGGTCAAGAAGCAAGAAGCGCACCAGCCTTCGATTGCCTGGAGGGCGTCCCCAAAAACATTACAGACGAAAAAAGACCGGCTTTCCAAGTTGCTCCAAGTGCGGCCGAGTGCTTCCAGGGGTTCCCCGCTCAACTCCTTCAAAGCTCCACAGTCTACCTTCAAGCCAAAGAAGGCCCGAACGCGTATACGGCGGCCAGTTATGTCCCAGCTGCCTCCGAGAGCTTTTAAAGGCAGCGGTGAGGAGCACCTAGCATGCTTCCGAAAAGAAGAAACAATCCAACAGCTCGCAAAAAAGGGAAACAAAAGATTGTGATTTGCGTTTGCGGAATGGCGGGATGCGGAAAGAGCACGGTTTCCAAGAGACTTGCCAAAAAATATGGGCTCAAATACCTTTCGGGTGGCGACGCCTTAAAGGCCTTAGCCGTTGAAATGGGGTACAAAGCTGGAGGGGTTGGTTGGTGGGAAACCCAGGAGGGAAAAAGTTTCCTCCAACAAAGGATGGAAAACCCCGATTTTGACAAAAAAGTTGATGAAAAACTCTTAGAGTGGGCGGGGCGAGGAAACGTGATCCTTGACAGCTGGACCATGCCCTGGCTTTTAAAGGAGGGCTTCAAAGTTTGGTTAGAGGTTTCCCCCTACGAAAGGGCGAAACGCATCGCAAAAAGGGACCGCATAAGCTACAAAGAGGCCCTTGAGGCGTTAAAGGAAAAGGACGAAAAAACCAAAACCATCTACAAAAGCCTCTACGGATTCAACCTCGGGGAAGACCTCTCTCCCTTCAGCATGGTCCTCGACACCAACAACCTGAAAGCAAACGAGGTTTTCCGTGTCCTATGCATGACTATAGACCGCCTTTACTTAAAGCAACCTTGAAAATCAAGAACATCGCCGATTGGAGTTGAATATATGCCGAAACTATTCATTCTTTATTACAGCCGAACTGGCAACACTGGAAGGATGGCTGAAGCGATAGCGGAAGGAGCGAAGATGGTGAAGGGCGTGGATGTCGCCCTCACTTTTCATACTAAACCTGAGGAACTGGCGGACCCCGACGCTATAATCCTTGGAATGCCCACCTACCACCACGACATAAGCTCGGACATGAAGAAGCTCCTAGAAGAAGTGGCCGCTAAAGGCATCGAGTTAAAGGGCAAAATAGGGGCAGCCTTTGGATCTTATGGGTGGAGCGGTGAAGCCCCTAAATTGCTGCTCGAAATTATGAAGAAAAGGTTTAAGATGGAAACCGTAGAGCCTCCTTTGCTGGTAAAGTATACGCCTGATGAAAAGAGCCTAGAAGAATGCCGAAAACTTGGGAAGAGGATTGCTGAAAAACTGGTATGAAGAGTTGAAAACCTTTATTCAGTTATCTTTTCAAACATGCTCTTAGGTACTCCGCATAAGGGGCAAACCCAATCGTCCGGCAGGTCTTCGAAGGGCGTTCCTGGTTCGATGCCGCTTTCTGGATCTCCTTTTTCAGGGTCATATACGTATTCACACACAGTGCATTTCCATTTATCCACGAGCCCTCTCCCCTAGTCAATTGATAATCCAAGGGCCCTCCTCTTTTTAATAATGTATTTTTCTATGCCTTCCACCGCCTTCAAGGGATCGGCCTCCAAGACCAGCTTTCCGCCAGTTAAGTTTTCAACATCTTCAGTGAGGAGTTTTAACAAGTCTTGAGCACCAGTTATGGGCAGAACCGGAGAAACGTGGGTGTAAAGACCAAAGGCTACAGCAAAAACCGCGTCAATGGTGGCCTTCTGCTCCATGTATTCCGGGGCTGTCACCGCCACCGGCAGATCAGAGGTATCAACATTAAGGGCGTTAGCCACAGCCGTTACTAGCATAGATATCCTTCCAACATCGGTGCATGTTCCGAAGCTCAAAACCGGAGGGATGTTCAACTTCTTGCAAATTTTTTTAAGGCCGTCGCCAGCCAATTCTATGGCGTCTAGGGTTGTTAGCCCACCCACTTGGACGGCTCCGTTACCGCATCCGGCACTTATCACCAAAATATTTCTTTTTATGAGCTCCTTGGCTACGGCTATGGTGTTGATGTCTTGTCCGCTGTCTCTTAGGGTGGTGCAGCTAACTAGGGCCACTACGCCTTTTATGTCTCCGTTTTTGATGGCCTCAAGTAAAGGCTCTAAGGAGCCCCCGAGCGCGTCGAGGATGGCCTCAATTGAGAAACCAGCAACAACCTTCTGTCTTTTGTTTGGCACATGAGCAGCTCCTTTCATTTTTCTATGTTTGAAGTTTTCAACAGCCATCTCAATCAACTTAAGAGCTTGATTTTCCACTTTCTCAGGTTTGTAGTCTAGGTGTTTATCCACTCCCGGAATCCTCACAAGTTTAGAAACCGACACCAAGGTGGCCCCATACTTTTCACCGTACAATGCCAGAGCTGGCGGAGAGCAGTTCATGTCCATGGCAAAGAGGTCGATGGCTCCTGTGGCTAAAGCAAATTCTATGCTTAGCCAGTTGCCCGTTAACCCGGCGAAAACTTTGTCTTTTGGAAATCGTTGTTGCAGTTCTTGGCCCGTTTCGATGGAGCCTATTACTCTTAGGCCCTTCGCCCCGGCTTCTCTAGCCATTCTTTGTACCTTTTCTGTGCGGGCTGTTTTGATTAGGGCTGCCCCAACAAAGGGTTCATGGCCGTTTACTACGATGTTTACATAGTCTTTGTCTAAGATTCCTAGGTCTACTTCAGATTCGTGCGGTTTTGGAGTGCCGAAAAGGATGTCCTGTCCAATTTCAAGGGGAATTAGGGAGCCATAGTTGCAGGCGAGGCTCAGCCTTAGAGCCTTTGTGGCCAAGGATTTGTAGTCGCCATCTACGTTGGTTAGGCAGCTAGAAGTGGCGTCCTTCACTTCGTGGAGTGGCCCTCCGGGAAATATGCCGAGTTTCTTCCAAAGCCTTTTTCTTGGTTCGGGTGCAAAAATCTCCACCATTTCGGAGGGTTCGTCGGAGTCTCGATTTATCTCCTGCGTGATGAAGTCTGCTATGGATACGGCTACCTCTTCTATGGAACCTGAAGTATCTATACCCAAGATTTTGGCTAGTTCCAACAGCTTCTCCTTGTCTTTGATTTCAAAGGGTGTCTTTCTTAAGGCGGTTGCCTTCAGGGTCTTCGCTACCTCTATGGCGTGGTAGGTGTAGGTGGACGCCCCCAGAACGTTCCTTAGAAGCATGAAGCGCATGGCCATTCCATTGGCGTCTATTCCGCAAACTCCTCGGTCGGCCAGATTAGTGATTCGACAGGGGCCATTGCTGCAGAGTTGACAACTGAGGCCCCGGGAACAGAAGGGACATCTGGTTGGTTGTTGGGCTTCGAAGCGGTCAACCACATTGGTCAGGCCTTCCTCATGAACTCTCTGGTACATTTCTTTCACTGATTCATGGGCACTAACCTTCTCCTCCATTTTCTTCACCTTTCGGAATTAGTTGCAAAACCTTTAATCCAAATAAAGCTTCCTTTTTGTAATCTCCTTTGTAACAACTTTTCACTCAACTAACCTTAGGGTGATGGTCTTTTCTTCTATCTCAACGTTGAAAACTGATTTATTTTCAAATCTTTTCGCGATTTCATTTAGGGCTTCTTTGTCAAAACTCCAAAGGATCGGGTGGGGTTTACGACTGGCTATGCGATAAGGGTAAATATACAGCTTGACCTGCAAAAGATCACCTCTCATTTTGAATCATTGCTTCTTTTTGCTTAAATGTTTCCTTGGCGTAACTCCGTATGCTTCCTCGGCTAATTTCTCTAACTTTTTCATTTCAGTTTCCTTGAATCCAATGTAGAGTCCATCATACTTTCTTCCAACCCACGTTACAGTAGATTCACCAACCCCAAGCACTTCGTTTAGGGGGGATAATGCACTTCTAGACCATAAACTACGGTTTTAGATCCATCAATTTCTATTTCTCTGGGAGACTTTGGCTTAATTTCTATTCCGCCTTCGATTCCTGTTATTTCTAGCATGTTGCCCCTACCGCGATGTATGATCTTGCCAAAAATCCTGTCCTCAATATCTATGTGGGTAACTCTAGCCCTCACGTAACCTTTAACATGAATGTAAACTGCAGCATTCTCCGCCTTTATCTTTCCCTTTTGGAGCATCAGATAGACATCAGCCTTTATTTTTATCTTTCCCGAGCTGGCGCCTGTCATTTCTTTTGATCCCACTCCAAGATATATGGAAATTCATTTAACTGATTTTGTTTTCCACATCAGAGGTTACAAAAGAAAGAAGATAACCGAAATTATCTATTTTTTTCCAACTATATTTTAACGAATAATACTTATTTACGTAGTTGCTTCGGCAAACCAAGATTAGTAAAATATAAAGATAAGGTATGTTTAGTCAAGGGGAGGAGGGCTTGAGTTGCCTGTAATCGAAGTAGGAAGAGTATGCGTAAAGTTGACGGGTCGAGAGGCCGGCAGAAAATGCGTGGTCGTTGACGTTATTGACAAAAACTTTGCCCTAATAACAGGTCCAAAAAAAATGACGGGAATAAAACGAAGAAGAGCCAATGTGGGCCACATGGAACCAACCGAAATAAAAATTAACATTAAGCGAGGGGCAACTGACGAGGAAGTGGAACAAGCCCTAGCCGCAGCGGGCAAAATAGAAGAAATGACGGAAACAGTGAAGCCCAAAACGGCCTAACCCTTTTAACCTTCCTAAACTCCTTCAAACTAGGGGTAACTATGCAAAAAATTACTGCACCATGGGAAAAAAGGCGGGAGCTCGCCATCAAAGCCGAGGAAGAAACCGACCCAAGCTTTGGACAAAAACCCCAAGAACGACCCCCCGAAGACTACATAAAGTTCGGAATAATAAACTTAGACAAGCCCTCGGGGCCATCAAGCCACGAAGTCTCCGCTTGGGTCAAGCTCATCTTGGGCCTTGGGCGGGCTGGTCACGGCGGGACCTTAGAGGCGT